>Ga0207683_10003958_pt1 | contig 12853 bp, 8 predicted proteins | sample KBSM73metaG_FD_184333 | JGI IMG/M metagenome (GOLD analysis project Ga0207683, IMG submission 184333) | Miscanthus rhizosphere microbial communities from Kellogg Biological Station, Michigan, USA - KBS M7-3 metaG (SPAdes) (version 2) | ecosystem: Host-associated > Plants > Roots > Rhizosphere >...
TGGTGGTCACCAGCTCGGTCTTGGCACAGTTCCGTTCGATAATCGCGTTGACCACCACCGTCGAGCCATGAATCAATGTCGAGACATCGGCGAGCCGCACCCGAGCTTTGTGCAACCCTTCCAAAACCCCGCGCGCCAACTCCGTCGGCGTCGACAGCGCTTTTGCCAGCGACAGCGAGCCACTCGCCTCATCGAACACAACCACATCAGTAAAAGTTCCACCGATATCGACTGCTACGCGCAACTTCATTTCCTTTCCTTGTAAGAACCTCCGCCAATGCTTGGTTCAAAACGTTAGAATCGTTCAACCCGTTCAAACCGTCAGATCCGAACCGCTTAAACGATTTGCACTGCTTGAACGGTTTGAACTGATTCCGATCGCTAGCCGCATCGATGATTGGCCAGATACTCGCTTAGCCATTGATTCCAGGCTTCATCGATGGCCCGAATGGTGCTCAATTGCGGATCCGACTCACCGCGAGCATCCACCAGCGCCGCCACTCGCAAATCGACGCCAGCCAGGTGCGGATCAGCGCAGAAATGTTCTCGAATCATCACCGCGCCCTCGGCCTCCAATTGCCGAAGCGCGCCCTCGGCTTGTCCTTGTTCGATCCGTGCGCGCTCTAACGCCGCATAAACTTCGCTCATGAAGCGCGCCCTGTGATTGCGGCTGCGCAGTATTTCGAGGATCCTCTGCCGCGCGTTCTTGGCTTGATCGATGATTGGCTCGCGGGACATTGCTGGAATGTGGCGAGAACTTTATGGAAGCTCCGCGTCCTTGTCAAATCTCAGTCGGCATTTGCGCACAAACCCGTGTTGAAATCGCCTGATCGCTATGTAAATCTGAGTTTCCCGATGGCCGACCAGACCGCCACGTTGCTCCGCGAACTTCCTTCCGTCGATCGTCTGCTCAAACATTCCGGCTGCGAGCGGCTGCTGACACGCTACAATCGCGAATACATCACTGCGCAATGCCGGGCGGTGCTCGACAACATCCGCAATGAGGTCAGGCGCGGCGCCGCTGTCAATTGCAGCGAAGCGGCCGTTCTCGCACGCGTCGAAAACACGATTTTCATCGATAGCCAGCCCGGCCACAAGCCGGTAGTCAATGCGACGGGAACCATTCTGCACACCAATTTGGGGCGCGCGTTACTTCCTCGCGCGGCCATTGATGCAATCCTAGCCGTCGCCGATCGTCCAATCAATCTGGAATACGACCTCGCCGCCGGCAAACGTGGCAAGCGCGAAGAGACTCTGCAAAACCTGCTCGTCGAGCTTACCGGCGCTGAAGCTGCCACGGTGGTGAATAACAACGCCGCCGCCGTGCTGCTCGGGTTGAATACCATCGCCGAAGGCAAAGAAGTGATCGTTTCGCGCGGCGAGCTGATCGAAATCGGCGGCGCTTTTCGTATTCCGGAAATCATGGCGAAGAGCGGCGCGGTGTTGCGCGAGGTCGGCGCGACCAATCGTACCCATCCAGCCGATTACGAAAATGCCATCAATGAGAAAACCGCGCTGTTACTGAAAGTCCACACGAGCAACTACAAAGTTGTCGGCTTTACCGCCGAAGTTAGCCTAGAGCAGCTCGTCGCCCTCGGCCAGAAACACCGCCTGCCGGTCATGGAGGATCTCGGCAGCGGCGCCTTTGTCGATCTAAGCCACTATGGTCTGCCCAAGGAACCCGTCGTAGCGGAAAGAATCCAGACGGGCGCCGACGTCGTGACCTTCAGCGGCGATAAAATCCTCGGCGGTCCGCAAGCGGGATTGATCGTCGGCAAAAGAGCTTTGATCGCCAGAATCAATCGCAATCATCTGCAACGCGCGCTCCGTTGCGGCAAGCTGACGTTGGCGGCGCTCGAAGCAACGCTGCGTCGTTATCGGCAGTCGCCCAATATTGTCGAAGAGATTCCGACGCTGAGAGCTTTCACCCGATCGTTAGAAGAAATTCGCAAGACGGGGGAAGATTTATTGCCTGATCTTCGCAGCGCGCTAGGGAGCGAGTTCGCAGTTCGGCTCGAGGAATCCACCGCGCAAATCGGCAGCGGCGCGCTGCCCACCGAAGAGTTGCCGACGTGGGTCGTCAGCATCGGACATCAAAAATTGAGCGCTAATGCGATCGCGCAAAAATTCCGCGCCGCCGATCCACCGATTATCGGCCGGGTTAACGACGACCGGTTTCTGCTTGATCTACGAACGATCTTCGACGCGAACGATCTCATCCCGCATTTTAGGCCGAACGATCCGACAATCGAAAATCCAAAATCGCCAATCTAAATCGATCATGCCTTACATCATCGGCACCGCCGGCCACATCGACCACGGCAAGACGAGCTTGATCAAAGCGCTTACCGGCACCGACACCGATCGGCTCAAGGAAGAGAAGGAGCGCGGCATCTCCATCGATTTGGGATTTGCCCATCTCGATCTGCCGGACGGCACTTCGGCGGGCATCGTCGACGTGCCCGGACACGAGCGCTTCATCAAGAACATGCTCGCCGGCGCCCACGGTATCGATCTGGTTCTTTTCACGGTGGCCGCCGACGACGGGGTTATGCCGCAAACCGAGGAACATTTTGACATCGTCCATTTGCTCGGCGTCGAAATGGCGATTTTCGTGATCACCAAAGCGGATCTGGTGACAGAATCGCGCATCCACGAAGTCGAAGAAGAAATCGATATCTTGACCCTCGGCACAAATCTGGAAAGTTCGCCCAAACTTGCGGTGTCCTCGATCACCGGCCAAGGTCTCGAAGAGCTGAAACAGCTGATTTCCACAACACTGAAGTCCTCTACCCAGACCGTGCCGAGCGGCTACTTTCGTTTGCCCGTGGACCGCGCTTTTGTCCTACAGGGCCACGGCGTCGTCGTCACCGGTACCGCGCTGAGCGGTGCGGTTGCTCTCGGCGAGCAAGTGCGCTGTTTACCCGGCAACAGTCTTTTTCGTGTGCGCAGCCTTCAGGTTCATGGAAAATCCGTCGACAGAGCCGGTTGGGGTCAGCGGGTGGCGATGAATCTCACGGGCCCCGAGCGCGCTTCGATCGAGCGCGGTCAGGTGATCTGCCATGAAAAGCTGTCACTGACGTCGGATCGCTTCGATGCGTTTCTCGAGGTGCGGCCGGCCGCCGGCAAAGGGATAAAGAATCACCAGCGGCTGCGCATTCACATGGGCGCCGCTGAACGTTTAGCCAAGATCATCTTGCTCGGCGGCAAAGAAAAACTCGACGCGAAAGCCTCTGCCTACTGCCAGATTACCTTGAACGAACCGCTGCTGGTGATGCGCGGCGATCATTTTGTCGCGCGCGACGAAACGGCGCAACGCACCCTCGGGGGTGGCATTGTCATTCACCCGCGCGCCCATCGTCATAGAAAAAACGAGCCAGAGTTGCTGTCGCGACTCGAGACTCTGCATAAAGGGAACCTTGCTCAAGTCGTGGAGACTTTTCTCGCTGAAGATGCCGCATTCGCCTTGCCCATCGAATCGATTTATCAGTTCATCAATGTCCGTGAGGAAGAAGCTCGGGCCAGGATCGAGGGCCTTGATACTCTGCGTGCCCTCAATGCCGAAGGCGACACGCTTTATACCACCGAGGAGAAATGGAATCAGCTCAGGGAACAGATGCTGAGATTACTAAAAGCTTTTCATTCGACCCATGCGCTTGTCCCGGGGATGGACATGGAAGAACTCCGTGGCAAGCTTCGCTGGGAGCTTGCGCCCAAGGTCTTTCGCGCCGTCATTGAACTCTTCCTGGGAGAGAAGATCATTGGTCGGGAAGAAAATCTGTTGCACTTGGCAACGCATCGGGTTCAGCTCGGCGGCCAGGAAAAGGTCCTGATGGACAAGATCAAGCAAATCCTCGGTACCCAGCCACTGGCACCGCCCGATCTAAAAGAGCTTGAAAAACAGGCGGGGGTTTCGCGTCAGCGCTTGACCGAAGTCATTCGCCTCTTGGAACGCGACGGCTCCGTGGTCCGGGTGACGACCGATATGTACTTTCTCGCGAGCAGTATCGAGCAATTACGTGCGACCCTGAAAAATTATTTGACCGACAAGGGCGAAATGACCGCCGCTTCGTTTCGTGATCTGATCAATTCCAGCCGTAAATACACCATTCCGCTTTTGGAGTACTTCGATCGCGATGGCCTTACCATCCGGATTGGCGACGTTCGCCGCCTGAAATCTTCGCCGCCGGCGGACCGAGCGCGCACGGCGCGTTGAAAAACGTCGGCTATCGATCTATTGTTGGCGCGGTATGATGCTCAAAAACAAGAAGGCAGTGCGGCTGACACAAGAGGTCAAGGCCGCGGGTTGAGCCGCTAAGCTCGGCCCCGCCGACCTCGCGCAAGTTTTGCACGAGCTGCCCAAGTTCAAGAACCCCGATCTGCTTGTCGGCACCGAGACCGCCGACGATGCCGGGGTGTATCGACTCCGACCCGATCTGGCGATCGTCAACACGGTCGATTTCTTTACGCCGATCGTTGATGACCCCTATGTCTTTGGCCAAATTTCCGCGACCAATTCCTTGAGCGATGTCTATGCCATGGGCGGCGAGCCCAAGACCTGCATGAACATCGTTTGCTTTCCTAAAGGCAAGATGGACATTGAAATTTTGGGCGAGATCCTCAAGGGCGGCGCCGACAAGGTCAAAGAAGCCGGCGCCGTCGTGGTCGGCGGTCACAGCATCATCGATGAAGAAATCAAGTTCGGGATGGCCGTTACCGGCGTGATTCATCCCGATAAGATCCTGCGCAATGTCGGTGTTCAGGAGGGCGACGCGCTGATTCTCACGAAACCGCTCGGCACGGGAATTATCACGACGGCGCTCAAAAAGGGCAAGGCTTCGGAAGAAAGCGTCAATGAAGCGGTTCAATCGATGACGACCCTCAACGCTATGGCCGCTCAAGTGGCGCGCACACATCCTGTTCACGCCTGCTCCGATGTCACCGGTTTTGGCATTCTCGGCCATGCGCTGGAAATGGCGAGCGGCAGCGATGTCACCCTGGTGATCGAGTCGGCCAAAATGCCGTTGCTGCGCGGTACGCTGCGGCTGGCCGAAAAAGGCTACATCACGGGGGGCTGCAAACGGAATAAAGACTATTTGAATGACAAAATGCTCATCGATAAAAATATCCGCGAAGGCCTTGTCGAAGCGGCGCTCGACCCGCAGACATCGGGTGGATTGCTCTTCGCCATCGCCCGACGCCACGCGGCGAAACTGCTCGAGGACCTCCATGCCGCCGGCGTCTCTCACGCCACCGAAGTCGGTTACGCCACTTCTTTGCAAAAATCCTGGGTACGCTTGGTATAGCTATCGCGCCGACCCGGCGCGGTCGAATTTTCTTTCGGGCGAGTAATCGGCGCAAGCCTTTGTTAAGCTGTGAGCAAAATGCCGGTTGGCGATCCGCTTCAAACGCTCGCTCGATTTTACAATTTGCAAACCGTTTACCGCGACGGGTTCGCACAATTGCGCGCCGCTCCCGTGGAAGCGGTGCTTGCGGTCCTTAAATCCCTCGACGCTCCGATCAGCTCATACGACGACGTTGCGGACGCGCTGCGGCAGCGACGCCAGGAACTCTGGCAACGGCCAGTAGAACCGGTGCTCATCGTTTGGGAACGCGCGCCGCTACATTTCAAATTGCGCATGCCAGTGCACCTGGCAGAGGTTAAAAGAAAATATCAAATTGCTCTTGAAACCGGTGCGACCGTTGAAGGCGAGTGTGGCGACGGTCAGCGCGTTTACACGCGTGAGGTCGAAGGAATTCAATATGTCGCGCGGACTTTCACGATTCCACCGCTTCCTCTGGGATATCACCGCCTCGAGCTTCGACTCGGCGACTCGATTGTGGAATCCTTCGTGATTTCAGCCCCCGCTCAAGCTTACGGTTCCTCGAGCAAAAAAAGTTGGGGCGTCTTCTGTCCGCTTTACGCCTTGAATTCGGACCGGAGCTGGGGCGCCGGCGATTATACAGATCTCGCGGCATTCGCGGACTTCGTCGGCGGTTTGCAGGGAACCGCGGTCGCCACTCTGCCGATGCTCGCAAGCTTTCTGGACGAGCCTTTCAATCCGAGTCCCTATGCGCCCGTGAGTCGGCTCTTTTGGAACGAGTTTTACCTCGACGTCGAGCGCATCCCCGAGCTCGAGCAGTGCGCTTCCGCGCAAGCGCTGGTCGACTCCCCCGCGTTTCGCCGCGAACTGAGCGAGGTCCAGGGCGAATCCGTGGTCGATTACCGTCGATGCATGGCACTCAAGCGCCAGATCATCGAGAAGCTGCTAAGCTGCCTGCAATCGAAAGATTCCCGACGCCGAAGAAGTTTCAAGCGTTACGCAACGACTCATGCGACGGCGCGAGATTACGCCGCCTTTCGCGCCGTGGTCGAGCGTTACCGTACGGTCTGGTTTCAGTGGCCGGATAGCGCGCGCGCTGGAACCTTGAGCCCGGGCGACTACGACGAACAAGCCTATCAGTACCATCTCTATGTTCAGTGGCAGTGCGAGGAGCAAAATCGCTGGCTGCGCAATAGCGCAAAAAAATGCGGCGTGTTTCTCTATCTCGACTTTCCGCTGGGCGTCAATCGCGACAGCTATGACGTATGGCGCGAGCGAAACCTATTCGCATTGAATGCCAGCGGCGGCGCGCCGCCGGACGCATTGTTTCTCAAGGGCCAAAACTGGGGTTTCCCACCGCTCAATCCTGATGCCATGCGCCGCCAGCACTATCGCTACTATATCGATTGCCTGCGCCACCACATGAATGTGGCGGGCATGCTGCGCATCGATCACATCATGGGCCTGCATCGCGCGTTCTGGGTGCCTGCCGGGTTCAGTGCTGCCGAAGGTCTATACGTGCATCACCCGGGCGATGAATACTACGCGATCTTGAGCCTCGAATCGCACCGCCATCAGGTACAAATCGTCGGCGAAAATCTCGGCACCGTGCCCGTGTATGTGAACGAGGCAATGGCGCGGCGGAATATCTTCGGGATGCACGTGGGTATTTTCGGCGTGAATCCCTCAGGCGAGCGGGCGCTGGAAAATGCCGCGGCGGATACTGTAGCCAGTCTCAATACCCATGATACCACGCCATTCATGGGCTTTTGGACCGGCGCGGATATTGAAGATCGATTTCAGTTGGGCTTGCTAACAGAACCGCAAGCCGAGCAGGAGCAGCAATTCCGGGCGGCCCAGCGCCAGGCGCTGGTTGAATTTCTCGAAAAGCGCGGCTTCCTGCCTAAGGCAAATGGAACCCCCGATGCCGTGCTCAAGGGTTGGCTAGAGTTTCTCGCCCAAAATGAGGAAGCCTTTTTGTTGATTAACCTGGAAGATCTTTGGCTTGAGCCGGCGCCACAAAATACCCCCGGGACATGGCAAGAGCGACCCAATTGGCAGCGCAAAGCGCGTTTATCCCTCGATGCGATCCGCCAGTCGGACAGTATCTTACAACTGCTGCAAACCATCAGCGACATCCGCCGCCGACTGGGATAAAATTGCTAAAAGTAATTGGCTTCAGTTTGAGCGGCGCTGATCGTCCCCGACCAAGGCGGTGCCGGAAGTGACATTGCACAATCGAGCTATTTTCACATGGACTGGCACCGATAAAACTTTCTCTGACTCGAACCATTCACCAATTTTGACCCAAAGCTGACTCCAATGAAAGTTGCCTTGATCGCGTCGGAAGTCACGCCGTTCGCTAAGACCGGCGGTTTGGCCGACGTCCTCGGGAGCCTTTCCGTCGTATTGGAGCAGCTTGGTAACGAAGTCTTCGTGATTGCGCCGGCATACGGTTCCGTCCTCCGGGGCGGATTTGCATTGCAACAAACCTCAATGCAGTTGTCTGTCCCGATTGGTGATCGCGAGGTGCCAGCGGAGGTTTTGGAGAGTTTAATCGGCAACCGGGTGACAATTTATTTCATTCGCGCCGACCAGTACTTCGATCGGGAATTTCTCTACAACACGCCCGCGGGCGACTATCCGGATAATTCGGAGCGCTTCGTCTTTTTTAGCCGCGCGGCATTGGAGCTGCTCCGCCAGCGGCCGGTGGACGTTGTCCATTGTCATGACTGGCAAACCGCGTTGATGACCGTTTATCTCAAGACCCAGGCGGCTCGATATAGGGAAATCGCACGGGCCAAAACCGTCTTCACGATTCATAATCTTGGCTTTCAAGGGATCTTCGGCGCTGCCGATTGGCGCCTGTTGGATCTGGACGTTGCTTTTTTTACGCCGCAGTTTTTGGAATTCTACGGCAATATTAATTTTCTCAAGGGGGCGCTCATTTTTGCCGATAAGCTCACCACGGTGAGCCCGTCTTATGCGGCCGAAATTTTGACCTCTGAGCAAGGCTTCGGTTTGGAAGGGGCGCTGCGCCAGCGCGCCGACGATCTTGTCGGTATTCTCAACGGGGTAGACTACCAGTTATGGAATCCCTGGACAGATCCTTTTCTCACGGATCACTACGGTGAAAACAGCCTCAGCCAGAAAAGCGCCTGCAAAGAAAAACTGAGGCAAATGGTCGGGCTTCCGAGCCGGGAAGACAGCGCCGTCATCGGCATGATCTCGCGGCTGACGCCGCAGAAGGGTATCGATCTGGTCGAGGGTATCCTGGACGCGCTGATGGCGCGCGGCGTCCAATTCGTCCTCCTGGGCAACGGCGACGTGCGCTATGAAAACTTATTTCGCGCTGCAATGGCGCGCTTTCCCGAGCAAGTTGCGGTGCGGATCGGCTTCGACAATCCTTTGGCTCATCAGATCGAGGCCGGTGCCGACATTTTCCTGATGCCCTCGCTTTACGAGCCCTGCGGTCTCAATCAGATGTTCAGCCTAAAGTATGGTACCATACCGGTCGTGCGTGCGGTCGGCGGTTTGCAGGATACCGTCCAGCAATGCAATGTCAGCGCGCGCTCGGGCACCGGCTTTTTATTCGGCCCCTATACGGCGGACGCACTGCTCGCCGCGGTGGACGAATGCCTGCTGGTTTACCGAAATCGGCCGGCCTGGAGCGCACTGCAGCGACGAGCGATGGCAATGGATTTTTCCTGGAATCGCTCGGCAAAACATTTCACCGACCTGTATCGGCAACTCATGACTTAGGCAAACTAAAAGAGGGAAATGATGTACGTCTTAGGCGTGGTACTCGCGGGCGGACGTGGCGAGCGCCTTTATCCACTGACACAGCACCGGGCCAAACCCGCCGTGCCCTTCGGCGGCCGATATCGAATCATTGATTTTGTCCTGTCGAATTTTGTCAACTCCGGCATCTTGTCGATCTATGTGTTAACTCAATTCAAAGCGCAATCATTGCTCGAGCATCTCGATCGCGGTTGGCGCACCAGCGACTTTCTCGGCGAACACTTCGTCACTCCAGTACCGGCACAAATGCGTTCTGGAGAGGACTGGTATCAGGGAACCGCGGATTCCGTCTATCAAAACTTGTATCTACTGGAGCGTCACAGCCCTAAGCTCGTCGCCGTATTTGGCGCCGATCACATTTACCGCATGAACGTGCGCCAGATGATCGATGAGCACCAAAAGAAGAACGCCGACGTTACCGTCGCGGCCCTGCCCGTAAAGATTGAAGAAGCGTCCCAGTTTGGCGTGATCGAAATCGAACCCGACTGGCGCATCGTCGATTTTCGGGAAAAGCCTAAAAATCCCAAATCCATTCCCGGCGAGCCCAATTTTGCTCTGGTCTCAATGGGCAATTATCTTTTTAATAACGAGATCCTCGTGGACGCGCTCAGCGTCAACGCCGAAAAACCGGAAAGCACGCACGACTTCGGCCGCGACATCCTGCCCGAGTTGATCGGAAACCAACGCGTCTATGCCTATGACTTCCGCAAAAATCGCGTGCCGATTCCGTCGAAAGGCGAAGAGCCGAGTTACTGGCGTGATCTTGGCACCATTGACGCGTATTACGAAGCGAGCATGGATCTTTGTTCCATCGACCCATCGTTCAACCTCTACAACCGCAGTTGGCCGCTGCGCACGGTTGGCTATTTTGACCCGCCGGCGAAGTTTGTCTTCGATTGGCAAGATCGCCAAGGCATGGCGGTCAACTCCGTGGTTGCGGAAGGAACGATCATCAGCGGCAGCTACGTGCATAATTGTGTGGTGGGAAGAAACGTGCGCATTCACAGTTACAGTCAAGTCGAAGAGTCAGTGATCATGGACTGGGTGGAGATCGGGCGCGGCTGCAAAATTCGTCATGCGATTATTGACAAAGCCAATGTGATTCCCTCCGGCACAACGATCGGCTACGACAGGGACAGCGACCGGCAGCGGTATAAAATTTCCCCCGGCGGCGTGGTCGTATTGGGGCGCGGCCCGCGTAAAACATCCTGGATTATGAATCCCTAGGCTCGAACTCCTCCGCTGCCGAGGCAGGCACGGTGGAACACTTGTCCGAGCCCTGCAAATCACGCATGAAGCGGTTCATCTGCATTCACGGCCACTTTTATCAGCCACCACGAGAGAATCCCTGGCTCGAAGCGGTGGAGCTGCAAGATTCGGCGGCGCCCTACCACGATTGGAACGCCCGGATTACCGCCGAATGCTACGCACCAAATTCGGTGTCGCGAATTCTCGACGAGCAGAACCGCATCATCAAACTGGTCAACAATTATGCCAAGATGAGCTTTAACTTTGGTCCCACCCTGCTCTCCTGGCTGGCAGAAAAATCGCCTGCTGTTTACGACGCGATCCTCGCGGCCGATCGGGAGAGCGCCAAGAAATTTTCCGGCCATGGTTCGGCCATCGCACAGGTGTACAATCATATGATCATGCCTCTGGCCAACCGGCGTGATCGCATCACACAGATTGCCTGGGGCGTTCGTGATTTTGAAGCCCGCTTCAAGCGCAGGCCCGAAGGGATGTGGCTGCCGGAGACGGCGGTCGACCTCGAGACCCTCGAGTTGCTCGCGGACTTTGGCGTGCGCTTTACCATCCTCGCGCCGCACCAAGCGGCACGCACGCGCCGCATTGGCCAATCGGAGTGGCGAGAGCTTGAGCATGGCGGCATCGAAACCAACCGGGCCTACCGGCAGCAGCTCCCCTCCGGAAAGTCCCTCGCGATATTCTTCTACAACGGCCCCATCGCCCGCGCCGTAGCTTTCGAGGGGCTGCTCTCGCAAGGCGAACGCTTCATCCAAAGACTCTATGCCGCTTTTTCGGCGCAAGACGAACAGGAACAATTGGTTCACATCGCCACCGATGGCGAGAGTTACGGCCACCACCATCGTTTTGGCGATATGGCGTTGGCCTACGCTCTCGACCGCATCGAGGCTGATGCGCAGACGGCGCTCACCAATTACGGCGAGTTTCTGGCGAATTATCCGCCGACCTATGAAGTGGAAATCGTCGAGAGAAGCTCCTGGAGTTGCGCTCACGGAATCGATCGTTGGTGGAGCAACTGCGGCTGCAACACCGGGGCGCACCCAACCTGGAACCAAGAATGGCGCACGCCCTTGCGCAACGCTCTCGATTGGCTGCGCGACAGCATAGCTCCCCAATGGGAAGAACAAGCAAGACAATTGCTCAAAGATCCCTGGCAGGCGCGAGACGCTTATATCTCGGTCATCAATGATCGATCGGCAGAAAATATCGACGAGTTTTTTGCCCGCCAGGCGCTGCGACAACCGAACGTGAATGAAGAGTCGCGAACGCTTAAGCTCCTGGAAATGCAGCGTCATGCGCTGCTGATGTATACCAGCTGCGGTTGGTTTTTTGATGACATCGCCGGCATTGAGGCGGTGCAAATTCTCCAGTTCGCCGGACGCGCGGTCCAGCTCGCGCAAAATCTTTTCGGCGACTCGCTGGAAAGTCAATTGACGCACCGTTTGTCGGCGGCAATCAGCAATCTTCCTGAACCGGGCAATGGCGCACAAATATACGAGCGGCGCGTGCAATCCGCCAAAGTCGATTGGGAGAAACTTGCCGCCCATTACGCGGTAAGCAGCGTGTTCGAAGAATTTCCGAAGGAAACACCGATCTATTGTTATGATGTCACCAGCAATGACCGCCAGGTTTTTCCCATCGGGCGTGCCAAACTGTCATTTGGCCGGATCGAACTCCGATCGAGAGTGACCCGGGAGTCAAAACAATTGCATTATGGCGTGCTTCATCTCGGCGATCACAACATCAATGGCGGCGTGGCCGAATTTCCGGACGAACAAACTTACCGCAAAACCATCGAGGAAGCCTTGGACCGGTTCAGCCGTGCGGATCTGACCGGCGTGGTTCGGGTCATGGCGCAGCGTTTTGGCGAGTCGAATTATTCACTGCAATCATTGTTTCGTGATGAGCAACGAAGCGTTTTGGAAACCATTCTGGAGAGCAGCTTGCTGGAAGCGGAAGCTCTGTATCGCCAAGTTTATGAGCACCGGGCGCCGATCATGCGGTTTCTGACCGATCTCAACATTCCGTTGCCCAAAGGGTTTTCCGCTGCAGCCGAGGTGGTCTTGAACAGCGATTTGCGCCGAGCACTGGAACGAACAGCCATCGATGTTCAACAGGTGATTAGAAAAATCGAGACAGCAAAGATCGAGGGCGTAAGCCTCGACACCGATACGCTGGAATTCGCATTTCGCCATACTCTCGAGCGCACGGCATCGAGGTTTGCCGCCAACCCGTCGCTTGCCGCGCTCAGCGAACTTCAGAAGACCGCAGACCTGCTTCAACATTTTCCATTTCCCGTGAATCTCTGGGCAATTCAGAATATTTTTTATGGACTGCTGCAAAAGAGCTACCCGGCGCAGCGCGATGCACAGATGCGCGGCGATGAAACGGCGCAGGCCTGGGTGAGCTCCTTCGAGGAGCTTGCCCGTGATCTCGGGTTAAAGGTCTCCTGAGATCACGCCGCC
>Ga0207683_10003959_pt1 | contig 12853 bp, 14 predicted proteins | sample KBSM73metaG_FD_184333 | JGI IMG/M metagenome (GOLD analysis project Ga0207683, IMG submission 184333) | Miscanthus rhizosphere microbial communities from Kellogg Biological Station, Michigan, USA - KBS M7-3 metaG (SPAdes) (version 2) | ecosystem: Host-associated > Plants > Roots > Rhizosphere >...
TGATCTTCTCGCGGAGGATGAAGTCCTCCATCAGCGTCGGCCCGCGCAGTCCGGCCTTGAGCGAGTTCTGGTTGTCGGCGACGGCCACCCCCATGTTGGTCGTCAGCGCCTGGCCGCCCGAGTCGACGCGGACACGGTCGAGCGGCTCGCTGCCCGGGTTGTAGCCCTGAGGCGGCTTGCCTCTGCCGACCTTGGGCGAGCGCGCGCTTTCGCTCACCGTGCTGGCGCTATCGATCGGGTCGTGCGGCTCGACCGGTTGGCCCGGCTGCGGCGCGTGTCCGCTGGCGAGGCCATGCTCGCCGGCCTTGAGCGGATTGGCGGGCATGGCCGCGGCCGCCGCCTGAGCGCCGATCTTCTGCGTTGCGAGAAGCTGCTGCGCTGCCGTGTCGAGCTGGTCGACGTCGGCCTGCGCGGGTGTCGCGGTCGACGGGCCCGAGACCGTCGCGAGGACGGTGCCGACGGCCTCCCTGATGTTGCCTTTGACAGGAGAACCGCCAGCGGGCGGAGGCGAAGAATTCTTGCGCGAGCGAGTTGCCATGGAGCCTCTTCGAATCAGTGGGTTGAACCGGCGTCCTAGGCAACGCGCATTCCTGACGACGCGGGCGGACAAGGCGAGGGCGCCCGAAGGCGCCCTCGCATCCGTGCGACGTTACTTGCCGTCGCGATCGGAGTCGCCCGGAACGGCGCGCTCGACGCCGTCGCTGAGCCGGTTCCACGAGTCGCGCACTGCGTGCTTGGCGCGTTCCCAGGTCAGGCTCGACTTGCCTCGGGCACGATCCCAGTCGCGCGACAGATCCGACTCGACCTCGTCGAAGCGTCGCCCCGAGTAGTTCGGGTACGAGCTCACGCCGTACGCGTAGGCAGGGCCGTAGTCGTCGTAGCTCGCATCGCTCGCGTAGGGACGGCTGCGATAGTTGTCGCGCCAGTACGCGTCTTCCGCGGTCGGGTCGATCGACTCGGCGATGCCCTTGCCGGCGAGCCCGCCGACAATCGCGCCGACGGCCGCGCCCACCGCAGTGCCAACCGGCCCTGCGACGGTTCCCGCCGCTGCACCGGCAGCCATTCCACCGGCTACCGCACCGACGCCGGTGCCGACCGGATGGGACCCGGGCGCGCCGGTCAGCGGGTCGCGATTGGCGCTGCTGTCGGCGGGCCGGTTGAAGGTTTCGTTGGCCATGGTGTGGTCTCCATAGAGTTGAAGTGGGAGCCTGGACGTTAGACGCCGCCCTGCTCCCGGACCATGGCCAAACGGCGCGCGCGCCGCTGGGCCGCGGGCGCTTGCCGCTGTCGGACGCGACCTACGCCAGGGCTCGTTGCGGGGCTCTTGAAAGTGCGCGCCCCGCTCCTAATTCGGCGACGTGGGCGCGTGCCCGCGACTGACGTCCTGAAAGGAGCGAACAGACCATGTATCCATCCATGTTGAGAACGACCGGCGACTGGTTCGCCGATTTCGAGCAGTTGCAGGACCGCCTCGACGAGCTGTTCGGCGGCCGCTCCGCGACCTCGAGCATCCGCGCCGTCGGCCGCGCCGGCGCCTTTCCGGCGCTCAACGTCGGCACCTCGAGCGACGCGCTCGAGATCTATGCGCTGGCGCCGGGCATCGATCCCAAGTCGATCGAGGTGTCGGTCGAGAAGGGAGTGCTGGCGTTGGCCGGCGAGCGAGCCGCGCTGCCGATCCGGCAGGGAGAGGACCGCAACGTCTACGCCAACGAGCGCTTCAGCGGGCGCTTTCGCCGCGTCGTGGCCTTGCCCGAGGACGCCGACCCGGCCCGGGTCGAGGCGAACTATCGCAACGGCGTGCTGAAGATCGTCGTGCCGAAGCACGAGGCGTCGAAGCCGCGCCAGATCCAGGTGTCGAGCGCCGCCTGAGCGCTCTTGGAGAAAAGGAGAAGCACATGGCCACCCAAGGCAACAACGCCGTGCAGAAGTCGGACGGCACGGCACCTTCCCGCACCACCCCGGCGCTGCTGCCGCCGGTCGACATCGTCGAGGACGGCGCCGGCATCACGCTCTTCGCCGACTTGCCGGGAGTCGGTCGCGAGGATCTGGCGATCGGCGTCGACGGTCGCAGCCTGACGATCGAGGCGCCGCTCAAGCTCGGCGAGGCCGGCTCGCTGCAATCGGTCTATGCCGAAGTGCGCGCCAATCACTTCCGGCGCAGCTTCGAGCTGAGCGCCGACCTCGACACGTCGCGCATCGACGCCGGGCTGAAGGACGGTGTCCTGACGCTGCGAATCCCCAAGCTCGAGCAGGCCAAGCCGCGCCGGATCGACGTACGCGTCGAATGAGCTCGGACGCGGTGCGGCGGCCGCCGCACCGCGCTCAGGTCACCGGCGCGGGGTTGAACAGGACCAGCGCGTTGTGCAGGCCGTTGCGCTCGGCGCAGGTGCGCTTGCCGCTGGCGACGTCGAGCAGCAGGCGAAAGAGAGCCCAGCCGGCCTCTTCGATCGTCGCCGTGCCGTCGGCGACGGTGCCGGCGTTGAGGTCCATCAAATCGTGCCAGCGACGGGCCAGGCCGCTGGTCGTCGCCACCTTGACGACCGGCGCTTCGGCCAGCCCGTAGGGCGTGCCGCGGCCGGTGGTGAAGACATGGACGTTCATCCCGGCGGCGAGCTGCAGCGTGCCGCAGATGAAGTCGCTCGCCGGCGTCGCCGCGTAGACCAGGCCGCTCGTCAGGCCGTGGTCGCGCAGCCGCTCGCCCGGCGCGAGCACGCCGCTGATCGAACTCGTTCCCGACTTGACGATCGAGCCCATCGCCTTCTCGACGATGTTGGCCAGGCCGCCCTTCTTGTTGCCGGGCGTCGTGTTGGCACTGCGGTCGGCGCCGCCGCGGCCGAGATAGGCGTCGTACCAGGCCATCTCGCGGATCATCGCCGCCGCCACCTGGGGCGAGCATGCGCGCGAGGTCAGCTGGTCGATGCCGTCGCGAACCTCGGTCACTTCGGAGAACATCACCGTCGCGCCGGCGCGAACCAGCAGATCACTGCAGACACCGACCGCCGGATTGGCGGTGACGCCGGAAAACGCGTCGCTGCCGCCGCACTGGACGCCGACGACGAGCGCCGCTGCCGGCACCGTCTCGCGGCGGCGCAAGTTCAGGCGCTCGAGATGGACCGTCGCCGAAGCCAGGATCGAGTCGATCATCGAGGCGAAGCCGACGTGGCCCTCGGCCTGCAGGCAGACGACGTCGAGCGCCTCGTCGCCCGCGACTTCGCGCTCGTCGCGGATCGCGAACGATCCCGGCGGCAGCAGCCGCTCGGGCTGCAGCTTCTCGCAGCCCAGGCTCACGACCATGACCTCGCCGCCGAAGTTGGGATTGCGGCTGATGTTGCGGAGCGTGCGGATCGGGATCACCGCGTCCGGGGCGTCGATGGCGACGCCGCAGCCGTAGCTGTGCTCGAGTCCGACGACATCGTCGACGTTCGGATAGCGCGGCAGCAGCTCGCGCTTGATCTTCTCGACCGCGAACTCGACCACGCCGGCGACGCATTGAACCGTGGTCGTGATGGCGAGGATGTTGCGCGTGCCGACCGAGCCGTCGGCATTGCGGAAGCCCTCGAAGGTGAAGCCCTCGAGCGGCGCCGCGGGCGGCGCCGTGACGGTGGCGATCGGCAGCCCCTCGAGGGAGCGAGCGGCGGGCATCTCGAGCAGCCGTTCGTGGACCCAGCTGCCTGCGGCGATCGGTTTCGTCGCGTAGCCGATCGCGATGCCGTAGCGGAGCACCGGCGCGCCGGCGTCGATCGCCGTGAGCGCAACCTTGTGGCCGGCCGGAACGCGGTCGCTCAGCACCAGCCCTGCGGCAAATCCGGACGTGAACGTGGCGCCGGCGTCGAGCCCCCCCTCGTTGGCGACGATGGCGACGTTGTCGCGCGGATCCATGCGGATGGCGCGCGGCTCGGCCGCGGCGAGGTTGGCGTTTGCGGCAATGGCGACGGCGTCCGACATCGGCCAAAGTCTATGCCGAGCCCGACCGTTGTCGCACCTGCCACGGAGTCCCCATGACGCTATCCCGCCGCACCTTCGCCGCCGCCTGCGCCGGCACCTTCACCTTCCCGGCCTGGGGCCAGGACAAGTGGCCGTCGAAGCCGATCGTCTACATCGTCCCGTTTCCGGCCGGCGGCACGACCGACATCCTCGCCCGCCTGATCGGCCAGAAGCTCGGTCCCGCGCTCGGAACGACGATCGTCGTCGACAACAAGGGCGGCGCCGGCGGCAGCGTCGGCTCGGAGATCGCCTCGCGTGCCGCGCCCGACGGCTACACCCTCCTCGGCGGGACGATCAGCTCGCACGCGATCAATGTCAGCCTGTATCCGAAGATCGGCTACGACCCGATCAAGTCGTTCGAGCCGATCATCCTGATCGGCACCAATCCGACGGTGCTGGTCGTCAACCAGGCGAGCCCGTACAAGACGCTGCAGGACGTGATCGCCGCGGGCAAGGCGAAGAAGCCGCTCACCGGCGCCTCGGCTGGCAGCGGCACGTCGCAGCATCTCTCGCTCGAGCTGCTCAAGGCCAAGGCCGGCATCGATATCACGCACATTCCCTACAAGGGCAGCGCGCCGGCGATCCAGGACGTGATGGCGGGCCAGGTCGACATGATGTTCGACACCACCGTCGTCGCCGGCCCGCACATCGAGAGCGGCAAGCTGCGCGCGCTCGCGGTGTCGTCGGCCAGGCGGGTGCCGAGCATGCCCACCGTGCCGACCGTCGCCGAGAGCGGCGTTGCCGGCTACGAAGTGGTCTCGTGGCAGGCGATCTACGCGCCGGCGGGAACGCCGAAGGCGATCGTCGACCGGCTCCACGACGAGATCGCCAAGATCCTGGCCCAGCCCGAGATGCAGGAGCGGCTCGCCAAGCTCGGCATGCAGGGCGCCGACATGACGACGCAGCAGCTGGCCGCGTTCCAGAAGGCCGAGGTCGAGAAGTGGGCGGCGGTGATCAAGAGCGCCAACATCAAGCTCGAGTGAGCTGCGGGCGCTTCGCTCAGGCGGCGAACGTCGATCGCAGGGCCTGCTCGCTCGCGGCCGTGAAGACCACCACGCGCGAGTCCTTGGCGCGCTCGGCCCAGCGCAGCTCGTAGAAGCGGCCGAGAAGCGCGGCGCCGAGCGCGCCGCCGAGGTGATGGCGTCGCTCGCCCCAGTCGAGGCATGGCCGGCAGAAGGTGCGGCGCTGGCGTGCAGCACGCGCCGGATCGATGCCGAACGCCGCCAGCCAGTCGGCGCCGGCGTTGGTGAGGAAGAGGCTGCCGGCTTCGTCGCCGAGCACGCCGCGCGCGATCAAGCCCTCGTGGACGACGACGCCGAGCTCGCCGGCGAGATGGTCGTAGCAGACGCGTGCCTTCCTCAGAGCCGGCTCGCGCGGGCCGGGCAGGAGGCGCAGCGACCCGGTGCGAAAGGCGACTCCCATCAGCGTCTCGAGCAGCTGCGCGACGTCGGCGTCGGCGAGCCGGAAATAGCGATGCCGGCCCTGCGCCGCGACGCCGAGCAGGCCGGCGTCGACGAGCTTGGCGAGGTGGCCGCTCGCGGTCTGCTTGGTGACGCCGGCGATGCCCGCGAGCTCGGTCGCGGTCAGCGCCCGATCGGCGAGCAGCGCGCTCAGCATCTCGGCCCGCGCAGGGTCGCCGATCAGACCGGCGACGCGGGCGATGTTCGGTCCGTCATGCATGGTTCGATCGTAGCCGAACCGTCGCGGCGACCTCCGGCGTTAAGGTCGTGGCTTGACTGAAAGACCGCCACCCATGCCCCTCACTTGCTTCATCCGCTATCAGATCGATCCGTTTCAGCGCGAGGCCTTTCGTGACTACGCCACCGCCTGGGGTCGCATCATCCCGCGCTGCGGCGGCCACCTGGTCGGCTACTTCCTGCCGCACGAGGGAACCAACGACATCGCCTGGGGCCTGATCGCCTTCGACTCGCTTGCCGCCTACGAGCGCTACCGCGCAGCGCTGCGGAGCGACTCCGAGGGCCGGGCCAACTTCGCGTTCGCGCAGGACAGGCGCTTCATCCTGCGCGAGGAGCGCAGCTTCGTCGAGGTCGTCGACGGCACCTTCGGCGTCGCCGCCGAGGCGCGCTGAGCGGGCCGCAAAAACCCCGCTGCAGCGGGGCTCCATTTGTGCTGTGATGGGCGCTGCGGCGGCTCGTCGCCGCCTGGAGCAGCCCGATGCGTCTCTCCCCGCTCCTTCTCGCCGCCAGCTGTCTGCTCGCCGGCTGCGCCGCAGGCCCCCCGATGCCGCCCGGCGGCCCGGAAACGCTGCTCGCCGATCCGCTGTTCGCGCCCCCCTCCGAGTCGATCCGCACCGACGACCTGTTCGCGATGAGCCCTGCGATGCGCCGCTATCTGGCGGTCGACATCGCCGATCAGCTGCGCATCGAGGGCAAGCAGGTCGGGCTGATGGAGGCGCTGCGCTCGCAGGCGCAATTGAAGCTCGAGTACGACGCCGCGCGGACCAAGAAGGCGGCCGCGACCTTCGAGACGCGCACCGGCAATTGCCTCTCGCTGGTGATCATGACGGCGGCGTTCGCCAAGGAGCTGCGCCTGCCGGTGAGCTATCGCAGCGCCTACCTCGAGGAATCGTGGAGCCGCAGCGGCAGCCTGCTGATCTCGACCGGGCACGTCAACATCACCGTCGGCCGGCGCATCCTCGACGCCAAGACGCAACGCGACCTGAGCCCGATCACGATCGACTTCCTGCCGCCCGAGGAAATCAGCGGCCTGCGCTCGCGCGACATCGACGAGGCGACGGTGATCGCGATGTACGCCAACAACCGGGCCGCCGAGGCGCTCGCCGAAGGCCGGCTCGACGACGCCTATGCCTGGGCCGCCGAGAGCGTGCGCCGGGCTCCGAGCTTCGACGGCGCCTTCAACACGCTCGGCGTCGTCTACCTGCGCCACGGCAACCTCGACCAGGCCGCGCGCGTCTTCGAGCGCGTCCTCGCCGGCGCACCCAAGGACACGCGCGCCCTCGCCAACCTCGCCGAGACCTACTCCCGCCAAGGGCGCAGCGCCGACGCGGCGGCGACGAAGAAGCGCCTGGCCGCGATCGAGCCGTATCCGCCCTTCCACTTCTTCAATCTCGGCATGGCGGCGATGCGCCAGGAGGACTTTCGCGCCGCGCGCGAGCTGTTCGCGCGCGAGGTCGCGCGCGCCGACTCGAACCACGAGTTCCACTTCTGGCTCGGCGTCGCCGACTGGCGCCTCGGCGACGAGGCCGCGGCGCGACGCCACCTCTCGCTTGCCATGGACAACAGCGTGACGCGCAGCCAGCACGATCTTTACGCCGCCAAGCTGGCCTGGCTGCAGGCGCATCGCCAGCCCTAGGCAGGCAGCGGCGCCGCCGGAGGCGGTCATGGACGACACCTCGGCGCAGCGCGAGCGGATGGTCGCCGAGCAGATTGCCGCGCGCGGCATCGACGACGCCGCCGTGCTGGCGGCACTGCGCGCCGTGCCGCGCGAGCAGTTCGTCGGCGCGCGCTGGCAGGCGCAGGCGTACGACGACACGCCATTGCCGATCGAGGACGGGCAGACGATCTCGCAGCCCTACATCGTCGCCCTGATGCTCGCCTCGCTGCGCCTGCGGCCGAGCGATCGTGTGCTCGAGATCGGCGCCGGCTCGGGTTACGCCAGCGCCCTGGCGAGCCGGATCGTCGCTCATGTCGACGCCGTCGAGCGTCATCCACGGCTTGCCGAGCTGGCGCGCGAGCGCTTGGCCCGGCTCGGCCACGACAACGTCGCCGTGCACTGCGCCGATGGCAGCGCCGGCTGGCCGGCGGGATCGCCCTACGACGCCGTCATGGTCGCTGCCTCGGGGCCGCGCGTCCCTGAGCCGCTGCGCCGGCAGCTCGCCGATGGCGGCCGGCTGGTGATGCCGGTCGAGAGCGGGCACGGTGTCCAGCGTCTGCTGCTGGTCAGGCGTGAAGGCAATGCCTTCGTCGAAAGCGACCTCGGCGGCGTGATGTTCGTGCCGCTGGTCGGCGAGCAGGGCTGGCCCGATCGCGGCGAGCATTGACGCGGGTGTGAATGCTGCACCGTGTTGCTGCGTCCTTCTCACTCGGCGACGCGCTACCGAGCACCTAGATTCACGTCACCGACCGATCGGGTCGGCGCCGGCGATCCGGCAGCACCACCCAAGGAACCCGTGATCATGAAAGCCTCCCGCATCCTGACCTCTTCCATCGTCGCCGCGTCGCTGGTTGCCGCGGCCATCAGCGTCGCCGCCAGCGAGGCGCAACCGATGTCGCGTGCCGAAGTCAAGGCGCTCGTCCTCCAGGCCCGAGCCGACGGCACGCTCATGCGCGCAGGCGACGCGCCGCAGCCCTCGATGGTGTCGACCGGATCGCGGCTCTCCCGGCAGGAAGTCCGCGACGAAGTGACCATCGCCCGTGCCAGCGGCGAGCTGATGCCGGCCGGCGAAGGCAGGATGGTCGAGGTCACCGCCTACTCGATGCTGGCGCGGGCCGACGTGCGTGACGGCGTCCGCGAGGCGCGCATGCGCGGCGAGCTGATGCCCGCAGGTGAAGGCCTCGGCGCGGTCGAGCGGATGGCGCGGCCGGTGCGCGGGCAAGGCGACGCCTACGCCGCCAACTCGCCCCGCTGAACCGGTATCGGGCGCGCTTCGGCCGCGGGCTCCAGACAAACCCCCTGCCCAGCGAATCGCGGCCGGGGCAGAGTCGGAGCCCGTCTCATCCGTCTCGCGACCGCGAGTGCCGCCTCCATGAACGCCATCGTCCGCCTTCTGCTCGCGTCCTGTTCGGCGCTCGCGCTCGCTCTCGTCCCGCTGGCCGCGCGGGCGCAGGAAACGACGCTGCGCATGGTCAGCGCGTTCGCCGAAAACGGCATCTATGTCGTCCACCTGCAAAAGTGGCTGCAGCAGTTCAACGCCGAAGGCAAGGGCGTGCTGCAGATCAACTTCATCGGCGGGCCGAAGGCGATTCCCGCGTTCGAGGCCGGCAACGCGGTCAAGACCGGCGTCGTCGACATGGCGCTCACGACCGGCGCGTTCTACACCAACGTCATGCCCGAGGCCGACTTCCTGAAGCTGACCCAGATTCCGGTCGCCGAACAGCGCAGGAACGGCGCGTTCGCCGCGATCAACGAGCTGTGGACGACCAAGGGCAACATGGTCTACCTGGCGCGGATGGTCGAGAACCAGCCGTTCCATCTGTACCTGAACAAGAAGGTCGACAAGCCCGATCTCACGGGCATGAAGATCCGCATCACGCCGGTGTATCGCGACTTCTTCGCCTCGCTCGGCGCCAACAACGTGACCATGCCGCCGGGCGAGGTTTACACCGCGCTGGAGAGAAACGTCGTCGACGGCTACGGCTGGCCGATCGGCGGCATCTTCGACCTGAACTGGAACGAGAAGACCAAGTTCCGGATCGATCCCGGCTTCTACGACGCCGAGGTCTCGATCATCGTCAACCTCGATGCCTACAGGAAGCTGACGCCGAAGCAGAGGGCCTTCCTCGACAAGCAGGCGCTCGCGCTCGAGGCGATGAACGGCTTCTGGGCCACGTACGGCAAGGACGAGACCGCGCGCCAGGAGAAGGCCGGCATCCAGGCGATCAGGTTCGACGCCGCCGGCACCAAGGCGTTCATCGACAAGGCCTACGACACCGGCTGGGCCGGGGCGATGAAGGCCAACCCGGAGTTCGCCAAGAAGCTGAAGACACTGACGTCGAAGTGAAGAAGACGGGCGCCGCCGCCGCGCTCGAGTCCGGCTTCGGCGCGCTCATCGAGGACCTTGCGCTCCTCGCCAGCCTCGCCCTCCTGGCGATGGTGGCGATCATCTGCGCCGACGTGCTGACGCGAAACGTCGCCATTCCCGGCCTGCCGCGCGGCGTCGCCTGGAGCAACGAGATCTCCGAGCTGCTGCTCTACGCGATCACGCTGCTGGCAGCGCCGTGGCTGCTGCGCGAAGGCCGCCACATCCGGGTCGACATCGTCCTGCGCGCCCTGCCGAAGCGCGCCGCCTATGCCTGTGAATGGCTCGCCGACGCGATCGGCTTCGTCTCGTGCTGCTGGCTCGTGGCGTACGGCGGATCGGCGGCGTGGCAGAGTCTGCAGAGCGGATCGTTGTCGATCAAGACGCTGGTGATGCCCGAGTGGTGGCTGCTGGTGCCGCTGCCGATCTGCTTCGCGCTGCTCGCGATCGAATTCGTCTTTCGCATGCGGCGCCTGGCACGGGCCGACGTCGGTCCGCGCGACGACGCCGTGAGCGCGGCATGAGGCTCGGATCGTGATCGGCTGGGTCGGCGCCGCCTGGCTGCTGCTCGCCGGCTCGACGGCGCTGCTCTTCCTCGGCCTGCCGGTCGCGTTCTCGTTTCTCGCCATCAACCTGCTTGGCGCCTGGCTCTGGCTCGGCGGCGAGCCCGGCCTGGCGCAGCTGGCTCGCAACAGCGTCAGCTCGGTGATGAGCTTTTCGCTGACGCCGATCCCGCTGTTCGTGCTGATGGGCGAGGTGCTGTTCCACACCGGTCTCGCGGTCAAGGTGATCGACGGCATCGAGCGCCTGATCGCGCAGGTGCCGGGCCGGCTCGCGGTCGTGGCCGTCGTCGCCGGCACCGTGTTCTCGGCGATCTCGGGATCGACGATCGCGACCACGGCGATGCTCGGCTCGCTGATGGTGCCGGTGATGCTCGCGCGCGGCTATCACCCGACGCTCGCCACCGGGCCGGTGATGGCGATCGGCGCCGTCGACATGCTGATCCCGCCTTCGGCGCTGACGGTCCTGCTCGGCTCGCTCTCGGGCATCTCGATCTCGAAGCTGCTGATCGGCGGCGTCGTTCCCGGCCTCGTCCTCGCGCTCGCCTTCGTCGCCTGGATCGTCGTCCGCGTCCGCATGAAGCCGAGCCTGGCGCCGAACGCACCGCTGGTGCGCCATCGCGGCTTCGCCCGCTTCAAGCCGTTCCTGCTCTACGTGCTGCCGCTGGTCTCGATCTTCGGCGTCGTCGTCGGCGCGATGGCCGCCGGCTGGGGCACGCCGACCGAATCGGCTGCGGTCGGCGCGCTGGCGACGATCGTCTTCGCGCTCGCCTATCGCGCGCTTTCGTGGCAGATCCTGCTCGCGTCGCTGAAGGGCACCGTGGCGATCTCGGCGATGATCCTCTTCATCATCGTCGGCGCGACGACGTTCGCGCAGATCCTGTCGTTCTCGGGCGCCTCGAACGGCCTGTCGCAGGCGATCACTGGCGCCGGGCTGGCGCCGTGGGCGGTGATCGCGGCGATGATGCTGCTGCTGATCTTCCTCGGCATCTTCGTCGACCAGGTGAGCATGATGATGATCACGCTGCCGATCTTCATGCCGGTGGTCCAGGCGCTCGGCGTCGACCTCGTCTGGTTCGGCGTGCTGTTCCTGATCTGCATGCAGATGGGGCTGCTGCTGCCGCCGCACGGCCTGCTGCTGATGACGATGAAGGGCGTCGCTCCGCCCGAGGTCTCGATGCTCGACATCTTTCGCGCCGTCGTGCCGTTCCTCGTCATGAGCGTCCTGCTGCTCGCGCTCGTGTTCCTCGTGCCTTCGGTGGCCACGTGGCTACCGGCGCTGATCGGCTGATCGATGGGTTGAGCGTTCGCGCTGGGGCGGGCCGCTGTCTTCCGTTCAGGGAGCCGGTCGCCCGACGCCCTCCTCGGCGCCACCGGACGACTTCAGATCGTCATCCCGCCATCGACGCAGAACGCCTGCCCCGTCGCGAACTTCGACTCGTCGCTCGCCAGGTAGACGACCATCGGCGCGATCTCCTCGGCCTGCGCGAGACGCCCCATCGGCTGGCGATCGACGAAGGCGCGGCGCGCGGCGACCGGATCGTCGTAGGCGCGGATGCGCTCGCCCAGCGACGGCGTGTCGACCGTCCCCGGACAGAGCGCGTTGCAGCGGATGCCCTGCTTGACGTAGTCGGCAGCGACCGCCTTGGTGAGGCCGATCACCGCGGCCTTGCTGATGCCGTAGACGCAGCGGTTCGGCAAGCCCTTGATGCTCGATGCGATGCTCGCCATGTTGATGATGCTGCCGCGGCCGGCGGCGAGCATCCCCGGCAGCGCCGCCTGGATCGTCCACAGCTGGGCGCGCACGTTCAGGCGCAGGGCGAGATCGAGGTCGTCGTCGCTGGCGTCGAGCGTGCTGCCGTTGTGGACGATGCCGGCGCAGTTGAACAGCACGTCGAGCGTCGGCAGGGTCGCGAACAAGGCACGGATCGCGGCCCGGTCGAGGACGTCGAGCCGGGCGACCCGGATGTTGGCGGTGCCGGAATAGCGCTCGAGCAGCGATTCGTCGATGTCGGTGGCCCAGACTTCGGCGCCCTCGTGCGCGAGCGCGAGCGCGCTGGCGCGGCCGATGCCCTGCCCGGCCGCGGTGATGAGCGCCCTCTTGCCTTGCAATCTCATGGTGACTCCTCGGTGCACGTCGATTGGGGAAAGCGTGGCCGCGGTTTAGGGTTTGCACCGTGCCGTGCGGCTGCCGCCGGACCGTACCGTGCTCCGGCTTCGTCCGAACCGGCTCCAGCGCCGGCGGCGACATCCCCTTCTACCTCACGGAGACATCGATGACCAGCAAGCGATTCGCACTCAGGACCCTCGTCGCCGCCGCGGTGGCGCTGGGCACGCTCGGCGCCACCGGCCTGGCCCAGGCGCAGACCAAGCTCAAGTGGGCGCACGTCTACGAGGTCTCCGAGCCGTACCACAAGTGGTCGGTCTGGGCCGGCGACGAGATCAAGAAGCGCACCAACGGCCGCTACGAGGTGCAGGTGTTCCCGGCGTCCAGCCTCGGCAAGGAGTCGGACATCAACCAGGGCCTGACGCTCGGCACCGTCGACATCATCCTGACCGGCGCGAGCTTCGCGGCGCGCACCTACCCGCC
>Ga0207683_10003960_pt1 | contig 12853 bp, 13 predicted proteins | sample KBSM73metaG_FD_184333 | JGI IMG/M metagenome (GOLD analysis project Ga0207683, IMG submission 184333) | Miscanthus rhizosphere microbial communities from Kellogg Biological Station, Michigan, USA - KBS M7-3 metaG (SPAdes) (version 2) | ecosystem: Host-associated > Plants > Roots > Rhizosphere >...
TGGCCTGTGCATGTTCGACGCCGACATGCGGCTGATCGTGAGCAACAAGCGCTATGCCGAGATGTTCAACCTGCCGTTGGGCTTCGTGCGTCCCGGCATCTCGGTGCGCGACGTGATCGCCAAAAGCCATGCGCTCGGCAACTACAGCCACCGCGACGTCACCGCCTACGAGCTCTATGACACCTACGCGCAGATGCTCAAGGCCGGCGATGTCGTCGTGCATCGGCATCTCGCTGACGGGCGAATGATCAAGATCACGCATGAGCCGATGGCGAAGGGCGGCTGGGTCGCAATCTACGAGGACATCACCGAGCGCTACCGCGCCGAGCAGAGCATCGCCCACATGGCGCGCCACGACGCGCTGACCGACCTGCCGAATCGCGTGCTGTTCCGCGAGCGCATGGCGGAAGGGCTTTCACGGGTCGAGAGGAGCGGCGAGGCGCTCGCCTTGCTCTGCCTCGACCTCGACAACTTCAAGGGCGTCAACGACACGCTCGGCCATCCGATCGGCGACCGGCTGCTCGGTGCGATCGCGGAGCGCGTCCGCGGCGCCGTCCGTGAGGGTGATACCATCGCCCGTCTCGGCGGCGACGAGTTCGCCATCCTGCAGGCCGACGCGACTCCGCAAGGGGCGGGAGCGCTCGCGCGCCGGCTCACGGAGGTCATCTCGGAGCCGATCGAGATCGACGGGCAGGAGATCAATTCCGCCGTCAGCATCGGCATCGCGCTCGCGCCGAACGACGGCACCGCCGCCGATCACCTGATGAAGTGCGCAGACCTCGCGCTCTATCGCGCCAAGGCGGAGGGGCGCGGGACATTCCGTTTCTTCGAGCCGGACATGGATGCGCGCATCCAGGCGCGCCGCGCGCTCGAGGTCGATCTGCGCCGTGCGCTCACGGCCGGCGAGTTCACGCTCGCCTACCAGCCGCAGATCAATCTCGCCAGCAACGAGATGGTCGCCATGGAGGCGCTGCTGCGCTGGACCCACGCCGAGCGTGGAGCGGTGCCGCCGGCGGAGTTCATCCCGCTGGCCGAGGAAATGGGCTTGATCGTGCCGCTCGGCGAATGGGTGCTGCGCGAAGCGTGCAGGGACGCGGCGCGCTGGCCCGACCCGATCAAGGTCGCGGTCAATCTGTCGCCGGTGCAGTTCCGCAACCGCGGACTGGTCGCGACGGTGACGCAGGCGCTCGCCGCTGCGCGGCTTGCGCCGCATCGGCTGGAGCTCGAGATCACCGAAGCGGTGCTGCTGCAGGACGACGAGACGATCGTCACGATGCTGCACCAGTTGCGCGCCCTCGGCGTGCGCATCGCGATGGACGATTTCGGCACGGGTTATTCGTCGCTCAGCTATTTGCGCTCGTTCCCGTTCGACAAGATCAAGATCGACCGCTCCTTCATCAAGGACATCGACCGCAATCGCGACAGCGCGGTGATCATCAAGGCGATCGCAAGCCTGGGCCACAGCCTCGGCATCGAGACGACCGCCGAGGGGATCGAAACCGCCGAGCAGCTCGAATTGGTGCGCCGCGTCGGCTGCACCGAGATGCAGGGCTATCTGGCAAGCCCACCGCGTCCGGCTTGCGAAGCCGCCGACCTGATCGCGCGCTTCCGCCGCCAGGTCGCGGCCGCATGAACGGCGGCGGTTCTTCCCGCATATGATGCTCAGTGCCACATCGTGGCGACGCACTCCTCGACCTGCGCCTTGCGGTCGCGCTTCGGTATGTCGCGCAGGAACTGCAGCCCGGTAAATTGCTCCACCGTGCGCACCGCGACGCGATAACGCTTCAGATACTCCAGCGGGTCCTTCGACTTGTCGAGCTTGCGGTGGTCGATATTGGGCAGGATGTAGGCGTTCGCGCGCTTGTTCTTGGCGTCGTAGATGACCTTGTAGAGTCCGAGCGGGATCGCCACGCCTTTGTCCGCGCCCTCGTCGGGACACTTCTTGCCCTTGCCGCAGATCGCCGTCCGGTTCGGCGGGCCTTCCAGCTTGATCTCGTTGCGGCACGGATTGGCATCGGCCTTGATCGTGATCTCGTCCTCGTCGTCGGTGCGGTTGATCGGCCCGGTGATGACGAAGATTTCGCCACGGTCCTTGGCAAGCTTGCGCACCAGATCCTCGAACTCCTTCCAGATGTGGCGGTTGAAGCCGACGCCTTGCTGCGGCACGGCATTCGACAGCGTGAAGCTCTCCTTCATCAGCTCGAGGTTGCTTGAAAAGTCGGCCGAGGGTGCCTGATGTCCGCGATCCATGCTGCTGTTGGTGTATTGACTGTCGACCGCCCGCGCAGCCTTGCAGACGAACTCCTCGGGCTGGAACTTGGTTTTCGGCCGGTCCTGGCCGCCGGCAAACTGCGCCTTGTTCAAGCGTTCGAGCACCCAGTCCGGCGTCTTGTTGACGTTGTTGTGCGAGAGCACGTAGGCCTCGTGGCACACCGGCGTGAAGTCGACGTCGTCGCTTGCATATTTCGGCGTACCGATCGGCTCCCACAATTTCCGGCACGTGTTGAAGTTGTTGGCGGGGCCGAGCTTGAAGTCGGGATCGTCATCGCACACGTCGGCGTAGGCCGGCGTGACGATGGCGAGTGCCGTCAACGCGGCGAAGAATGCGCTGCGGATCATCCGATTCCCTCCGATCATGTGGGGGTCACGGGCGGCGGCGTGACGGGCGGGGCCGCGGGCGGGTTCTTCGACGCACTCACACCCTTCGAGATCAGGTAGCTGCCGCTGCTGAGGCCGATCAGGGCGAGCACGTTGTTTGGAATTTCCACGAAGGTCCCGGCTTCGATCGACAGCAGCAGGAACAGCCCCGCGACCACGAACGTGAAGATCAGGAACTGGAAGCGCGCCAGGCTAGCCTTCGGTTCGCCGGCCTTGTCCGACTCCGTCGGTTCGGCGAGCAGACCGAGCAGCGAAATCTGGTTCTGGTAGATTTTCCACAACACGATCGCGGCGAAGCCGAGCAGGATGATCGCCACGACAACGAAGCCCCAGAAGGCAATGTTTTGGGCGGTTAGCATGCGTTCTTCCCCCAGTTGTCAGCGGCGGGCGAGCTTGCCTGCCAGATAGAACGAGTTGGTCCCGGTCAGCAGCGCGAGAAGATTTCCCGGAATGTCCGGCAGCGACGGGCGCGTGCCTTCCGCGACGGCGGAAACGTCGACGCCGAGCGCAGATTGAATGTAATAAAGCAGCACAATCGGAAACGCCGCGATGTGCAGCACGCGCTCCGGCGCCATCGAGCCGTCGCTCGGCTTGTTCGAGAGCATGCCGGCGGTCCCGATGTCGCCGCGCAACATGCGAATGGCGAGCAAGGCCACGAGCAACGCGAACCAGATCAGAAGTCCGGTCGCGAGAATTTTCGCCGCGGACGGCATGACGAAAATGCTCATGGCACCCCCGGCCAGAAGCGAAGGTGCGACTATACGTCGCCATTAGGTTGTATGCAAGGTCTGCGGACCGTCTCGGCCGCCTTGCGCAGGCAATCCGCGCACAGGCAGTCCTCCGTCGAGGCCGCGGGCGGCATCGGCAGCCGGAAATCCTCCGCCGCGCACCAGCATGTGTCCGCCGTGCTGCCGCATTCGAACGCGGCACCGCAGCGCGCGCAGGTGAGGGAGCGCATTTGATTCATGTGCGAAGTATGGCGCGGCGCGCGCCGCAGCGCTATTGCTGCACGATCACCTTCGTGCCGACGGGCACACGCGCGTAGAGATCCTCGATCTCGTCATTGACGAGGCGGAAGCAGCCAGACGAGACCGCGTGGCCGATCGTTTCCGGCGCATTGGTGCCGTGGATGCGATAGATCGTGTTGCCGAGATAGAGCGCACGCGCGCCCATCGGATTGCCGGGGCCGCCCGCCATGAAGCGCGGCAGATAAGGCTGGCGCTGGATCATCTCCGGCGGCGGCGTCCAGTCGGGCCATTCGCTCTTGCGCGTCACGCGCAGCAAGCCTTGCCACTGGAAGCCGTCGCGCCCGACGCCGATGCCATAGCGCAGCGCCACGTTGTTCGGCTGGATCAGATAGAGGAAGCGGTCCGACGTATCGATGATGATCGTCCCGGGCGCCTCGGCCGAGCGATAGAACACCGGCTGACGACGATAGGCCGCGTCCATCTCGGCCTCGGCAGGAGCCGCGATGCCCGGATCGCGATCCTGGACCGTCGGCGTCGTGCGGCGCCATTCCTCCGGCGTGCCGTGTTGCGCCGACGTGGGCAGCGCCCAGCACGCGAGCGCCAGCGCCAGCGCGGCATGCAGGCCGCGAAGCCGCGTCATGCGCGATGGTAAATTAGTCTTGAACTGCATATCGGCTCCGTTCTCAAGGTTCTATATACAGGCCCACCGACTGTGTTCATTCCAAGGACGTGAACGATGATCGACCTCTATTACTGGACCACGCCGAACGGCCACAAGATCACGATCTTCCTCGAAGAAACCGGGCTGCCGTACAAGATTTTTCCGATCAACATCGGCAAGGGCGAACAATTCGCGAAAGACTTTCTCAAAATCTCGCCCAACAACCGCATCCCCGCGATGGTCGATCACGAGCCCGCTGGCGGCGGCGCGCCGCTGGCGATGTTCGAGTCGGGCGCGATGCTGCTCTATCTCGCCGACAAGACGAAGAAGTTCATTGTGCAGGATCTGCGCGGACGCGCCGCGACGATCGAATGGCTGTTCTGGCAGATGGCCAATCTCGGGCCGAACTCCGGACAGAACAATCACTTCAGCAATTACGCGCAGGACAAGATCCCGTACGCGATGGACCGCTATCGCAACGAGGTGAACCGGCTCTACGGCGTGCTCAACAAGCGGCTTTCCGAGCACGAATACATCGCGGGCGAGTATTCCATCGCCGACATGGCGAGCTATCCGTGGATCGTGCCGCACGAGCGGCAGGGCCAGAACATTGCCGACTTCCCGCACATCAAGCGCTGGCTCGACGCCATCAAGGCGCGGCCCGCGGTCGAGCGCGCCTACGCCAAGGCGAAGGAGATCAATCCGAACGCGGGCGGCATTCGCACGGCGGAAGAGCGCGCCATCCTGTTCGGGCAGACCGCGGCGTCAGTCAACGCGGCGGTGCGATAGCACCAACAGCAAAACCGGCCCGCGCCATTGCTGGCGCGAGCCGGGGAGGTCGCGGCCGCAGGCGAGGCGGCCGGCGGCGGTGAAGCTAGAAATTCACCCGCATGGCACCGCGGATCGCGCGCGGCGAGCCGGGCGAGATGTTGTTGTTGCCGTCGGCGGTCGCGTAGTAGCGGGTGTCGAACAGGTTCTCGATGTTGATCTGCCAGTTCACGAACGTGCCGTCCGAGAACCGGTACTTGCCGAAGATGCCGGCATCGACGCGGGTCCAGCCGGGCAGCAGCACGGTGTCGTCCGACGACGCGAACGAATCGGTCTGGTGGATGATGCCGGCGCCGAGCGCGAACCAGTCGACGAACTCGTATTTATTCCAGAGCGTGAACGTGTGGTACGGCACCAGCCCGACGCGGTTGCCCGGCACGATGGTCGCCGACGTGGCGCCGTCGATCTTGGCGTCGGTATAGGCATAGCCGCCCGACACCTGCCATTTGTCCACGATGTAGCCGACAAGGCCGGTTTCGAAGCCCTTGGTGTTGGTCCGTCCGCTCAGGATGAAGAAGCCGGGATTGTTCGGATCGGGGAAGCGCTGATTGTAACGGTCGAGATTGTAAACCGCGGCCGTGAATTGCAGGAGCGGGAAGATATCCCACTTCACGCCGAATTCGCGATTCTCGAACTTTTCCGGCGCCGATATGACGGTGCCTGGATTCAGCGTCGAGAACTGGTCGCCGGCGCTCGGCAGGTACGACACCGCGTAGCTGCCGTAGAACGACAGATTCTCGAACGGCTTCACGATCACGCCGAAACGCGGCGACGTCAGATCGTCGACACGATTGAACGTCGCCAGGGTGCGGCGATCCTGTGTCGACAGGTCGAAGTGATCGAAGCGCAAGCCGCCGATGAGCTGGAAGTATTTCGTGATCTCGATCTGGTCCTGCACGTACAGGGCGCCGAGACCAAGCTGATAGGTGTTGTTCGCGCCGGTCGGGATGTTGCGGAAGACGACCGGAACATAGCTCGTCGGGTTCAGCGGCGAGACCGTGAAGGTCGCCGGGGTTCCGTTCGGGTTGGCGGCGTTGTTGAAGAAACCATCCTGCCGGAGCGAGAGCCCGCTCTGCCGGCCGACTTCGGCGCCCGCGAGCAGCGTGTGCCGCATCAGGCCGAGATCGAACTTGTAGGTGACGTCGGTCTGGTTGAAGACATTCTGCCGGTCGACTTCGTTGTTATAGGCGCTCAGAGCGACCGACGTGCCGGCCGGGTTCACGGCGCCGCCCGGGAAGATGTTCTGATAGAACTTGTCGTAGTTCGCGACGCGGGTCTGGTTCTTCACCTTCAGGCCGTTGTCGAAGTCGTGTTCGATCGCGGCCGTGCCGATATGCGCGTCGACCAGCGCATAGTTCAGGTTCGGATTGCCGAAGAACGTCGACGGCGAGGTGAGATACGGAAGAAGCGGATTTGCCGCGTTCGGCGTCACGCCGGCGCGCGTCTGCGAAGGGATGCCGCGATCGGTCACGCGGCGGTCGTGGAAGTACTCGTAGCTCAGCGCGATCGTGGTCGCATCGGCCGGCTTGAACGTCACGGTGGGATTGAACCCATAGCGTTCGAGATGGCCGAAGTCGCGAAAGCCGCCGGAGTTTTCGTAGACCGCGTTGAAGCGCGCCGCGACGTTCGGATTGATCGCGTCGCCGTAGTCGACTGCGACGCGCCCGAGGTTGAACTGGCCGGCCCCGACGGTCACCTCGCGCACGCGCGAGCCGTCGGCTTCCTTCAGCACGCGGTTGATGACGCCGCCGCCGCCGCCGCGTCCGAAGATCATCGCGTTCGGGCCCTTCAGCACCTCGATGCGCTGCACATTGTAGACGTCGCGGAAATACTGCACGTCGTCGCGGACGCCGTTGACGAAGAAGTCGGCGTTCGACCGCTGCCCGCGGATGACCACGTCGTCGCGGTTGCCTTCGCCCTGGTGCGGGATCACGCCCGGCACATAGCGCAACGTCTCAAGGAAGGACTGGTTGTTCTGATCGCGCAGGAATTGCTGCGTCACCACCGAGATCGACTGCGGAATGTCGATGATCGGCGTGTCGGTTTTGGTGCCCGTCGAGGTACGGGTCGCGATGTAGCCGACGGTACCGGAGCGGCTCGCCTGCGTCTCCGGGGCGCTTGCCTGCTGCGGCTCGGGCGGAGGCTGGGGTGCCGGCGCGCGCTGGCGCGGGGCAGTGGTGGCGCGGCGCGGTTTGCGGCGCGGCTTGGTGATGTCGACCGAGACGGTCGGCAGCGGGGTGGCCGTTTGGCCGCCCTGTGCGTGGGCAGACTGAACCAGGATCTCACCCGGAACCCCGACGCTCAGCATCGCGAAGAAACTGACCGCCCCGACTTTTGCCTGAACGTATTGTAAAGCCTGACGCCCCTGATGTCGTGACATCGCCCAAACCCCGCCATTATCTTGTTTTGAACAGCTCTATTCTGTTCTTCTATTAGCGGGTTACTGCTAGCCTGCGGGTAAATGCACAAACAAACAAAATATCCGTAGCTTACACCTAATCCAGTTTTTCTTTGTAATAGTTCGAAACTGCAGAATTACATTGAATGATCTATGCGCCTCCGCTTTAAGGTGCGTCGGCAGCCTGCGACGTGCGGACGCAGGCCGATGACGTCACTCGTGAAATGGGCCGGACGCGCGGCTTGCGCGAACCGGCCGTGCAGGTCTGGCAATGCGGTGGTCTGGATTTCGTCTGCGCGCCTGCGCTGAAGCTCTCACCGCGTTCACGATTCTGCTGATCGCGCCCGACACGGCGCCGGCGCAGGCCGCGACCGCCGAACTGCCACGCGATCTGTCTCCCTGGGGCATGTACCTGACCGCCGATTCGCTGGTGAAGGGCGTGCTGATCGCGCTCGTGCTCGCCTCGGTGATCACCTGGACGGTGTGGCTGGCGAAATCGATCGAACTGATCGCCGCGAAACGCCGCGCGCGCAACGCGCTGACAGCGCTCGCGGCGGTGCGCGACATGTCGGATGCGTCGGCGCAACTCGGACGCAACACGAGCCCGGCGGGACGGTTCGTTCAGGCCGCCGTCGCCGAGCTGCGCCTGTCGGACGAAACGATGGCGCGCGAGGGGATCAAGGAGCGCATCGCATCGCGGCTCGAGCGGATCGAGGCGAACGGCGGACGCCACATGATGCGCGGCACCGGCGTGCTCGCGACCATCGGCGCCATCGCGCCGTTCGTCGGTCTGTTCGGCACCGTATGGGGCATCATGAACAGCTTCATCGGCATTTCGAAGTCGCAGACGACCAATCTCGCGGTCGTCGCGCCGGGCATCGCCGAAGCGCTGCTCGCGACCGCGTTCGGCCTCGCGGCCGCGATCCCGGCGGTGGTGATCTACAATGTCTTCTCGCGCCAGATCGCGGGCTACCGCGCGCTGCTGGGCGACGCATCCGCGGAAGTGCTGCGCATCGTCAGCCGCGATCTCGACCGCACTGCCGCTCGACCGCCCGTGCGCAAATCCGTCTCGCTGTCGGCCGCCGAGTAACGCCATGAGCGTCCGGCTCGATCACGGCGACGACAATCTCGGCGAACTGCACGAGATCAACGTCACGCCGTTCATCGACGTGATCCTGGTGCTGCTGATCATCTTCATGGTGGCGGCGCCGCTCGCGACCGTCGATGTGACGGTGAACCTGCCGGCTTCGACCGCCGAGCCGCAGCCGCGGCCCGAGAAGCCGATCTTCCTGACCGTGAAGCCTGACCTGACCCTTGCGCTCGGCGAGACCGCGATCCCGCGTGATGTGCTCGACCAGGCGCTCGGCGTCGCCACCAAGGGGGAAAAGGAAACCCGCATCTTCCTGCGCGCCGACAAGACCGTGCCTTACGGCGAACTGATGGAGGTGATGAACCTCATGCGCCGCGCCGGCTATCTGAAAATCGCGCTGGTCGGCCTGGAAAAGACCCCATGACCGGCGTCGGCGACAGCGCGTGGCCGCGCTGGTGGCTCAGCGCCGCCGCGGTCCTGCTGGCGCATGGCGGCGTCGCCGCCGCGATCCTTCATTGGCACGAGACCGACGATGCGCCGCCGGCTTCCGCGATCGTGATCGATCTCGCGCCGAGCATGATGGCGCCCGAGGACCAGCAGCAGGAGCTTCCGCCCGGCCCCGAACAGGTGCAGGCCGACGCCTCGCCCGAACACAAGGTCGAGAAGGTCGAGGAAGAGGTCGAGCAGAAGACCGAGACCAAGATCGACCAGGAGCCGCAGCCGGAGATCGCGCCGGCGCCCAACCCGGAGGTCGCGATGGCCCCGGAGCCGCCGAAGCCCGAGCAGCAGCAGCTTCCGAGCGAGGCGCAGCTCGCCGCACCCGCCACCACGGCGCCGCAAGTACCGAAGATCGAGGAGTCGCCGGTCGCGGCCGCGCCGGTGCAGGCGCAACTCAGTGTCTCGGATTCAAACGCGATCCCGAGCTGGCAGCGACAGGTGGTCGCGCTGCTGGAGCGCAACAAGCGCTATCCGGCGGCCGCCCGCGCTCACAACGACAAGGGCACCGCGCAGCTTGCCTTCAGCCTCGACCGGCTGGGCAAGGTGACGGCGGCACGCGTTACCAAAAGCTCGGGCTCCGGCGCGCTCGATCAGGAGGCACTCGATCTGGTGCGCCGCGCCCAGCCGTTTCCGCCGCCTCCCGCCGCGATGCCGGGCGCGCAGATCGACCTGACGGTGCCGGTGCGTTTCAACGTGCACTGAACTGTCATATCGTCTCAGCAAATCTCCGATAGACGCGGCGGTGATGACTCTCATCGACGCCATCGGCGCTCTCGGTGCGGTGCTGACCACCGTGTGCTGGCTGCCGCAGGCGATCCAGATCATCCGCGAGCGCGACACCCGCGCGATCTCGCTCACCGCGACCTCCGGCTTCACCGCCGGCATGTTCCTCTGGCTCGTCTACGGCGTGGCGCTGATCGACTGGCCGCTGATGACCTCGAGCGCCGTCACGCTCGCGCTGATGCTGGTGATCCTCGGCCTCAAGCTGCGCTACGGGTGAGCGTCAATCCAAGCAAAAGAGCCGCCGCGAGGGTTTCGCGGCGGCCCGTTCAGCCAAGGCGTGATCCCGAAAAGTGGATACCGGTTTTCGGAAAAGATCACGCCCAGAGAAAAGGGCTCACGCCCCGCGGCCCCACAATGCGCAATAGCGCCGCGCGACCATCTGCAGGCCGTTGGCGTAGCCGGGCAGCGTCGCGTACTTCTCCATCTTGAAGTCTTTCTCGACCGCGTCCCAGCACTTGCCGGCTTGGGCATCGGTCTTGATCGCGGCGGACGCCTCCTGCATCAGCGTCAGCACCGCCTTGGCGTCGTCCTTGGTGCCGAGCCGATCGCCGGGGCCGGGATGGCCGGGGATCATGCGGTCCCAGTCCATCGCGATCACCTTCTTGATGAACTCCTCGGTCTCGAGCGGATAGATGTCGATGAAGCCGCGGCCCGGGAACGAGCCGACCGGGATCGTGTCGACGATGAACACGATCTTCTCCTTCGGCAGCCGCATCACCAGGGTCGAGTCTGAGTGGTTGAGCCCGAGATAGCTCAATTCGAGCGTCGTGCCGCCGAGCTTGATCGTCTTCTTGTCGCCGATCGACTCGTCCGGCATCACGGTGTGCGGATCCTTGATGACCTTCAGCCGTGCGGTCGCATTCTTGTGCGCGATGACGCGCGCGCCGGCATCCTTGAAGGCCTTGCCGCCCGCGATGTGGTCGAAGTGGTGGTGGCTGTAGATCAGGTACTTGATCGGCTTGTCGGTGACCTTCTTGATCTCGTCGACATACTGCTGTCCGCCGGTCGGGCGTCCGTAAGCAACCGGGTCGGTGGCGATGACGCCGTCCTTGGTGACGATGAACATCGACTGGTGATTGCCATTACGGAAGATGTAGACGCCTTCGGTGCCGTCCACTTTCTTGGTTTCGATTTGCGGCCGCTGCGCCTGCGCGGCGGCCGGGACGGCGAACGTGACCGCGACCGCGACCGCGGCTGCGGCGCAGGCAAGAATGACTCTCATGGATGTCTCCCCCTTCGGAAGGCGTGCGAACACGTGCGGAGAGCCGCACGCCCCATGCTCTATTGCGCCGCGCGTGCTTTCAAGTCACGCTTGCTTGAAGGAAACGGGGCGGATTGCCGCACAAACCGTTGCGGCGTCGAAGGAATAAGCAAGGCTGGGCGGTGTTGCGCGGCCGGGAAATGCGCAAGCCCAGCCTATTCGCCGCCGATCATGCCGACGATCTTCCAGGCGCCCGCGGCGTCCTTTCCGTAGCAGAGCTGGTCCGAGCCGAGCGGATTGATCGCCTCGGCCGGCACGAAGCCGACCTTGCCGGAGGGAGTGACGATCCGCATGAACTCCTGGCTGGCATTCGGCGCGAGGTCTGGCATGACCCGCACGAAGATCATGCCGATCTTCTCGATCACCGACGCGTTGGCCTGTGCGCTGGCTTTCACCTCGATGTTCTCCTCTGCGGTGAAACCCCACTCGGCGATATCGGTCTTGGTTGCAGCGACCAGCTTTTCGAGGTCTTCAGTCTTGAAGTCCGGGCCGGCCGGCGAGCACACCGTGTTCGGGCGGTCCGGATAGGGTGAGGCGGTCTCGTCGGAGACGAACTCGCTCAGCGTCTCCCAGCCCGAGCCGTCCTTCGCCGCGAGGCTCAGCGCGGTCGCCAGCGCCTCGATCCCGGTTTTCTTGCCGGCGGCGTTTCCCTCTTCCTTCATCCAGAAGAAATCCTTCGCCAGCACCAGCTTGGCGAGCGCCGCGCGGTCCTTCTTCTGCGCGACCGCGGCGAGCTGCTGGCGGAACGCCGCAAGGCTCGGGTCGGTGTAGGGTTTCGGCGGCGCAACGGCGAGCGCGGTGTAAGGCGCGGGTGGAACGAACGGAAGCTGCTGCTGCGCCTGGGGAGGCGGCGCGCCCTTCTGCGCTTGCGGGGGCGGCGCGCCCTTCTGTCCCTGCGGTGCCGGAGACGGGCCCTTCTGCGCGGCCGGTGGCGGAGGCCCATCCTTGCCCGGGCGCGGCAACGTTCCCTGCGCGGCGGCCGGCAGGGCAAGCATCCCGGTCATCAAAATCGTGGTCGAAATGGACAGAATGCGCATCATCGCCTCCTCAGATAGGAATATTCCATAGCCAAATTGGCACGGAATTGCGACGCCCTGCCGGGAACCTGTGTGTTGACGCCCGCCGTTGTGGGTCGTGCGCGGCGGGCGCGAGGTCCATCCTCGCGCGGCTTGCCAGATGCGGCGAACGCGTTCAAATCGCGGCCGCATATCCCACCCCCCAAAAAACGAAAACCCCATGCCGTTCTATCCGTCGTCTCCCTATCTGCTGCCGATCGTGCTGCTCGTCTGCTCCAACCTGTTCATGACCGTCGCCTGGTACGGCCACCTGCGCTTCAAGGAGGTGCCGCTCGCCGGCGTCATCCTCGCGAGCTGGGGCATTGCCTTCATCGAATACTGCTTCGCGGTGCCGGCCAACCGCTACGGCAACGCGGTCTATTCGGCGGCGCAGCTCAAGACCATGCAGGAGGTGATCACGCTGCTGGTCTTTGCGGGCTTCTCGCTCGTCTATCTGAAGGAGCCGATCGGGTGGAATCATCTGGTCGGATTCGCGCTGATTTCCGCTGGCGCGTTCTTCATCTTTCAGAAATGGTAGAGCATGCTCCACTAACAGCCGCGGGAATTCGGGGGAATGCAATGGCGAACCATCGGCTCGATGCCGCGCCGGAGACGGTGCATTGGGGATTCTTCGATGCGGCGTTGAAGCCGCT
>Ga0207683_10003962_pt1 | contig 12847 bp, 18 predicted proteins | sample KBSM73metaG_FD_184333 | JGI IMG/M metagenome (GOLD analysis project Ga0207683, IMG submission 184333) | Miscanthus rhizosphere microbial communities from Kellogg Biological Station, Michigan, USA - KBS M7-3 metaG (SPAdes) (version 2) | ecosystem: Host-associated > Plants > Roots > Rhizosphere >...
GCGGAGTCGATACGCGGGTCAGCCGAGCAATGCCGCAGCCACGAACGCACGTCCGCGGCCAACTGCTCGTAGCTCGCGGCCGCGTCGCCGGTCGACTTGCCCTCGCCGCGACGGTCGAACAGCAGCGTGCCGAACCCGGCCGGCGGCAGGGTCGCCTCGAGGTGGCGGAGCAGATGGAAGTCGCGCGTACCTCCCTCCGCGCCGTGCACGCCGATCACCACGGGCGCGGGCGACGGGCCGTCGGGCAACACCAGCGTGCCGGCGAGCACCGCGCCGTCGACCTCGAGCTCCACCTCCTCGCGAGCCACGCGCGAAGCCTAGAAGCGCGAAGCCCCGCCGAGGCGGGGCTTCGCTCACGTCATCCGTGGAACGCGCTAGCGGTGCATCGAGCCGTAGTAGCCGCCCAGCTCGTCGCGGTAGTCCTGGTCGCGGTAGCGCGTCTCGTCGAACTCCGGCGCGTTCTTGATCTCGTCCTTCGTGCGGTTGACGAAGATCGTCTCCGTGTCCGGGTCGATGTCCCGGATCACGCCGGCCGGAAGCATCACCTTCTTGCCGAAGATCCACGGGCCGGTGTCGACGACGATGAAGCTGCCGCCGACCTCGTTGGTGGCCTCGTCGACCTTGCCGATCTCGTCGTCCACGGCTTCCACCTTGAAGCCGGTGAGATTGATGTTCGCCGCTGTGTCGACGGTAAAGGTCCACATCTCGACGGTCGCCATGTCGCACCTCCTCGAGGCTCGCTGGCCTCGTTGGGTTCTCAACCTCAGTACCCTGGGCCAGCGCCCGTAAACCGACTAAACCTGGCCAATTTGCAGGGAGTTTGTGTTTGCCTCCCGAGGACATAGGATCAAGGCTTCCTGCGGGGGGCCGATAGGAGGGCGTATGCGTCCTGGCGTGATGGCTCCCCCTGATCTCTACGAGCGGCCGGCCCCGCCTGGGCTGATGCGCCCGAGCGCAGAGCCGGCGCAACCCGACCTCAGGCTCCTGCTCTGGACCGTGGCTTTCGTGCTCGCAACGGTCGAGCTCTGCTTCGAGCTCGCCGGCGGTTAGCGACCGTCGGACCGAAGTTGCGCTAGCGTTAGAAGCTCCACAGAGCGTGTACTGGCCGGCTTACGCCTCCCATCTACCCGTTCGCGAGAGGTAGAAGGAGGTGTTTTTTCTATGGCTACAGGAACAGTTAAGTGGTTCAACGACTCGAAGGGCTACGGCTTCATCAGCCCCGACGAGGGCGACAAGGACCTCTTCGTCCACCACACGGCCATCGCAGGTGACGGCTACAAGTCGCTCGCCGAGGGTGCGAAGGTCGAGTACGAGGCCGCCGAGGGTGCCAAGGGCCCCGAGGCGAAGAACGTCACGCCCGTCGGTTAACCGAGAGCAGGCGCGCGCCGCAGCCGCGGCGCGCGCCGCCTCCTAGCGAAAGGATCGCCATGAGAGGACAGATGCTCTGGTTCAACGCGGCGAAGGATTACGGCTTCATCATGACCGACGAGGGTGAGCGGCTTGCGGTCGCGGGCGAGGGCTTCGCGCCCGGCGAGCTTCCCGAGGGTCGCTGCGCTCACAAGGTCGTCACGTTCGAGATCGAGAACGGCAACGGCTCGCGCCAGGCGCGGGGCGTGTCGTTCGTGCCCGACACTCCCGCGCGGAGGGCGCGGATGCGCGGCCGGGGCCGGTAGACGCGGATGGCGAACAAGAAGCGACAGCAGACGATCAACAAGCGCAACCGCGAGCGTGCCGTCGCGGAGAAGCGCGCCCTGAAGCAGCAGGCCCGGCAGGAGAAGCGCGAGGCGATCCGGAACGGCGAGGTGTGGCCGCCCGTTGAGCGGTCGCCGTTCGAGCCGACGGACGAGTCGGGGTCGGACGAGCCGTCGCCGGACGAGCCGCAGTCGGACGAGCCAGCAGCGGTCGAGCCACCTCCGGCCGAGCCCGGCTAGCTCGCCTCAGTCACCTGCGTTTCCCTGGTCGAAGCGGACGACCTTCGAGTCCGTGATCGCCAGCAGCTCGGCGTCGGTCCTCCCGGCCGTGTAGTAGACGCGGCTGCTGACCGCGATCTCCGGCTGCCTCGAGCCGACGATCGCGCGGCCCTCGTCGAAGACGAGCTCCGGGTTGCAGACCGAGTTCACCGCGGTCAGCTCGCTCGGGATGTTGCGCGAGGCGAAGTCGACCGTGAAGTCCGGCGGGATCGACATGACCGTCGTTCCGACCGGTGAGTTGTTCGAGGTGAAGCCCTTGAACCAGAGCACCGTGACGACGTTCGGACGAGGCGACTGGTTCGTCACGGTCACGATCGTCGCCGACTGGATCTTCCCGCCCTTCTGCGAGTTCATGTAGGTGACGACGTACCGCGGTGTGCCGTGGAACTTGATGATGTCGGCGAGGTCCCGGAGCTCGCCGAGCTCCATGTGCCGCTGGAGCTCCTTCCTGGCGTTGGCGTCGGTCGGGGCATCCGGCGTCTTCTTCGTGGTCCGTGCAGCAGCCATGCGATCTCCTCCTTCAGGCGGGTGCGGGCGTGCGCGCGGCGGCGGCGCTCGCTTCGGACAGAGAGGCTCTCGTGCCCGCCTCTCGGTGGGCCGAAGGCCGCAGCAACGATTCGGCGCGTGACGACGGCACGCTGATCCCTTCGTTGCTCTTGCGGTGAGGTCTACTCCCCTCGCCGGCCCGGGTCAAGAGTAGGGTCGCGGGCCATGGGAGCCGCCTTCGGCTGGGGCGTGGTCGCGGCCTCGTCGCTCGTCTTCGGGATGCTGCTGGGGCTCGCGCGCTCGTGGCCGGACCGGCTGATCGGGCTCGTGCTCTCGTTCGGCGCCGGCGCGCTGATCAGCGCGGTCAGCTTCGAGTTGTTCGAGGAGGGCGTGAAGGTCGGCGGCGCGGCGGCGGTCGGGCTCGGGCTCGGCGCCGGCGCGATCGTCTACTTCGTGCTCGCGCGGGCCGTCGAGCACATGGGCCCCGGCGGCGGTGGCGGCGGGACGGCGCTCGCGCTCGGCGCGTTCCTCGACGGGATCCCGGAGCAGACCGTCCTCGGCATCGGCATCGCAGGCGGCCAGGGTGTCAGCATCGCGCTGCTCGTTGCGATCTTCGTCTCGAACCTGCCGGAGGCGATCGGCTCGGCGGTCGACATGCGCGCGGCCGGCGCGGCGCTCCGACAGATTCGGCTGCTCTGGCTAGGCGTCGCCACGGCCTGCGCGCTAGCGACGCCACTCGGCTACGGGCTCGCGCGAGCCACCGGCGGGCACTTCCAGGCCGCGATCAACGGCTTCGCGGCCGGCGCGCTGCTCGTGATGCTCGTCGACTCGATGATCCCGGAGGCCACGCAGAAGAGCGGTCGGGTCGCCGGGCTCGCGACCACCCTCGGCTTCGCGGTCGCCGCAGGCCTCTCGACGGCGACTGCCTAGTCGCGCCGCGTCCCGCGCCAGGGGCCCGGGACGAAGTCGAGCACGACGTTCACGGCCCAGACCACGAGCGTCGCCCAGACGAGCGAGCGGAAGCCGTGGATGTCGAAGCCGCTGACGAGCAGGTCGGTCAGCCAGAGCATCAGCATCGCGACGCCGAACCAGATCAGGCCGAGCGTGATGAACGCGAGCGGCAGCGTCAGCAGGCGCAGGATCGGCTTCAGGATCGTGTTCAGGATCCCGAACAACAGCGCGGCGCGGATCAGGTCGCCGGCCGAGTCGACGGTCACGCCGTTGAGCACCGCGACGACGATGCCGAGGACGACCGCGTTCGCAATCCACGACAGCGTCAGCTGCTTCGCCAGCCGGATCACAGAAGTACACTCAACGCAACCGGCTCGTGGTGCGAATCATCCCGCTGGGACGAGACGTCCGTCCTTCCCGCGCGTCACGCTGGCGGCACACCAAACAGGAGGAAGCGCGTGATTGCAGCGAACTACCCGTTTCTCGACGTGATGTGGACGATGCTCGTCTTCTTCGCGTGGGTGATCTGGTTCTGGCTTCTGATCACCATTTTCGCGGACATCTTCCGCCGGCACGACATCGGCGGCGGGACAAAGGCGCTCTGGATCGTCTTCGTCATCATCCTGCCGTTCCTCGGTGTGCTGATCTACCTGATCGCGGAGAGCAAGGGCATGGCCGAGCGCAACCAGGAGCGCGTGCAGGCGGCGCAGACCCAGGCCGACGCGTATATCCGCGACGTCGCCTCGAGCAGCGACCCGGCCGAGCAGATCGCGAAGGCCAAGCAGCTGCTCGACGCGGGCACGATCAGCTCCTCCGAGTTCGACGCGCTGAAGCAGAAGGCGCTCGCCACCTGAGCAACGGCAGCTAGCTGCATCTCGCCGGCGGCTGGGTCCCTAGCCGCCGGCGAGGTCGCGCAGCGCTTCGACGGTCGTCCAGTTGCGGGACGTAGCCGTGACGCCGAGGCTCGTGCCGGCGAGCTTGGCCCAGAGTTTCGAGCGCGCGATCCCGTCCGGCGTCCACGCGTAGACCTCCTTGCCGCGGGCCACGATCTGCTCGCCGTGCGCCGTCAGCTCCTCGAGCTTGCGCACCGTCTCGGCGGGGAGCTTCGATTCGAGGAAGGTGACCTGGTAGCGCTTCGGGTTCGTCGCGACCTTGGCCAGCGGGTTCACCTTGGCAATACGCGCGAGGTCGGCACGGGTGCGCACGAGGACGTCGATGTCGAGGCCGAAGCTGTCGGCGATCGCCTGCTCGACCTTGCGCCGCACCGCCTCCGCCTTGGCGCGGCTCGTGAGGACGACGTTGCCGCTCTGCACGTAGGTCTGCACATCCTCGAAGCCGGCCTCCTCGAGCGCCTCCCGGAGCGCGGGCATGGCGATCCGGTTCCGGGGGCCGATGTTGATCCCGCGCAGGAGTGCCACGTAGCGAGCCATCGCGGCGGAGCCTAGTATCGCCGCATGATCGGCGGCGCCCACGTGCTCGTCTACGCCGACGATGCGCCGGCTGCACGGACGTTTCTCCGCGACGTGCTCGGCTGGGACTCCATCGACGATGGTGGCGGCTGGCTGATCTTCGCTCTGCCACCGGCCGAGCTCGGCGTCCACCCTACCGCCGACGCCGGGCATGACAGCGGCGACGTCGACCTCTATCTGATGTGCGGCGACATCGACGCGACGGTCGCCGAGCTGCACGAGAAAGGCGTCGATTGCCCGCCGCCGGTCGACCGCGGCTTCGGGGTGGTGACGACCGTGGCCGTCCCGGGTCTCGGGCCGATCGGCCTCTATCAGCCGACCCACAAGAGTCCGCTCGGCGCGCTCGACTAGGCGTCGAGCACGCCGAGAAACCGGGCCACGGCGGCCGTCCGGGTCGTCACGCCGAGCTTCGCGTAGACGTTCTCGAGGTGTTTGCGAACCGTCGTCGGGGCGATCCAGAGCAGCTCGGCGACCTCGCGGTTCGTCTTGCCGCGCGCGACCCAGGCGAGGATCTGGCTCTCGCGCGGAGTCAGGTCGAGCAGCCCGCGCTTCTCCTCGAGCAGCAGTGCGTCCCCGTTCCGTCTGACCGTGACCCGGCAGTCGCCGGCGGTGATCGCCAGCACGGGCGCGCCTGACTCGACCCAGTCCGCCAGCCGGGCAGGCAGCTCCGGCCCGCGCCCCTCGCCGACGTAGTCGCGCAGCAGGCGCCGCGCCGGTGGGGACGCGAACGCGATCCGGTGATCCGAAGTGAGCACGATCACGCCGCGGGCCTCGTGCTCCGACGCTGCCTCGAGGCCGTCGAATGCGGCCCGCAGCCTGCGCCGCGTGTCGGCGGCGTGCCAGAGCCGCGCGAAATGCGGCCGGAGCAGGTCGAGCACCGTGCGGTCCCGCTCGCTGAAGTCGCGGCTCCCGAAGTAGCGGTCGAGGACGAAGGTCTTCGTGTGCCACGGCGGCGACGGAATCGGGACGCTGATCTCGCGCTCGATGTTCGCCGGCCGGAACCAGAGCGCGTAGATCCGCGTGTTCCGCAGCTGCCGCAGGCTGATGAAGTCGGAGAGCTTCAGGGCGCGGAAGTCGCCCGAGTCGTGCTGGTGGCAGGTCGGGTAGTCGTTGGAGATCTCCCAGTACTCGGCTTCGGTCTCCTGCCACTCGTCCCCCGGCCGCATCGCGACGTAGCGGTCGCGCTGCCGCACGCGATCGAGCTCGCAGTAGCTGACCTCGTCGGCGCGGATGAGCTTGCCGAGCTCCTCCAGGAGCTGCGGCGTGAAGGCATGGTCGTCGCCGAGCTCTTCGGCGTCGCCGAGGAAGCGCAGGACGCGCTCCGCGTCTCTAGGCGCCAGCACAGACACGGCCGCTCAAAGATACGACGAATGTCGTATCGACGCCAAGCGCCGGCCCGGCGACGCTCTTCTTGCTGGCAAACGAGAAAGGGGAACCATGCAGGTGAAACGACTTCGCCGCCTGGTCGTCGTGGGCGCGCTCGCGCTGCTCGCGGTCCCGGCGGTGGCGCAGGCGAACGAGGTGACGCACTGGAACAAGGTCGCGATCGACACGCTCGTCGCGTTCCCGGCTCCCGCGGGCGGCGCGGCGCCGGCGCTCCAGGTCGACATGGCGATGGCGCAGGGCGCGGTCTACGACGCGGTCAACGCGATCGAGCCGCGGCACCGGCCGTATCTGCTCGGGACGCCGTTCGTGCCCACCGCGTCGAAGGACGCCGCGGCCGTGACGGCCGCCTACAGGGTGCTGTCGAACATTGTGTCGACCGTGCCCGCGACGATTGCGTTCCCGAACCGCGCCGCGCTGTTGGCGAGCCTCGGGAACGAGTACGCGGCTTCGCTCGCTGCGGTGCCGAACGGCGCTGCCAAGGACGCAGGCGTCGCGGCAGGCACGGCGGCCGCCGACGCGATGCTCGCGGCGCGGACGAACGACGGGCGCTTCGGGCCGTCGCCGTGGGTCTCGAACGCAAGCCCAGGGCACTGGCAGCCGCTGCTCAACCCGGACGGCTCGCTGCAGCTCGACCCGACGGCGTGGGTCGCGAACGTGAAGCCGTTCCTGCTCCGCACGTCGTCGCAGTTCCGGAGCGAGGGGCCGCAGGCGCTCGGCAGCACGGCGTACGCGGTCGACGTGAACGAGACGAAGGCGCTGGGCTCGGTCTCGAGCACGGTGCGCTCTGCGGAGCAGACGCACAACGCCATCTTCTGGCAGACCGCGGGCGGGCCCGCGTGGCTGTGGAACGGCGCTGCCCGCGGCCTCGCCGACTCGCGAGGGCTCGATCTCGGCGACAGCGCGCTGCTGTTCGCGGAGCTCAACCTCGCGTCCGCCGACGCCGCGATCAACGTCTGGAACGACAAGTACCATTTCGACTTCTGGCGGCCGTGGCAGGCGGTTCGGGGGGCGGATCTCGACGGCAACCCGGCCACGACAGCCGATCCGACGTGGACGGCGCTGATCACCGCTCCCTACCCGGAGCATCCGTCCGGCCACATCGGCCTGGACAGCGCGGCGCTCCAGACACTGCGCACGTTCTTCGGGACGCACAAGCTCACGCTCGCCGTGACGAGCACCCGCTTCCCGGGCGAGACGCGGACGTTCACGAAGGTCCAGCAGCCGCTGAAGGAGCTCGTGGAGGCGCGCATCTGGGCCGGCCTCCACTTCCGTACGGCCGACGAGCAGGCCAAGAAGCTCGGCCGGCAGGTCGCCCGCTACATGGCAAAGCACTACTTCCAGCCGCTGCACTGAGAGGCGCTAAGGGGCGGCCGTCGCTGGCGGCCGCCCTCGGGACTCGACGAGTCCTGTGGAAGTCGCTCGGGCGGGGCAAGGGTCACGGCTTCGTCGCCGCGGACGGCGAGCCGTGGCTACGGGCCAAGGTGTCGAGCGGGCTCATCCGAACGTCCGGCCAGCTGGAGGTAGCGCCCGGGCACGAGGTCGCGGTTCCGGCGCTGCTGGCCGCGTACCTGCTGATCCGGAAGGCCGAGGAGGTCGCGAGCGGCGTGGCCGCCACGACGGTCGTCCCGCCCTAGCTACGCCCCGCTCGCCGCTCCGACTCGGTCTTCAGATGCTGGAGCCCCTGCTCGAGCGAGCTGTCGAGCGTTTTCTGCAGCGAGCCGCGCATGACCCTGGCGAGGAGTCCCGAGAACGTCTCCTCCGTCTCGACGCGCGTGCCTCCGTCGCTCGGTGTCAGGCGGTACTCGTGCAGCGCGGCGATCGACAGCGTCTTGCCGCGCCAGCGCACGTAGCGGGGCGGGTCGACCTCCTCGAGCGTCGAGACGATCGTGCCGGGGCCCGCCTTCCAGCGGAACGTCGAGCCGGGCGCCAGGGGCCCATCGAACGACATCGACTTGACGTCCGGGTTCCACTGCGGCCAGTCGGCGATGCCGGTCAAGACGCTCCAGACGACCTCGGGCAGGGCCTCGATCTGGATCGAGTGCGAGCTGCTCACGGGGGCAGCCATGCGCCGATCCTATTACCGACCGGTTGCGCGACGGTGTGGAAGCGGAGACAGCGATCGGAATCGGCCCCGGAGTGCCGAAGCTGGGAGCAGATGCCCGAGCCGCTCCTCTGCGAGCTCCACGCGCACACGACCTGGAGCGACGGTGCGCTCACGCCGGCGGAGCTCGTCGACCTCTACGGCTCCGCCGGCTTCGACGTGCTTGCGATCACCGACCACGTCGTGCGCGACCCGCCTGGAGCGCAGGCGCTCGCCGCCGCCGACCACCCCGCCTACCTGGAAGAGATCGAGCGTGAGGCCGAGCGCGCCGCGGCCCTCTACGGGCTGCTCGTCGTCCCAGGTCTCGAGCTGACGTACGACGACCCGGACCCGAGGCTGGCGGCACACGCCGTCGCCGTGGGGCTCCGCGAGCACATCGACCTGGACGGCGGCTTCGACGGGGCGCTGACGGCTGCGAGGGATCGGGGAGCGGCGCTGATCGCGGCGCACCCGTACGAGCTCGGCGACCTCGGCACGACCTCGCGGACGACGGCGCGCTGGGCGGAGGAGCCGGAGTGGGCCGCGGACGCGGTCGACCGCTTCGAGCTCTGCAACCGCCACGACTTCTTCGCCTGGGTCGCCCGCGCGCGGCTGCCAGTCGTCGCGAACGGCGACTTCCACCGGCCGGAGCACCTCGCGACGTGGAAGACGCTCGTGCCCGCCGAGAAGAGCGAGGAGGCCGTAGTGGACTACCTACGCTCGCGCCGGCCGGTCTCGCTTGCGCTCTTCGAGGCTCCGGTCCAGCTGATCGCGCGCGCGGCGTGACGTAGCATCGCCGCATGGACGCGGCAGTTCGATCGGCCGAGAAGGTCACGCCCGAGCTCGCGCTTCAGCTCAAGCGCTTCGCCGACGTGACGCTCTCCCCGGACGGGCAGCGGATCGCCTTCGCCGTCTCGGCCTCGTACCGCGAGAAGGGCAAGGCGATCGAGTCGCGGCTCTGGAGCGGCGACGTCGACGGCGAGCTGCGCGAAGGCGCGCCGGGCTCGCTGCCGTGCTTCTCGCCCGACGGGTCACGGCTCGCGTACGCGTCGGATGCCGGGCACGACGGCCGGCTTTCCGTGTGGGTCGACGGCGAGGAGCTCGGCGAGATCCCGGGCTCGGTCGAGGACCTGCGCTGGTCGCCGGACGGGTCGCAGCTACTCGTGCTCGCGGCCGACATCGGCTCGGACATGGCCGGGGCGGCCTCGGCCAAGAAGATCGAAGAGGCCGGCGCCGCCGAGCAGGACCCGAAGGTGCTCAGGCCCGCGCAGTTCTGGCGCCGGCTCTGGCTCGTCGACGCCTCGAGCGGCGAGACGCGCGACGTGTCGCCCGAAGGCGCGAACGTGTTCGAGTTCGACTGGGCCGGGAGCAAGGCGGTAGCCGTCTGCACGGACGAGCCGTCCGAGAGCGCGTGGTACGACGCCTGGATCGGCCTGGTCGACCTCGACGCGAGGACGGTCGAACGGGTGCACACGCCGAAGTGGCAGCTCCAGTCGCCCGCGATCTCGGCCCGCGGCGAGGTCGCCTGGGTCGAGGGCTTCTCGTCCGACCGCGGGACGCTCACCGGCACCGTCCAGGTGCTCGGCACCGGGCCGGTCGCGCCCGAGCTGCACGCCTCCTGGGTCGAGTTCGCCGAGGACGGGACACTGCTCGTCGCCGGCTGGCGGGAGGCCGGCTCGTTCGCCGGGCGGCTCGACCTCGACGGCTCGTACCTCGAGCTCGTGGGCGGCGACCTCACGCTCGGCAACCGGTACGCGCCGCGCTTCTCGTCGAGCGCCGACGGCTCGCGGATCGCGATGCCGGTCGAGAGCGCGGACGAGCCGGCCGAGGTCGTGCTGGTCGAGCAGGGCGAGCGCCGGGCGCTCACCAGCCTGAACTCGGCGGTGAAGGACCAGCTCGCGACGATCGAGTGGCGCGACTACCGCTGGACGTCGGCCGACGGCCTCGAGATCCAGGGCCTGCTCGCGCTGCCGCGCGAACGCAGCGATGGCCCGCTACCGCTCGTCGTCGACGTCCACGGCGGGCCGACCGGCTCCTGGACGTGGCAGTTCGCCCCGGCGGTCGGCTACCCGCAGCTCTATGCGTCCGAAGGCGTCGCGACCCTCCTGCCGAACGTTCGCGGCAGCGTCGGCTGGGGCCCGGACTTCGCGGAGGCGAACCTCGGCGACATGGGCGGCGGCGACCTGCAAGACATCCTCACGGGCATCGACGCGCTCGTGCGGGACGGGATCGTCGACCGCGAACGCGTCGGAATCAGCGGCGGCAGCTATGGCGGCTTCATGTCCTGCTGGGCCGTCACGCAAAGCGACCGCTTCGCGTGTGCACTGCCCTTCGCGGTCGTGACCGACTGGGTCAGCTTCCACTTCACGACGAACATCGGCCAGTTCGACCGGCTCTACCTGCAGGCCGACCCGCTCGACCCCGAAGGCGAGTACACGAAGCGCTCGCCGCTCTACCACGCGGCGAAGTGCAAGACGCCGACGCTGATCGTCCACGGCGAGGACGACCTCTGCACGCCCCTCGGCCAGGCGGTCGAGTTCTACAACGCGCTCGTCGAGGCGGGGTGCGAGACGGAGCTCGTGATCCTCCCGCGCGAGGGACACGGCTGGACCGAGCGCCAGCACCACACGGACGTGTGGGAGCGCGTGCGCGAGTGGATCTCGCGCTACCTCTAGCGGGTCGCGAACCCCCGCAGGCCTTCGGGCTGCTCTTCCGACACGTCGACGCGCTCGACGACCGCGCCGCGCGGGCCCTCCCCGCACCAGCGGACGAGCGACTCGACCGCTTCCTGCTCGCCCTCGAGCACGACCTCGACGGCGCCGTCCGGCCGGTTCGCCGCCGAGCCCGCGACGCCTCGCGACTGCGCCTGCCGCGCGAGCGAGTAGCGGAAGCCGACGCCCTGGACGCGGCCGTGGACGATCAGGCGCCGGCGGATCATCGCGCCGGAGGGTAACCGGGGCCCGCCGCACGACGGGCCCCGGTTGAGCGGATCAGGACGCGGCGATTCCCTCGAGCCCGGCCGGGAGGCCGGTGACGCTCCCGATCGAGACGAGCGAGCCGTCGGCCTGCACGGCGTACTCCTGCACCGTGCCGGCGATGCCGGTCTCCGCGTAGAGGAAGCCGTCGCTCGCGGCCAGGTCGATCGGCCCGGCCGGAGTGGCCGCGGCGACCGCGTTCAGCAGCACGGGCTGCCCGTTCGGCGCGAGCCAGAACGAGCTGAGCGTGTTGCTGCCGGTGTTCGAGACGAAGTAGAACGCCCCGACGCGCTGGATCCAGCACAGTGCGGTCTGGCCGTCGCTCGCCGACTGCGGGCCGGTGAGGGTGCCGTTGTTCTGGAGGTTGTAGGTGGTCACCGAGCTGGCACCCGCCTCGCCCGCGACCAGGCGGCCGACCGGGCTGAAGGTGAACGCAAACGGAACCGGAGTTGCGCTCGCGTTCACGACGGGCGACGCCGAGAGAAGGCCGTCCGGCCGGACGGCGAAGACGTCGATCGAGCTGGTGCTTGCCTTCGTGGTCACGAGCAGCTGCCGCCCGTCCGGCGAGAACCCGACCTGGCCGGGCGCGGTCAGAAAGTTCGGCGGGTTCGCGTTCGCGAGCCCGAGCGACCGCACCGAGCCGGGGATCGGGATCAGCGCGCCATGGTCGAGCCGGAAGCCCGCGACAGAGCCCGAGCCGCCGGAGTTCAGCACGTAGACGAGGCCGTCCTCGATCGCGACGCTCGCCGGGAACTGCCCGCCAGACGGGACGATGTCGACCAGCCGCAGCCGGTCGCCGTGCACACGGAACGCCGAGACGGTGTTGCTGCCCGCGTTGACGGCGACGAGCGCGTGCTCGCCGGCGTCGTAGGCGAGCGAGCCCTGCGAGGCGAGGTGGTCGGACTCGGCTCCGGGTGCGGCCGCTCCGCCGGCGCCGCCGGTCGGATACGTGCCGGCCTGCGTCAGCGTGCCGTCGTGGGCGCGGTCGAAGACGACGACCGCGTTCCCGCCCGCCTGGTTGGTCTGGACGAACACGACCTTCCGGCCGTGCCCGTGGTGATGGTCGTGCCGGGCCGACGCGAGCGCGGACTGCGCCCCGACGAGGGCGAAGGCGAGCGCCGCGAGCAGCGCGGCGAGGACTGGACGGTGCATGAGAACTCCTCCTTGGTGGACGCGGCCACGCTAGGAGCGAGCCCGTCGCGGCGCCCTTACGTTTTTGCGAACTCGGGCCGCGCGATTTAAGGAAGGCGTAACGGCCGCGTCCGCCGAGAGACAGCAGGCTGTGGAGGTGACGACCGTCCTCGTAGTCGACGACGAGCCGCTGGTGTGCGACGTCGTCGCCCGCTATCTCGAGCGCGACGGCCACCGAGTGGTCATGGCGAGCGACGGCGACCGCGCCCGCGAGCTGATCGAGCGCGAGGCGCCTGGCCTCGTCCTGCTGGACGTGATGCTCCCGGGACAGACCGACGGGCTCGACCTCTGCCGGTGGATCCGCTCGAGCTCAGAGCTGCCGGTGATCCTATTGACGGC
>Ga0207683_10003963_pt1 | contig 12846 bp, 11 predicted proteins | sample KBSM73metaG_FD_184333 | JGI IMG/M metagenome (GOLD analysis project Ga0207683, IMG submission 184333) | Miscanthus rhizosphere microbial communities from Kellogg Biological Station, Michigan, USA - KBS M7-3 metaG (SPAdes) (version 2) | ecosystem: Host-associated > Plants > Roots > Rhizosphere >...
GCGCGGGCAAACCTCAGGCACCCGTTTGTCACTCGGGTCGGCCACAATGTGGAGCAGTTCGGTGACTCCTTTGCGCCCGACCGGCGCGACGATGCCAAATTCGGTGTGAGCGGGCGTTGAATACTCCCCATTTGTGGGCCTCGAATTTTCCCCAGTTTTGATGCGGTGCCCAGGCTCCCGGAGCATGCCCCGAGAGGCTGGGCGGCGCGAATCGTCACCGATGCTTCTCCCGTTGGTGGGAGGGAGCGGCACGGTGGTCAAATTCGGAGAATTCATCATGATCCTGGAACTTCATCGGCAGGGCCTGAAGGTTGCTGCCATTGCCCGTCAGCTCGGCGTCGATCGTAAGACGGTCCGCAAATACATCTCCCATGGCCTGGAGCCGCCGGCCTATGGTCCTCGACCGCGCCGGCAAAAGAGCACCGATCCGTTCCTGCCGTATCTGCGCGAGCGGCTATCGGCTTTCCCTGGACTCACCGCCGTGCGGCTGTGGCGCGAGCTGAGAGAGCGGGGCTACGCCGGCGGCTACACCGCGGTGAAGCGCGTGGTGTGCGACATCAGGCCCGATCCGGTCACGCCTTTCGAGGTGCGGTTCGAGACTCCGCCCGGCGAGCAGGCCCAGGTCGACCTCGCCCGATTCGAAGTTGAGTTCACCGACGACCCCGGGGTGACGCGCATCGTCTGGCTGTTCTCCATGGTGCTCGGCCATTCGCGTTTGATCTGGGCGCGGTTCGTCGTCCACCAGGATCTGCAGTCGGTTCTGCGCTGCCACATCGCGGCGTTCGAGGCGATCGGTGCGGTGCCGCGCGAGATTCTCTACGACCGCATGAAGACCGCGGTGATCGGGGAAGACCCGGACGGTCTTGTCATCTACAACCGCGCCCTTCTCGACCTCGCGCGGCATTACGGCTTCCAGCCGCGTGCCTGCCGGCCTTATCGTCCCAAGACTAAGGGCAAGGTCGAGCGTCCATTCCGCTACATTCGTGAGGACTTCTTCCTCGGCGGCTCGTTCCGCAATCTCGATGACCTCAATATCCAGCTCCGCTGTTGGCTCGATACGGTCGCCAATCCGCGGGTGCACGCGACCACCCAACGCGTCGTCAATGAGGCCTTCGCCGAAGAAAAGCCGGCGCTGAAGCCTTTGCCGATTGCCCCTTATCGTACGGTGTTGAAGCTCGAACGACGCCTCTCCCATGAGGGCATGGTGAGCGTTGGCGGCAATCTCTACAGCGTCCCCGACACCGCACGCCGCCGTGTCCTCGATGTTCACGTATTCGCCGACGAGATTTGCATCTTCGAGAACGGCGCGCTCGTCGCCACCCATGTTCCACTCGAAGGCCGCGACCAGAAGCACCTCGACCCAGCGCATCGCAAAGCCTTGCAGCCCCGGCACAGACGACGCCCCGATGGCGAGCGTGTCATCCGACGCACCGGCGATCAGGTCGCACGACGCTCGCTCGACTTCTATGATGCCGTCGGACGGCGGCTCGCCGGCCAGGGAGATGCGCGATGAGCGCCCATCCCGAGATCGTTCCCTCGCTCGTCGACCGCATCAAGCAGACCCTGGTTGGCCTGAAGATGCCACGGGCAATCGAGATCCTCGACGTCACCGTGCGCCGCCTCGAACGCGGCGAGATGACCGCCATCGAGGCCATCGACGCGCTGCTCGTCGAGGAGCTCACGCTGCGTGAGAACCGTCGCATCAAGATCGCACTGATGATGGCGCGCCTCTCCACGATCAAGACGCTCGCCGGCTTCGACTTCTCCTTCCAACCCTCGCTCGACAAAAACCGCATCATGGCACTCGCCGAGTTGGCGTTCATCAATCGTAGCGAGGTCGTACACTTCCTCGGCCCGCCCGGCACCGGCAAGAGCCATCTAGCGCTCGCGCTCGGCGTGCAGGCCGTCAAAGCTGGCCGCAGCGTCTACTTCACCCCGCTCAGTGATCTCGTCAGCGCGCTCGCCAAGGCCGAGCGCGGAGGCACCCTTCGCGAGAAGATCAGCTTCTTCTGCCGCTTCTCGCTCCTGATCGTCGATGAGATCGGTTACCTGCCGGTCATTGACGGCGGCGGCAATCTGTTTTTCCAACTCGTCAACGCCCGCTACGAGAAGGGCGCCATGATCCTCACCTCTAACCGCGGCTTCGCAGAATGGGGCGAGGTCTTCGGCGATCTCGTGGTCGCCACCGCGCTCCTCGATCGCCTGCTCCACCACGCTATCGTCATCCAGATCGAAGGCTCAAGCTATCGCCTCCGTCAGCACGCCGATCTTGTTCCCGAGAACATCCGCTCGAATACTCTGGTCCAACCCTCGACCCCGAACACGCCGGTCAAACGCCGCGGTCGACCCCCGAAAAACGGAGGCGCTGATCACGCAAACGGCTGATCGCCACCCCCGCCAAGTGAGGAAAATTACGCGCCCCAAAGTGAGGAGATTCCGCGGCCCGTTGACAGGAAGTGCCGGTCTCCACAATGCCCGATCTGCCGCCGGCGGTGCCCACCGCTTCCTAGCCCTGCAAAGCTCCTTTTCTATCAACTGGTTAGCCCGGCCGCCTGTCTGGACCCGACGGGTTCGCCAAAATCGTTGTGGCGCGCATGAACCTATCCCGCCGCTCACGCGACTAATCGGCATAGGGATCGTGGGAGCCTTCCATGCGCAGCCAGTCACAATATCTCGCCGGTTTCGGTGGTGCCGCCTTTGCCGTTGCATGCTTCCTCATCGGCCTCGAAGTCTCCGCCACCACTGCCGCCCCCTCCGCAGGCCAGACCACGCTGACGATCAACCGGGCGCTCAAGAGCGACCGCATGCCCCTCGTCCCCGTGAAAAGCCACAACGCGGTGAACAGCCCGGCCGAAACGAACGCTCCCACCGGCACGCCGGCCCCCAAGCCGCGCCTGCTCGACGGTTGCGAGCCGATGGTCAGCGCCATTGGGCAGTCGCCGCTGGCGCAGATCGCCGGACGCTGCGTCTCCTGATCTCCGATCCCCACCCCGTTTCCTAGCGCGTTCGAATTGATCGCCCCGCCCAGTGCGGGGCGATCGCGTTTGGCCGATCGCTCGGGCGACCCTGCCAAACAACGCGCGCGCCGGAACGCCCCTGGAGCGGAGAAGAATACCGCGCATTCTTTACAATCATTCCAAGGCTCGTTGCCGCTTCCCCCGGACGACCTCGCAAGCGGAACCTTTGAAATGCCAGAGGCTTGTAGGACCAGGACTTGCAAATGGTCGAAACACGCGGCTGTTTGCATCCCCACATTTCGACTTGCTTCGGAGGAAGGCACGCGGCCCTTCCGCTTCTATCGGATTGGACACCAAAGGTCTTACGCTCTCGCCTGTCATTACCGCCCGTGCGGGGACCAAGAGGAGATCTGTTTGGTGTCAGGCTGGAAGCGCCCCCGCAGGGCTTGCGCAAGGCGCGCGCTTGGCAAAGAGTCGCGGCGCGTCCGACGCGATTGGACCTGAAGGAAGCATTTGAATACGCGAGCCGCTCGTTCCTGAATGCGGTAGTCCTCTGCTGCGACCTCCGCTGCAAGATCAAACAGAACTGACGCACGGTGGATGTGAAAGTGCCAGAAACGGAAGACCAAGGGGACCCGGCGGGCAGCCATGTTGCCGAGCCGGGGGAAGCTTTCCCCCCTAAGCTTGAATCGTTTCGTTCCGCGCTTGATGCCGGCCAGGTGGGCGTGTGGTCCTGGGATCTACGATCGCATCAGATGACGTGGTCGACCAAGCTCGAAAACTTCCACGGCCTGTCCGAGGACAGCATCGACGGTTCGCTCTCGATCGTGCCGCAAGATTTTCCATCTCAAGACGCGGCAGGCGTCTTTGCGGCGATTCACAAAACCCTGCAAACCCGCGAGCCGTGCCGCCTCGAATACCGCCTGCCCGGCCGTTCGGACCGCGAGGAGCGCTGGTTCGAAGCGCTTGTCACGGTGATCTTGCAGGATGGCGCGGCGGTGCAAATGCTCGGTATGTGCCGAGACGTCACCGAACGCCTGCGCGTCAACCGCGAGGTCCGCGTTCGCGCGCGCCAGCAAGAGACGCTCGCACGGCTCGGCGAACGGGCGCTGACAGACAGCGATCTGCAGAAGTTCTTCAACGAAGTGGTCACCACCGTCGGAGAGATTCTAGATGTTGAACTGGTGAATATCCTGGAGTTGCTTCCGGGCGACGCCGAGCTCCTGCTCAGGGCCGGCATTGGATGGAAGCCAGGACTCGTCGGATCGGCGAACATCTCGACCGGCCGCGATACCGAGGCCGGCTACACACTTGCCTCCGGCCGGCCGGTGATCGTGGAGGACCTCGCGAGCGAGACGAGGTTTTCGAGCGCGGCCCTGCTGCATGATCACGGCGTGGTCAGCGGGCTCGCCACGCCGATTGCCGGCCGCGATGGCCGGGCCTATGGCGTGCTCGGCGCGCACACAAAAAAGCGACGCAAGTTTCACGACTACGACGTATCCTTTCTTGCCGCGGTAGCGAACGTGGTCGCAGGAGCCATCCAGCGCCGGCAACTGGATCAGCGTCATGAACTGATGATCCGCGAGTTGCGCCACCGTTCGGGCAATCTGTTCTCCCAACTGCTGGCGTTGTTTTCGCAGACCGCCAAGAACTCACGCAGCGTCGCCGATCTCGTCGCGAAGTATGAGGCCCGCGTGCTGGCACTTGCCAACGCGCACCGCCTCATTACCGAGGGCGGCTGGAAGTCGACCTCGCTCAACGAGCTGCTCAACACGCTGCTCGCGCCATTCCTGGATCGAATCGCGTTCGGCGGGCCGAATGTCTTTCTCGAGCCGGATCCCACGTTCGGTCTGAGCATGGCGGTGCACGAGCTCGCGACCAACGCGAGCAAGCACGGCAGCCTTTCCGAGCCGGCCGGCCACGTCGATGTCACGTGGTCGATCACGCGTACTCAACAGGGGCTCACGCTGGTGCTCGTTTGGAATGAAAGCGGCGGCCCCGCACCCAAACGGACGAGGCGCCCCGGTTTTGGCTCCAGGCTGATCAACATGGTGATCGAACGCCAGCTCAACGGCCAGGTGGAGCAATCGTTCGGAGCGGAAGGACTGCGTGCGAAGCTCACCGTTCCGCTGACCCACGAGCGATGGCCGGGCGGCGCGCGCTCGTCGCCGCATCGATCGCCCGTCGGCGAACCGTAAACGCGACGTCAGCGTCAACGCGTACCGGATGCACCGGCCTTGATCCGTTGGCCGGCGCAGCCTCGGTGGCAACCGAATGCTTGCGCCCGCGACGGGATCCTATTTCTTCCTCGCGTCCTGATAGGGATAGATCAGGGTGCCGGTTTTGTATTCCGCCGGCCACACGATCACCTGGTGCGTGGTATCGCGGAATTGCGCGAGATCATTGCCGGTCACGCCCTGGAATTGGGTGAAGAACTGGCGCGACTTTGTCCATTCGCCATCCTTGCCAAAGGAAATTTCGCCCGCGACGGTCGAGAATTTATGGGTGTGGATGTAGTCGGCGAGCTTGGTGTGATCGAGACTTTTCGTCGCCTCGACCGCCTGCGCCAGAACCTCGCCGGCGGCATAGGCGAATGGCGTAAATCCATAGCCCAGCGGATCGATGCCGAGCGCCGGCGCCTTGGCCTGGTATCGGTCCAGCATCGACTTGAGGCCCGGAAAGTTGAGCGTGGGCGCGGGAATGAAACTCTCCATGATCACGAGGCCGTTCACCAGCGGGCCAAGCTGCAGCTTGATCGGCGTAGCCAGGAGCCCGATCATGGCGCCCCCGAACATTTTCACGTTCAAGCCGATTTCATTCGCGGCCCGGACGATGCCTACCGTGTCGGGCGGATAGCTGCAGGCAAAGACGAGATCCGGATTGGTGGCCTGAATGGCGCGCACGATGGGCACCATGTCGGTGGTGCCGGGCGGATAGCTCTTGTCATAGACGATGTCGAAGCCGCCGGCTTTGGCGTTCTCGCGGGCGCCGTCACACGCCGTCTTGCCGAACTCGGCGTCGGCCCCGATGAGAGCGACGGTCCGCGGTTTGGGAGTTTGCGCCGCCGCGATCTCGAACCAACCCCGCGAAAACGCCAGCGTCCCTTCGTCGCCGCCAGGCACCATCGAGAAATACCTCGAATAGTTGAACTGGCGGTTCACGTTCACGCCAAGCATGCCGATCGTCATCTTGTTGGCCTGCATGACGACGGGCATCGCCGGCGCGATCATGTTGGTCGCATAGGGGCCGACCAGAAGGTCGACTTTGTCGACGCTGAGAAGCTTGGTGTAAATGCCGGGTACGTTGTTGGGATTGCTCTGGTCGTCGTAATAGACGAGCTCGACCGGGCGTCCCAGCAACCCGCCCTTGGCGTTGACGTCGTCGCGCCAGAGTTCCAGGGCCAGCAGGTTCTGCTTACCGTTGGGCGCGACCGCCCCGGTCAGGGCCATGCTGAAACCGACCTTGATCGGATCGGCCGCGCGCACCGGAGCGCTGGCCCACCATAAGGCGGCGAATAGAATTGCAAGCGAGCCCAGCGTAACGCGTCTTGTGATGGCAAACATCGACCGATCTCCTCCCGCCCTGTATCACGGCACCGACGTTTGACGCTTTCGCGTCTCGCCGGGTTACCCGAGTCTAGCGCGCGGGGCTGGCGCGCGACACCCCGTCTCTCCTACCCGGATCGATCGGGCCGATACGCCGCACCCGCTGGCCCGGCCGCGCGTTCAGCGCGCGCCCCTAGGCCGACCGCGACTCGATTCCCTGATTGAAGACGCTCGCGGCGCCAGATGAGCGCGAGTGGACCCGGATTCGGGCGCGCCGTCGGCTCGACGAAACGCCGCGCGACGCGGCGCGACCCAAAATTGCTCGCTGAAGGAGCAGATTTCGGCCTGGTTTTTCATCAAAAGACCATCCCGAAGCCGCGCCGGTGATATTTGTGCAACACCTCCTTGAAAACGGCCCGGTGCGCCGGTGAGTCGAGCGCTTTTTCATTGTGTCCGAAAGGCCGTTAGAGCATTTTTTAACCGTGCAGCGGTGGAAACCGCTCTGGCTAAGTGATGGTGCGAAGACAGGGGGGCGTCCCTCGGTTGCCTCATCCGGGGTTTCCGCAGAGATGCTGTCCAAACACGAAGGGGATTAGTCATGCTGAAGATTCTAACCGTAACGGCTGCATCCTTGGCCATGCTGAGCGCAGCCGCCGCCGCCGACCTGCCCCGTAAGGAGCCACCCCCGCCGGCAGCGCCGGTCGGTAAGGCTCCGATCGGCAAGTATCCGGTCGGCAAGGCCCCGATCGGGAAGTATCCGCAACCGGTGGCCGCCAGGGGCTAATGCGAAGTCACGAGGGGTGCTCGCGTCCTCTCCTCCCGAAGGAGCAGAGTTCGTGAGCACCCACTCGGGACACTGCTAGTGCGCTTGCCGTTCAGCCATCGCTGAGCGGAGCATGGTCAGGGGAGCCTACAATGCAACATCGTCCGGCAAAAAGGGGAAGCCTCGGCTTTCTCGTGGGCCTGTGTGCGGTCGCAATCTCAGCCGGGCTGGGAATTCAGGCGGCGAGCGCGCAGGACGCAACTGCTACTGCGGTGACCAGCGCGAAGCCGCAGAGCACAAGCACCAAGGGTATGTATTACGTCGATTTCCGCGCACGCACCGCCGCCAGCTACGGCCACGCCTTCGTGTGGTACGGACGGTCGGGGCAGCGCCAGATCGAAGTCGCGGGCCTTCATCCGGCGACCGAAAGCGTCATTCCCTACATCGTCGGGCACGTTCTCCCGGTGTTGGCGGAAACGGGCAAGAGCTACGGCGACCTCGACGAGGAATATCTCACCGCCAGCTACCGCGTCTATATGGATGAGGCGCAGGGCAAGGAGGTGATTGCATATATCAAGCACCTTCAGGCGACTTCACCCGTTTGGAATGCGGCCACGTGGAACTGCGTGGCTTTCATCCAGACCATCGCGAGCCACATGGGCCTGCGCGTTCCGGGAAATCATCTGCTGTATCCCGAGGAGTGGGTGAACCGCCTTCGCGCGCTCAACGGCGGGCGGCGTTATATGGCGAGCCAGCCGACGGCGCAGGCTCCGACGCCGCGCGCGCCGGCGGTTGCCACCAGCAAGCCTTCCACTCCGCTGCGCCAGACGGTCGAAGCCGCTCCGCGCACCTGATCTACGCAAGGCGTCAAAACACAAAGGGGACGGATCGCGGAGGCCTTCGAGGCCTCCGCTTTCTTTTGGGAGCATGGCCGCGCAAAACGGGCCGCTCAGCGCCTTGGAACTTTCCGTCGGGCCTGAAAAATCCGCCGGCCCATTCATTTGGCGCTGATCCCGGCCTTTTTTCATGAGGCAGTATCGTGTTAGGGTTGCGGCTGCTGACTTGAACCTCCCGCCGAGCGCGCTGGGAGTGGGGGTATGACGGCATGGTGGGTGCATCGACGCGGCCGACGCGGCGGTTTCAGCTCGTTCTGATCAAGCCGTCGCATTACGACGACGATGGCTACGTTATCCAGTGGATGCGCGCATTCGTTCCGTCGAACACGCTCGCCGTGCTCTACAGCCTCGGACGGGATGCGGGACTCCGTTCCGTGCTCGGGCCCGACACCGCCATAGACATCACGGTCATCGACGAGATCCACACCCGCGTCAAAATCAAGCAGTTGCGCGCCCTGTTTCGGCGTCACGACGGATTCGGCCTGGTAGGGATCGTCGGCGTTCAGTCGAATCAGTATCCCCGCGCGCTCGATATCGCCCGCCCGTTCCGCGCCGATGGCGTGCCGGTGATGATCGGCGGCTTTCATGTGTCCGGCTGTCTGGCGATGCTGTCGGAGATGCAGGCCGATCTGAAGAAGACGCTCGAACTGGGCATCAGCATGTTCGCCGGCGAACTGGAAGGCCGGATGGACCTGATTCTGCAGGACGCCGCGAACGGGACGCTGAAGCCGATCTACAACTACCTGAAGGACCTGCCGTCGCTCGAGTCCGAGCCGACCCCCATCCTTCCCGTCTCGCATCTGAAAAAAACCTTCCAGGCGTTGGCCAGCTTCGATGCCGGCCGTGGCTGCCCCTATCAATGCTCGTTCTGCACCATCATCAATGTCCAGGGCAGAAAATCGCGGCGGCGCTCGGCGGACGACGTCGAGCGGACGATTCGCGAGCATTATGTGCAGGGCATCCGGCATTTCTTCATCACCGACGACAATCTCGCCCGCAACAAGGACTGGGAAGCGATCTTCGACCGGATCATCATGTTGCGTGAGCGCGAGAACATGAACATCCGGCTGATGGTGCAGGTCGATACGCTCTGCCACAAGATCCCGAACTTCATCGAGAAGGCGGCGCGCGCCGGCACCAACCGGGTGCTGGTCGGCCTTGAAAGCATCAACGCCGCGAATCTGATCGCGGCCAAGAAACGACAGAACAAGATCACGGAATACCGTACGATGCTGCTCGCCTGGAAGAACGCAGGGGCGATCACGACCGCGGGCTACATCCTTGGTTTTCCGTTCGACACGCCCGAATCCATCCGCGAGGATATCGCCATCATCCAGCGGGAGCTGCCGCTCGATATCCTCGAATTCTTCTGCCTGACGCCGCTTCCGGGATCGGAAGACCACAAGGTACTGTGGCAGAAGGGCGAATGGATGCACGAGGATATGAACCTCTACGACGGCGAGCATGCCGTCGCCCATCATCCCAAGATGAGCAAGGACGAGTGGGAGCAGGTTTATCGTGCCGCGTGGGAAACCTATTACACGCCCGAGCACATGGAGACGATTCTCCGTCGCGGAGCGTCCGTCGATTGCAGCATGTCGCGGCTGGTGAGCTTCGTGTTCCTGTTCTGCTCCTCCGTTCCGCTGGAAAATGCGCACCCGTTGCAGGGTGGTCTGCTGCGCCGGAAATATCGGCTGGATCGGAGACCTGGCCTGCCGATCGAGCCGATCTGGTCGTTCTATGCCAAATACGCATGGAACTTCACGACCAAGTATACCCGTGCCGCGCGACTGCTGCTGTGGCTGCACCGGACCAATCGCCGGGTGCAAAGGGACCCGAATCGATACACCTACACCGACCTGGCGATGACACCGGTAACCGAGGACGAAACCGAACGGCTCGAACTGTTCACCCACAGTGACGCCGCCCGCGACGCCGTCGCGCACGTCCACAAGATCGAGCAATTGACCGGCACCAGCCGACAGACGAGGGCCGAGGCCCCCGCTTGACGTCCGGCGTTGCCGCATTTGCAGTGTGATGACCGCACCGCGTCTCACCTCCGCCGGGCATCGACGTTCATGGCCCGGATGGCTCGCGGCAGCGCTGCTGGTCGCGGGTTCGGAAGACATCCGCGCACAATCGCCGGGCAGCCTGCCGGACGCTGAGGCTTGTCTGGCGGCGAATCGAAGCCTCGCCCTGGGCGCTCCGTTGCCACGGACCACGGCCCGTCTCAACGCAGGCGAGCCCGTGCGGATCGTCGCCATCGGTTCGTCCTCCACGACCGGGTTGTGGATGTTGAGCCCGGCCGCGACCTATCCCGAGGTCATGCGGCGCGAGCTCGCCAGGCTGCGCCCAGCCGCGCGTATCGAGATCGTCAATAGCGGCCGGGTCGGCGAAACCGTCCCGGGCAGCATCGCCCGCTTCGGCCGCGATGTTCTTGCCCTCAAGCCCGATCTCGTCATATGGCAGCTCGGGACCAACGATGTGGCCTGGGGCGGACACGCCGAGGGTCTCAAGGAGCAGATTGCCGAAGGCGTCCGCGCGTTGAAGGCCGGCGGCGCCGATGTGGTCCTGATGGATCTGCAATATGCGCCGGTCGTGCTCGGCTCTTCGCATCATGGGGTCATGCAGGCCATCATCGCCGAAGTGGCGCGGCAGGAACGGGTTGGCCTGTTCTCGCGCTTCGCCCTGATGCGCCGCTCGATCGAGGCCGGGCTGCCGGCAGGCGCACTCGTCTCATGGGATGGACTGCACAATTCGACCGCCGGCTACGACTGCGTCGGCCGGGCGCTCGCGCGGGCGGTCAATGCCGGCGGCCGCTGAGATGAACACGGCCAACAAGAACGGCGCGGCGTTGAAGCCTGCGATCGTCGTGACGGGCGCCTCCTCCGGAATCGGGCGCGACATCGCACGCCTTGCCGCCGCCGATCGCTGCTTCCTTCTGCTCCTGGGCCGATCGCCGCAAGCGCTCGATGAACTCGTGGCGGAACTCGCCGCCGCCGGCGCGCAAGCTGCCGCCCTTCCCATCGATCTGCTCGATCCGCATGCCCCAGACCGCGTCGAGAGCGCATTGGCCGACCGCGGGCTTTATTGCGACGTGCTCGTGAACAGCGCCGGTTTCGGCGTGTTCGGGGCGGCGGCCAAAGCCGCGCCCCGGGAGCAATTGAACCTGGTCGACGTTAATATTCGCGCCTTGACCGAACTGACCTTGCGATTTCTTCCGGCCATGCTGGCGCGGGGACGCGGCGGCGTCCTGAACGTCGGATCGATCACCGGCTACGTCGCGGGCCCGAACATGGCGGCCTATTACGCCTCGAAGGCGTATGTGAACTCGTTCTCGGCGGCGCTCGCCGCCGAAGTCGCCGGCAGCGGCGTCACCGTGACCTGCCTCACCCCGGGCGTCGTCCGCACGGCGTTCTTCGAGCGCTGCTCGGTCGGGCAAAGCCGCCTCATGAAGTTGATGCCGCGATCGAATTCTCCCGATGTCGCCGAAGTGGGATGGCGCGGCTTCAAGGCGGGAAAGCGCCTCGTCATCCCGAGATTGATCGACCGGATCAGCGTGGCGGTCAGCGTGCTGTTGCCGCAGAGTCTCCTGACGCGATTCGTCGGCTGGCTGCAGCGGCCGCGCTGACGTCGATCGAGCCGCGCTAGTAAATCCCCGGCAGGATGCGCGAAGTGCGCGCCATGTAGCGCCGGTACTCGTCGCCGAAGGTCTCCGCCATCAGCGCCTCCTCCCGCCCGACGCGCAGAAAGAACAGCGTCCCGAAGCCGACCAGGCCCGCGGGCCCCGCGATCCAGTTCGGCAACAGCAGCACCTGCGCCAGCGCCCACAGCCAGAAAGCCGAATACATCGGATGCCGGACGCGGCCATAGACCCCGTTCGTCACCAGCGCGTGCTGCTCGCGGACTTCCAGCGTCACCGACCAGTTGCGCCCGAGATCCTTGTGCGTTCGATGGAACAGCCATAGCGACGCAGCGAACAGGGCCGCGCCCACCCACCCCTGCCACGGCTGCATCGGATAGTCGGCGAAACGCAGGACTGGGGTGAACACGTGGATCATGGGAATGACGCCCAGTCCCGTGGCCGAAATCGCCATCAGCACGAGCTCGCGGCCGCGATCGCTGCGCCGCAGCTTCGGCGTGCGCCGCGCGCGCCGCTGATGGGGATAGCGAATGATGAACCAGCCCACGACGCCGATCAGCCAGATCACCTTGGCAACCAGCGGCGTCATGATGCCGGCTCGGCGACCTTCGTGGGACAGCACGGCGGGACCCGATACGTGCCATCCGCGGCCACGAAATCCAGCAAACCCTGGGGCGAGGCGGTCCAGTCGCGGAAGGCGACCGGTCCGCACGTCAGGAGATAATAGTCGTAGGGAGCGCGTCGATCGTTGGCCATCACCGAACGATAGTGCAGCCGCAAGATGTTGCGGCGGCAGCGCGCGAAAGTCTCTGCCGTCACCATATCGTGGATCTGCACGCGCCGGATCACCGGCTTGCCGTCGAGCCGGTCGCCGGGGATGCGTCTCAGCGCAACCGGATCGAATTTGTAGAAGCTGATGGTGTCGTCGCGCGACTGGTATTCGGTCCATGCAATCGAGGGCTCGGACACCACGCGCGCGATCCGGTCGCGGATATCCCGCGCGCGCGGGTGCAGGGCGAATTTCGGGATGGTGGCGCCCACG
>Ga0207683_10003965_pt1 | contig 12839 bp, 10 predicted proteins | sample KBSM73metaG_FD_184333 | JGI IMG/M metagenome (GOLD analysis project Ga0207683, IMG submission 184333) | Miscanthus rhizosphere microbial communities from Kellogg Biological Station, Michigan, USA - KBS M7-3 metaG (SPAdes) (version 2) | ecosystem: Host-associated > Plants > Roots > Rhizosphere >...
AATCATACCAACGAAAGTCAGGTAGTTCGCTGAAAGTCTTTTGTCCAGCGCTTTGAGGTTGCTTTCAGGGGATTGTCGATCAGACAGCAATGAGGAACTTAAGTCTTACGCTTGGCTTGACCAAAGTCGTCCGTCTTCAGCACTTTTCCGCCCTCTTGAACAACGTAGAGCCGCTTAACGTCGAGGTCTTTGAGAGTATCCACTGCGCCAGACGGCCAGCGTATCTCGACAAGATCCACTTTCTTCGCTTCGCCCAACCCAAAGTGAATCCTCAAATCACTCGCCGAGTAATATCCGTTGCACGACCGCACTTCCTCGATCTGAGTCAAAGGTGAGCCCGGTTTCGCGTTCAGCAGTGGTGAGCCCGTCTGCGCCACCACTTTGATGCGCGCGCCGATCCCGGTGCGATTGCTCTTCGTGCCCACCAGGCGAATCTTGATCCAGCTTCGATTCAGCGCCGAATCGCAACGTAAGAGTTGCGGAACAGCATTGACGCAATTCACCACCGCATCCATGTCGCCGTCGTTGTCAAAATCGCCGATTGCAAACCCGCGCGCTTTCACATCTGCCGTAATACCCTTGCCGCCAATCAGGCTCACATCTTCAAATTGCCCGTTGCGCAGATTGCGGTAGAGATACTTGCGCTCCGCATAGGCCGCGTCCACCTGCGTTCCATCCACTTCCGGATATACGTGCCCATTCGCGACGAGAATATCCAGCCACCCATCGTTATCAATATCCATGAAGCTGACGCCCCAACCCAGCAGGCGCGTGTTGATGCCAAGCCCCGCCTGATACGTGCGATCGTCAAACGAGCTGTCGCCAAGATTTTGAAAGATGGAATCTGTATCGCCCGCAAAATTCGTCTTTACGATATCGAATAATCCGTCGCGGTTGTAATCGCCAATGGATACGCCCATCCCCGCCTGCGGCTTGCCGTCAGGCGAATATGCGACGCCGGCCTCAATGGCCTGATCTTTGAATGTTCCGTCCTTCTGATTCACGTAATACGTCGCCGATGTAGAGTCGTTCGCCACATAAATATTCGGCCACCCGGTATTGTCCAGGTCTGCTGCGCCGCAACTCAACGCATACGTTCCCAGGGTCCCCCACATCCCGGCCTTCTCGCTCACATCTTCAAAGGTGCCGTCGCCGCGGTTGCGATACAGCAGATTCTTGCCGCCCTCAAGTCCCGGAGGCCCGCAGGCCACTTGAATCCCCTTGTACGTGCAATTTGCATCTTCGGGCAGGGGCGCAGTCTTCACGTCGAAGTCGATGTAGTTCCCAACAAACAAGTCGAGGTGGCCGTCCTTGTCGTAATCCAAAAACGTGCAGCCGGAGTTCCACCGCAGTCGATCCTGCAGCAACCCGGCTTCCTTCGTCACTTCTTTGAATGTACCGTCGCCGTTGTTTCGAAAAAGCGCGTTCTGCCCGTAGTAGCTGACGAAGAGATCATTCCAGCCATCATTGTTGTAATCTCCGACGCAGCAGGCCTGTCCCCAGCCCGACCGCGCCAGCCCTGCCTTGATCGTCACATCAGTAAACGTGCCGTCGCGATTGTTCTTGAACAGTCGGCACACGGGCTCTTTGCCCTTTGGGAATCCCTCGAGCCGCCATCCGTTAACAAGAAAAATATCGACCCAGTCATCCTGGTCGTAATCGAAGAAGGCCGCGCCGCATCCCGTTGTCTCAAGCAGATATTTGTTGCGATGCTCGCCGCCGAAAATCATCTCAACGTTGAGCCCGGCCTCTTTCGCCACGTCGACGAACTGCACGCCCAGCGGAGTTCCGGTCACTGGCGAAGGCGCACCCTTGGGAGCGGGTCGCGCCGGGGCTTCGTATGCCTGTCGTGCATTACCACCCGGCTTTTGCGGCGCAGCCTGGCCCAATGCCGGTCGCGCCAGCCTCAGCACATCCTCGAGCGATAAGACGACTGCGGTCCTCGATAGCGACTTCAAAAATCCGCGACGGGTAAACGGCAAAGCAGGGATCTCTCCATGGCGCGCTGGCTCTCAATGGCGTTTGCGCCTCAAAGCCCGAGTATATCGGTCTTCCCATGTCAGCCGCAGCCGCACTCACGGCAATGGCTCCTGCCGATAGAGTTCCGCTGTATGACACATCGTGATCCACATGACCATCACAAACATGCTCACGGCCGCAATCGTTCCACCCAGATCAAACAGCAGCATGCGGTGCCCAAACAACGTGGCATACTCACTGCGCAGCAGCGCCAGGTTGCCGATAATCAGCAGAATGCGAATCTCAGTCGGACCAAAGATCCCTTGCGACATCTGAAAGCGCGACAGGGAATACGTAGCAAGATAGCTCTCGCTTGAGAGCAGCAGAAACGCCACCAGCATCGCAGCCGCAGTTTGCCAGTGCAACAGACCTGAAACGCTCAGCCCGCACATCAACGCAGTCGACCCGAAGATGTCGACCATGTGGTCCACATAAAAGCCGTATCGAGGCCGTTGTTGTCCGCGCACGCGCGCCAGCGTGCCATCCATGCTGTCTCCAAACCAGTTCAGCACCAGGCACACAATCACCAGCAGGAGTGCGCGCCGATCATATCGCGACAGCGCGTAGCAAACGCCGGCCCCAACCTGTGCAACAAAACCGAGCACGGTCAGCTGATCCGAACTGAGCCAACCCGGCGCGCGCTCGGCCATCCACTGCAGGGCGCGTTTCTCCATGCGGGCCGTCAGCGCTTCATTCACTCGTCGAGCCGTCTGAAACTCGACGTTCGCTATGCCTGATTTCCCGTTCATAACAATTCCCTTTCCATGGCTCGTTCCATTCCCTTCCTCAATCACGACCGCCGTAGTGCGTTGCATGCCGAGCGCAGCGTAAACTCAAGCGATTCGCGCGGAACACTCTCGACAAATGGCTTCACCACCCAGCCAAGCCCATGCGGAATGGAACGAGTCAGCGAGATCGACTCCACCTGCATATAGAGCCCGCCATCCCGCTCCTCATAGCTCCAGTAGGTGTTCATCCGCCACAAAAATCCGTGCGCCTCATCGGAATTCAACGCGCGTTCCTCGTCGGTGCCGGGCGAAGCTATCTCCGAGATCCGCGTGCTCCGCGACATGCTGTATCCGTGCCCCGGGTCCAGCCGTCCATAGTTGATCTCGTAAGTCGTGTCCATCACTACCGTAATTACGTGATGCTGTCGAACCCGCATCGTCGCCTGCGCCCGATCCTCCTGTTGCGCCAAAACCTTCGCCTGCACCACCTGCGGAGAAAACCGTTGTGGGTACGCACTGAAGTTCTTCATCAGGCGCTCAAAATCCGCCGCCTTCGCGCCTGGTGCAAACGCCGTCCCGCGCCAATGGTGCAACATGGCGCCGGGCAGCTCCGCGCCGGCCGATGGCGTCAGATGCTCGATGATCAACTCTCCGCCGCGCAGTTGCGTGTCGTTTGCAGAGGCTGAGCCCCCGGGAGCAAGGAAGCCGTCCCGCGAGGTGTGCTGCCTGGCCAGGCGTGTCTCGACAACTCGAACGTACGAATTGAAACCTGCGACCGCCTCAGCCGTCGGCTCGGCCGCGCTCGCCCTGAGGCAAGCCGCGAGCAAGAGCCCAAATAGAGGCCCCGCTTGAGCCAAACCTCTACCTAAGTTTCCCAACTTGCGCCGCATCATCCCAGCAGTCTGCTCCATGCTTAGCCGCGATGCAATACGTGGAGCCTCACCTGTCCCAAGGTATGTTTCTCACCGTGCAAGTGATTGCACTGCTGGGGTTTCTGGAAAGTTGTACTTTGGGGAGTCTCTGGCCGAATCCAACTCGCAATCGAATACACTGAACATCAGACATGACCGACCCACAGCCAGCGCAGCGCTATCGCTTCGGAGCATTCGAGGCAGACGGCGCCACAGGGGAACTCCGCCGGCAGGGTCTCCGCATCAAACTCAACGCCCAGCCCTTCCAGGTACTATTGCTTCTGCTCGACCGGCCCGGCCAGCTGCTCACCCGCGAAGAAATCTCTCGAGAGCTGTGGCCCGACGGCACGTTTGTCGACTACGAGCACGGCGTCAACTCGGCCGTCAATCGCATCCGCGAAGCACTCGGCGATACAGCAGCCAGTCCAAGATTTGTCGAGACCCTCGCCCGCCGCGGCTACCGATTTGTCGCCCCCGTCGAGCGAATCAACCCGGCCCAGCATCCAGCGCCCGTCCCCGAACCCTCAATCCCTGGAAACATCTGGTCAAGTGCCCCGCCCGATCCTGGACCCAAACTGCGTGACCGAATCCTGTCTTCTCCGCGTGACCTTCCCAAAGCCTCGCACCCGGTCGTGCAGACCCTCTTCGTTCTGTTGCAACTCATGTATCTCGGCTTTTACGTGGGAGCGCTCGCGAACCTGGCTGAGATCGAAGGCATGCTCGCGCTTCTTCCGAAACCGACACTGCTGCTCACAGTGCTGATCATCACGGCGGCTATCCTCATCCCCGTCCGCGCCTTCGTGCTCTCCGCCGTGCTTTTTCACGCCCCCCGAGCACGCGAGAAATTCCTCAAAATCTGGCCGTTCCTGCTCCCCCTCGATATCCTGTGGGCTCTGTCGCCTTTCCTGCTCCTGCACCACATCAACTTCGGCCTTGCCCTGGCGTGCATTGCGCTTCTCGTCTATTCGCCATTCGCCCAGCGTTCGCTAGTTCTGATGGGTGCCGGCGGACCTGAAGAAGTGCCCGCCGGCTAAACACCCAAAGGTTCGCCCGGCGGGTCGTGGATCTTCAGTTGCGACTCCACATCACTGTCCGGGCTCCACTCGACGCAGAATAACCGGAATGCTCTCCGGCATGTGCCACGAGGTTCCAATGGAGGGATCGGTGCCATCCGGTGGCGGACCAATCGCCGGACGATTCGGAGACTCCGGTGCCGGCTTGGGCCTCTCCCAGGGCATGGTGAACGATCGCTCCAGCTCAATCTGGTCGCCCTTCACCGTGCCCTTATAGCTGTTGTTGCCAGCCTTGAATTCGACCCGGGCACCATCCACCTTTCCTCCCATAATCGGAGAGGGCACATCGTCGCCGCCAAACCAACCTCCGCCAAGTCCCTCAACGGTTCCCGAAAGCGTTCCGCCGTCCTGCTGCAATACGAATACGTTGTCACCGCTAGTAAGCATCTCCAGGAGTTGAGAATCGCTTGGCTTCGCTTTCACCGGCCGCCATACGCCTGTCACGCCGGAACCCTTCGGAATTTCGCGCTTCCACACCGCAACCTGCGGACGAAGCTTCGTCTCTTTCGCCGCAATCGTCACCGTCGCCGCGGTAAGCCCCGGCGATGTTGCTTCCACCGTAATCTCGCCCGGCGCCTTCGTCGATTGAATCAGTGCCATGCACAGACCCGAGAAGGCCTTTCGCGAAGTGCCCTTGTCCGGACCATGATCCGTCGGATCGCCGTTGCCCACACCAATCAGTTTTCCTGCTCCTGTGATTCGGAAGGCCACGTCGTTATCCGTGATCGGCACTACGCGCCCTTGAGCATCGTGAACCTCGACCGCGAACATCGCGACCTCTTCGCCATCTGCAACCACCTGGTTGCGATCCGCGCGCATCACCAGCTTGGCAGCTGCGCCGGTCGTCTCCCGCTTCTCGGTCAGCACGACCTTGTCACCCTTGAAACCTCTCGCTTCAATCGTGCCTGGTGCGTACTTCACATTCCACGCCACGTGAGAGTCTTTCTTTACATCCTTCACGCCGAGGCTCTGGCCATTCAACAGCAACTCAACCTTGTCGAGATTTGTAAAGGCCCAGACCGCAATCTCCTTGCCTTCCATGCCTGGCCAGTTCCAATGCGGAAACAGATGCAGCACGGTCTTGCCCGTCCACCACGACTGGTAGTAGAAGAACGAATCCTTCGGGAATCCGCACATATCGATGATTCCGTACTGCGAGCTGATGTTCGGCCAACCATTCGGCGAGGGCTCGCCGCGATAGTCAAACCCTGTCCACACGAACCCGCCTGACAGCCAGGGTCGCGCATTGCAGAAGCTCCACCATCCCTCCGCCGACGCGCGACCGGTAGTTGTGTAGGGATCGTACGATCCCACATAGCCCTTTGCCGGATCGGTAACGTATATGCCGCGTGTGCACACGGCGCTCACTGTCTCCGTACCCATTACGGGAATATCAGGATGCTCTTTGTGAAACGCCTCCGCTTGCTGGTCCATGTAGTTGTAGCCCGCAACTTCACCCAACGCCAGTCCGCCCTTTCCGATCGCACCCGTCGGCGCAATCGACACCGGGCGCGATCCATCGTACTTCGTGGCGACAGCCTTCATCGCCGTCAGAATGCGGACGCCCTTCTCCCCGTTTGCCTGTCCCTCTTCGTTACCCATCGACCACATGAACACGCTCGGATGATTGCGATCGCGCCGCACCAGGTTTTCAAACTGGCTCAACCCCTCAGGGTTCGACGACATCATCCGCGTCTCATCAAACACCAGCATTCCCATCTGGTCGCATGCATCCAGCAGCTCCGGCGTTGGCGGATTATGTGAAGTGCGAAGCGAATTGCAGCCCATCTCCTGCAGCTTCGCAACACGGTAATACTGCACCGAATCCGGCAGAGCGGCTCCGACACCCGCGTGATCCTGGTGATTGCACGTCCCCTTCAGCTTCACCGGCTTGCCATTCAGCAGCAATCCCTTCGCCGCATCAAATACCGCGGTGCGAATCCCGAACGGCGTTTCGTAGCGGTCCACAACCGACCCCGCAACCTGCACTTCGGTCACAAGCTTGTAGAGATTCCTCTCCTCCAGCGACCACAACTGCGGCCGCTTCACCACGATCTCCTGCTTGAAAACCTGGTCTCCTCGTTCCGCGATAGATGCTGTTGCCGTCGCGTCTTTCCCGACCGCATTTCCCGCCGGGTCAAGAATCGTCGAAACTACGCGAGCGCTCTGAGCCGTGCCGCGATTTCCCACCTCGGTCTGAATGGCCAGAGTCGCTTCGCCCGATCGTACCTCCGCCTTCACAAACGTGCCCCAGCGCTTCACATGCACGGGGTTCGTCTTCACCAGCCACACATGCCGGTAAATCCCCGCTCCTTCGTAAAACCAGCCGTCGCTCTCCGTCGCGTCCACGCGAACCAGCAGCACATTCCTTCCGCCCGGAATCACAAAATCGGTCAAGTCAAAACTGAACGGATCGTACCCGCCACTATGCCGTCCAAGGTAGAAGCCGTTGAACACGACCATCGTTTCGCGGTACGAGCCGTCAAATTCCACGGTGATCCGCTTGTTCGCGTCTTCTGCCGGGATATCAAACACACGCCGATACCAACCTATGCTCGTGGCTGGATAGTTGCGACCGAGCGGATAGAACCCTTTGCTCTCCAGAGCGGGATCATTCGTGAAAGGCAACTCAATTGCCCAGTCGTGCGGAAGATCGACGCTCTTCCAATCGCTGTCGTCGAAAGCAATTCCGCAGGCAGGCATGAAACTTCCCGTCTTCTGAAAGTTTCCCGCCCTCGAACTCCCAAATCCGAAATCCTTCGTCGCGTCGTCCGCGTTTCCGAGGTGAAACCGCCAGCCGAAATCAAGCAACAGCCGCTCGCGCCCCGCGCCGTTCAATCCAGATTCGGGCGGCTTCGTTGCACTCAAGGGGCCCGATGCCTCTCCTCCAACCACGTTCATTGCGGTATCAATCGGACCGACACCCTGGGCTGCGGCCACCGCGGCCGGCGCCAAAAGCGTGGTCTTCAGAACATCACGGCGTGAAAAGGTTTTCATTTCTCCTCCGAAAACTCCCCTGCGGGCCGAACGAATCGCCTCCCAGTTTCACTTGGGTTTTACCCGTTCAGATTGAGCGAACGCAGTATACCCCCCGCCACCATCTCCTCAACAGCCTCCTCCGAAATCTCGATGCCGGCACTGATCTCTAAGAGTGAGTCCTCGCCCGGAAGGCATGAAAAGATTGAAAGATGAGGGATTTCATACGGAATCGTTGCTGATCATTACGGGCACGATGGGAGCAGGCAAATCCGCGGTCCTCGCTGAAGCCTCGGATATCCTTGCCCAACGTCAAATTGTCCACGCCGCAATCGACCTGGATGCGCTCGGTCTCGCTCATCTTTCTTCAGCAGCACGTAGCGACGGCGTGATGTACGACAACCTTCGGTCTGTCGCCGGCAATTACGCAGCATTGGGAGTGCAACGCTTTCTTGTGGCGCGCGCGATCGAAGATGGAGTTGAACTGAAGCTTTGTCGCGACACGATTCCAGCCGTAGATACCGTCGTTTGCCGTCTCACCGCAAGCATCGAAGCGATGGAACGGCGAGTGCAGTTGCGCGAATCAGGAATATCGCAACGCGAATATGTTGCCCGGGTTCCGGAGTTGAATGCCATCCTTGATCGCGCGCAACTGGATGACTTTGCCATCGTCAACGAGAATCGCTCGCTGACCGATGTTGCGCTTGAAATGCTTGTCAAAGCAGGTTGGATCTCAAAATAGCAACCGGAATATGCCCGGGGCCCCCGCGTCACCTGAGCGACCCGCGTTCCTTCCACAGCCGTTCCCAATTCCAGATCCCGCTCACAATCTTGTCCGACAAACGGAATCCCATCTGATGCGCGAGCATACACACCTGTCCGCGATGGTGGGCTTCGTGCGCAATCATGTAGCACAGCATCTCCGGGCCAACCGGCCACGCCTGAGCCCAGCCGTCTCTGTGAAACTGCTCGACCCGACCGAGACCATCGCCGAGCGCTTCCGCAAACATCTCCGCGCATCGGGCCGCACTCGCGGCCAATCCTGCACGGGCCTGCTGCGGCGTGCAGGATGCGCGATTGAGTTGAGTTGGAAGCTTCAAATGCGGTGCCGAAAGCCTCACCCACTTGATGCGAACATTGTGCATGTGCGTGAAAATTGCCGCGATCGTGCGAACATTGCCCGGCGGTTTGGCCCGCCACGCTTCACGATCAAGGTGCTCGATTAGAAGCTGGTTCATTCGATCGTTGGCTGTGAAGATCCGGACCGCAGCTCGGCCAAATTGACTATCAATCTTGCGTGGACGCGTAGTCATAGTCCCTGGTCTCTGGTCCCTGGTCTGTCTCTCACGCGCGGGGTATCTACGGGATTGCGATGTCCTCCGGTTCGGAAGCGCGTTTCAGTCCTCGCGCAACAGGACCAGGGGATCAACCGAGAGAGCCCGCTGAGCCGGAATCCATGTTGCCAGCAAACCCAGGAATGACATGGCCAGAACCACTCCACCCAATACCAGCGGATCGCGGGGCGTCGCCTGGTACACGATAAAAGAAAGCACCCGGCTCGCAAGAATTCCCAGCACCAGCCCCAATGCCGATCCAAGAGCCAGCAATTTCACCGCACGTCCCAGCGCAGCCTGAAGAACTTCGGTACGTTGCGCGCCCAGAGCCACGCGGATTCCCAACTCCTTGAGCCGCTTGCTCACCGAGTAGGCCGCCATGCCGAAGATCCCCGTGATCGACAACATCGCGCCCATCAGGCCCAAGACGCCAAGCGACAGCGTTGCCATCCGCGATCCGAATAGAGCGCCGCGCATCTCTTCGTTCCAAGTCTGGATGAAAACCGGCAATCCCGGATCGAGGTTCCGTACAGCGCCCCGGATGGCTGTCGCCACTTGTTGTGGCTCGATGTTCGGATTGGTCCGCAACACCAGCCAGGTATCATTCGAGGGCAATTGCTGAATGGGGAAGAACACCGCGGGCTGAGGTGCTTCGGCAATGTTCGCGGTATATTTTCCGTCTTCTGCAATTCCCACCACTTCCGCGCGCTTTCCATTCGAAATCTTGAAATGACTGCCCATTGCTCTTGCTTCAGAGCCGAACATCTTCCGCGCAAATTCGCGATTCACCACCGCTACGAGCGGCGAATTCTTGTCGTCGTCCCAACTGAAGCCCCTTCCGGACAGCAACGCCGTTCCAGCCGCCTGAAAGTATTCCGGAGATATCTTGTATGTGACTGCTTCGGTCGCGGCATTGGATGGCCTGAGATCCGTGGTCGAATCGGCAAAGATATTCCAAACCGTCCAACCCATATGCAACGGGGGAAACTGCACAAGTCCCACCGAGGTCACACCTGGAATCGCGCCCATGGCGTCGATCATCCGCCTCTGCATCGTGGGCACCCGGTCGCCGGTGTATCCCGCCATGCTGAGTTCAACATTCATCAGCAATGCGTTCTGCGGCACGACCCCGAGATTGCTGTGCAGCGAACGCGCCAGTCCTCGCACCGCTACCATCGACGAAGTCACCAGAACCGCACAGATCGCGATCTGACCCACGAGCAATATGTCGCGAACTGAAACCTTCCGGCCCGCTCTCCCCGTTGACCCAGCCTTCACCACCTCGTAAGGATTCGTGTGAAGTACTTGCCTCACGGGCACCGCGCCGAACAGAAGCCCACTCACCAAGGCCAGCAGCAAGGCGACCCAATATACGTTTGCATCCGGATTCACCGGTATATTGATGGGAAATTGCGGAAACGGCTGCCACGCGCTGAGTCGGTGCAACAGCATTACGCTCACCGCCAGCCCCACCGCTCCTCCCAGGATGGAAATCAGAATGGCCTCGGTAAAGAGCTGGCGCAGAATCCGTACACGATTCGAGCCCAGCGCGAGCCGCAACGCAACTTCTCGCGAACGATCGGCGGCACGTGCCGAAAACAGGCTCCCCAGATTGGCGCACGCCGCCAGCAAAATCAATCCCGCAAGCAGCATCAATCCGGCCACAAATCCTCGCACTGCGGGGGCGAAGAAGTTGCCATGCAGACCGGGACGCACCAGCGAGAAACTGCTCTGATCGTCTTCCTTCGGATAAGCACTGTGCAGATAAGAACCGATGGCACTCACATCCGCGGTCGCCTGTGCCGGCGTCACTCCAGCCTTCAGGTGTCCCAGCACTTCGAACACCGCTCGAGTTCCGCGTGCATTCAACGTATTCACGCCGTTGATCGCTTCGCCCTCGACAAGCGGAACGAAAAAGTTTGGCGAGAAGAACAACAGGGTGCCATGAAACTCCGGCGGAGCAACCCCGATGATGGTGAAGGGATGCTTGTTCAGCCGGACTTGACGGCCCACAATGTTGCGATCTCCCTGAAAATGACTTTGCCAATAGCCATACGTCAGCACCATGTAGGGCGCACTGTTTGGACCATGCTCGTCCGAGCTGTGAAAGAACCGGCCAAGATGCGGTTGAACTCCGAGAGCATCAAAATAGTTTCCGCTCGTCGAATAGCCCCACACCGATACCGGGTCTTTGCCCGTGTCCAGCCCGACCAGGGAAATGTCGTAAGCCGCAAGCGCGTCGAAGCTGCGGTTACGATCGCGCAGATCAACATAGTCGGGATACGACTGTGTGATGTACGTGTCGTTGCCGCGCTGCAGCGCATACAGGCTCTCGCCGTGAGCCGCATTGATTGGTCGCAGGAACAGCGCATTCATGACCGCAAAAACCAGCGCATTCGCGCCAATCGCCAATGCCAGCGTCAGGATCGCTGCAATCGCGAATCCCGGTGACCGCCGCAGCTGCCGCACTGCAAATCGCAAGTCAGACCAGACCGATTCCAGTGTGGGCCACTGCCACACTTCACGGCTCCGCTCCTCGACAAGCGTTCGATTCCCGAAGGCCCGGCGGGCTTCCTGTTCCGCTTCCGCCCGGCTCATGCCCTCGCCCATCAATTGCTCGGCGCGTTCTTCGATATGCAGGCGAATCTCTTCGTTGAGATCGCTGTAAAGCTTGTTGCGACGGAAGAAACTCGGTATCCAACTCATGGGGAAAAATCCTTCTAGGTGGCCGGGGTCTCACCTGGATTGAGCACCAGCGTGATGCCCTCAAGCATGCGTTCGAAACTGGAAATCTGCTGCTCCAGATGTCGCGTTCCCGCGCTTGTAATCTGGTAAGTCCGCACCCGGCGGTTGGTTGAGGAAACACCCCACTGGGCCTTCACCAGCTTCGCTTTCAACAGCCTCTGCAATGCCGGATAGAGTGACCCCTCTTCCACCTGGAGCAGGTTCCTAGATCGCTGTTGGATGTGCTGTACCAGCGCGTATCCATGCGCCGGCTGGCGGCGAAGCGACTCGAGGATCATCATTTCGAGTGCGCCCGGAAAAAGATCGCGAGAGGTAGTCTCATTCATAGGCTTGTTCACTACAGGCATAGAGTAAACAAGTGAGCAAACCCTGTTGTCAAGCAGATTCGATTAGCGCAGCTCTTTTATGGTTCGCGCACACTCCCGTTGAGCACGATCAGCTTCCAGTTCTGAAACCGCGCGCCCAACGTATGCTCTTCATCCCAGGCTGCCCGGAACGCGATCTCCACCGTCAGAACTCCTTGAATCGGCTCGACCAGAACATGTGTGGGGGTTACGTGCGGCCACACCGCTTCCGCAGTTGCGATCTCCGGGCAAGGACTCTCGGTCTCTTCCCCTGCGTCCACCGCTTCCTTATATGGTGTGTAGTGTTCAAACAAGCCGGCCTGCATCTCCGGCATGAGGGACTTGAAACGTTCGCGCAGTTCTTTGGCCAGCCCCAGTGCAGTCGGATCGGGCGACTTCCCGCTCCCGGTCAAGGCCAGTCGGAAAGCTCCGCAAGGCGCTAATTCAAGATCGCCCCTCCAATATCCTCCTGATCTACGGAGCTCGCCGAGATCCGCATCCAGAAAAGGCTCCGACTTGAAGAGTCCGAACATAAAACCTCCATGCCGCCAGTCTCACGCTTATTGAGGAACCCAGTCTAACGTCTTGCCGCATTTCCACTTGGCAGCAAATTGCTGGCGTATCTCATTGTCAAAAGGCCGCCCTGCATCTTTGGGCGTGTCAGTCCTGCCTGAACGGGCATAGAATTGCCAGCACCTGAGGTACCGTC
>Ga0207683_10003966_pt1 | contig 12838 bp, 9 predicted proteins | sample KBSM73metaG_FD_184333 | JGI IMG/M metagenome (GOLD analysis project Ga0207683, IMG submission 184333) | Miscanthus rhizosphere microbial communities from Kellogg Biological Station, Michigan, USA - KBS M7-3 metaG (SPAdes) (version 2) | ecosystem: Host-associated > Plants > Roots > Rhizosphere >...
GCCAAAGGCCAGCACGATCTGGGACGCCGTCTTCACCACCGGCACAAACGACGACAGCGTCGCCGCCGTGAAATGCATGTCGATCGTCGTTGCCGCACCCGCAGTAAATATCGCCATTACCTGTCTCCCGATTTACCGTTTAGCTTGGAAAAGCGGCGCCGAGGCGCCGCTTTTTATGTCAGCGCGATGAAGCGCTTTAGATCTGTTTGGCACGCCGCCGAGCCACAAATCCCATCAAGCCCAAGCCCGCCAACATCATTGCGTAAGTCTCCGGCTCTGGAATCGCTGCGGTAGGCTGGAATCCGGGTTGGTTGCCCCCACCGGAACCCAGCACGCCCATGAAGCCACTAGTGAAGTTTGTCGCGTTGGTGCGCACCTGCATAACGAAACTCGTCGTGTTCGTCACCAATTGCGACGTGGTCCCAGCCGACGTGAACAGAAATTCGACTACATCACCCGTTGACGAACGTTGCGCCAAATCGGCGCCGACCGTCCCCGTTATGAAGATGCCGCCCGGATTCGCCAACGAAGGATTCTGGAACACGTTGGTGACGAAGTTATCAAAGTTCGCGCCTGAAACGCTGACGACCGAACTCGGACCGAGATCAGTAAACTGATAAATGAAATCAAGTTGGCCGGTCGCAGTCTCTCTGTAGACGGCGGTGCGCGCAGTGCCCGTAAAGCCGCCACCATTAACGGTGCCGATGGCCGAAGCTAAAAACGATCCCACCGGTAAATCCGCCGTATCAATTGCAATCGGCGGAGATCCGACCGGCAACGGCGTAGCTTGCGCAAAACCAAACGTTGCGAAAGTGGCAGCAACCAAAGCAGCAGTTTTGACATTATGTTTCAGCATCTATGTCTCCTTATCCAAGATAGAGCGTGAACGTTCGCGCGATGCACAGTACAGCGGTTCCTACCATGCCGCATCGAGTAACACCGGTCGATGAGCCGTAATAACAAGTGACGGTAGGACAGACTCGGCTCTGAACGCAAGGCACAGACGACGCAGCAACGAGCCCACCCTCTACTGTTTCGAACGAGTCACGCATTCGATGGGAGCATCGCGTTTAAAGTGCATACGCGATGTGCGTCGGATATCCGAGTGCACTCGCCGCCTGTTCCGTTTCGCATCATTCTGATTCAAACGCTGCAAGACGCGGGCCACGTTCCAACGAGCGCATACGAGGTCAATCAGGCGAGATCCAACGCTGTTTGCTACATCGAATAGTTCTAAAGAGCTAGCGCCAATGACGAAAGACAAACGCAATCAAATGAAATGTCGACGCGCTCATTAGAACGCTCAAGACATCGTTACTAGCTTCAATAAAGAAAATGTCTGCTGCGTCGCATTGCGCAACCTCAGGTGACCGCTTTCTGCGCTGGTGTCGTTTGCCAGTATTGCGCCCGATTGTTTTGCACTTATCCTGCGAATGCGAGCATCACCGCGGTAGTAATCCATACCCCCGCAAATGTCATGAACAGTAAACTGCGCGCCTGTTTGTCCGCAGGAGTGCAAATCTGTGTCTTGGACGATGATCAAAATCACGCTGGCCGACATAGAGCGCGATGTGCACGTCGTGCTCAAGAATCAATTCGAGAGAAGCTTCGTCAAGGCATCAGCACCGAGAGATGCCGCACTGTTCGGCAACAAGTATATGGAAGACGGTTATACGTACTACTTCTCGCCGGAAGCTGCGCTGATATTCAGCGCAACGTTAGATGCATTGTCGGCAACCGAGTGCGGCGCGCCCGCGAGAGACTCCGTTTCTCTGCTTGTAGGGCACGCCAATGCCGAGAATATGCTCGGACTTTGACGGCTAGCAACTTAGCTGTACGCTTGCCATCGTTAAGGTGCGCGCTCGGTCGCACGCATCTTCATTCACTGATTTGGCGAGAACATCGAATAGCAGTTGACGGGCTGGCGTCCTAGCGATTGGTCACGTCGGTAGTTACATGCTGGGTAAGGTTGCGAATCCGGCGACGATATTTCGAGCGCCTTGTTTGCACTGGTTATATGATGTTAACGGGATGAGGACTGAACACTTAAGGCCCGGTGATCCAGCGCCATGGTTCGCTTGCCGTGCACAGCGCAACGAGCGCTATATGTTCCACATGGCCGCCGGCCGATACATCGTTCTGTGCTTTTTCCGCTCCGCTGGCGAGCCGCGCGCCCGCACCACCATTCTGGGGCTGCAATCGCACCGCGCGCATTTCGATGATGTCAACCTGACGTTTTTCGGTGTATCGACTGACCCGTTAGACGAGCGCGAAGTGCGCATTCGCGATTCGCTTCCGGGTATTCGCTATTTATGGGACTTCGATCGATCGGTAAGTGCCGCTTACGGTGCGATCGACACTTCAGGAAGGTATAACAACGTCACTTATATACTCGATCCCAACCTGCAGGTGGTCGCGACATTTCCGTGGTTGCCAGATAGCGATGCCGATCTGGAATTGCTCAAGGACGCGATCGACGCCGTCCCGGCTGCCGGCTCCGCGTGCGTGGCCAGCCTCCAGGCGCCCATCCTTCTAACACCACGTGTCTTCGAGCCGGATCTTTGCAGCGCGTTGATCGACTATCTTGAACGCAATGGCGCAACCGATTCTGGCTTTATGCGTGACGTGAATGGAAAGACAATCGGCATGCTTGATCATGATCATAAGCGCCGCCGCGACTGTGAGATCAACGACGACGCGTTGCGCGAGTTATGCAGGGCGCGTATCCGTGACCGGCTGCTTCCAGAGGTGCGGAAGAGTTTTCAGTTTCAGGCGACGCGGATCGAACGTTACATCGTCGCTTGCTATGACGGCGCGGACAAAGGACACTTCCGCCCGCATCGTGACAACACCACGAAGGGCACTGCGCATCGGCGTTTCGCAGTGTCGCTATTCCTCAATACCGGCGCGTACGATGGCGGGTTTCTGCGTTTTCCGGAGTATGGAGCGGCGCTTTACACTGCACCGACAGGCGGCGCCGTCATCTTTTCATGCTCGTTGTTGCACGAAGCAACGCCGGTCATCAAGGGGCGCCGGTATATGTTCCTGCCGTTTTTGTATGATGAAACTGGACGGCGCATTCGAACTGAAAACGAGTCAAGCTGAGCGTTCGCACGGACGTCAGCGAGTGCTTGCGGCGCACCGCATGTGGGTTTGTGTACTCACTGAATCAAGAAAAAGGCATCTGTGAGCACGGCTGGCGCGACGCCGGTAACTGTAACCAAGGGCGTAAAAGAATTTCCGCCGCCGTTTGCATCGATCCAGACGACCGAGTCTGCTGAGGAAGCGCCCGTGGTAACGGTTAACCAGCCATCGGCACGCGCGGTCGTGCCGGTGTAGCCCAGCGCGTCGAACAGCGGTCTGAGGTCAATGCCATCAGTGTCCCCTGCCCGAGTATCAAAGCCATAAATGGTGTCACCGGCATCTGCCATCGCGGTATACACGAAGAGATCATTGCCACTGGTGGCCGCTGGCCCTCCAACGTTTGTACTGTCGCCCGAGCCAACCAGTATGTCGGCGCCGGCACCGCCGGTGATCGAATCGTTTCCCGTGCCGCCGTCAATGATGTCGTTGCCATTGCCGCCAAAGATCTGATCATCGCCCGCGCCGCCATAGATCAAATCATTGCCATCATCGCCGAATAGAACATCGAGCGCGCCGGGCGCATTGTGGTCACCCGACTCACCCATGATGATGTCGTCGCCGTTCTCACCGTGGATCGTATCGCTGCCAAACCCAAACGTCGTCGTGAGCCCATCGCCGAACAGAATGTCATTGCCGTCGCCGCCGAAAAGCTGGTCATTGCCCTGGCGGCCATCGACATAATCGATGGCGCCCTGCCCATACATCAGATCGTTGCCGCCTTCACCCACGAGCACATCGGTTCCATCGCCGCCGGACACCTGGTCGTTGCCATCCCCGGCTAATACCGTGTCGTCTCCGGGCCCGCCATCGATCGTATCGTTGCCAGCGGTCTGACCAAATGGCAATGCGTTATTGCCACTGTCGCCGTCGATCCAGTCGTTGCCATCGCCGCCAAGAATCGTGTCCGCGGCACCGTTGCCGCGCAGTAACGGATTGTCGGCCGCATCGCCCATGATGACGTTATTGCTGCCGTTGCCCACGCCATATGAAGCGCTGCCGAGCAGCGTCAGGTTCTCAACAAAATCAGGAAGCGAGAAGGGAACGTAGCTCTGCACCGTGTCGGTACCTTCGCCGGCGTTCTCCACAATCGAATCGCTAACACTGTCTACGACAAAGGTGTCGTCGCCCGGACCACCGTTTAACGTATCGTTGCCAGGTCCGCCGTCGAGTGAGTCGGCACCGGGACCGCCAGTGATCGTATTTGCAGCGTCGTTACCGATAATCGTGTCGTTGCCATTGCTGCCAGTCGCGTTTTCGATTGTTACGCCGTAAGCGACTGCCGTTATCAGCGAGGGATTGTTGATGGCGAAACTAAACGTCCCGGCACGCAGGTCAACGCGCGCGCCGAAAGTGGACGACGCATCCAACGTGTCATTGCCGCCGGCATCCCAAAGCGTATTGTTATAAGGTAGCAACCCGTAAGTATCGTTGCCCGTGTGATACGACATATTGGCGCCGTAGATACTTTGAATCGCTGCAATGTCGAACAGCATCGGTGTTGAGTCGTGGATGTTCCCGACATCGTTCGAGCTCATCACCGAATACTGATTGTTGTCGTAGGCGCTGATAGCCAATTGCGCATACGTCGGCCGGCCGTTGCCGCCGTCGTCAGTGAGATGTTTAAGGCCCAGCGCATGCCCGAGCTCATGCAGAATCGCTTCAAAGCCAAATTGTCCGGCGGCAACGCCGTTGAATGCCGGCGAATAGTTATCGAAAAATACGTCGCCCTCAGGCCTTGGGTATTCCACGGCCGTATAACCCACGCCGGCAGCGAAGTCCGCCGCGAAACCGTGGTCGGGAAAGAGGCCTAATCCGATGGCACCGAACGCGTTGGTCAGGTCGTCGCCCGTGAGCCCTACCGCGATGTCAGCGGTGCTCGCGGTGAATACGCCACCCGAACCTGACTGAACGAAACTGATATTCGCAACGTTGGACCATGCGGCAGCGGCTTGTATAACGGCAACCGCCATATCCGAGCGCTGCGTCCAGTTGCCGCCGACCGGCGTATCGTTGAGGCTTAAAGAATAAGTTAATGTGTGCGGGCCACCACCGAACTGCCAGGAGCTGCCCTGCACCAGTCCATCTACAAACGGATTACCCGTGAGCGCTATGGAATTCGAAACAGGCGTTGCCATGTGTCTCCCATTGATGTTGTCCTAGACGGACGACATCGTTTGTCGGTTGGCTAACGCACCAACACTTGTGCGCTCAGTACCTGCTTTATTCGGACCGGGACGCCGCTTTTAATCAGCGGTCTCCGGCGGTTCGCAAGCTGGCGCACTTTTTTCAGCACGAACGATACGCTGATGCCGCTGGCATGTAAATGCGCGTTCTTATTAATCCGTATGATTCGCGCGTTTTATTCAGGAGGATGCGCGCAGCGCCCAAACGGCGCCATGATCCAAAATGATCACACTCGCGTCGTTCCGCGGACGTTGGGGCGTACGTGGAGACTACCGGACCTTCATCAACTTCACTTGCTGCCGCGTCAGTGCGCGGCCACTAGGCCCGACTCGATCGCCTCAATGAGAGACATCCTTCTTTGCCGGCGAGGCTTTGGCGGCCTGCTGCGCTTTTAGACCGGCAACGACTTCCGCCAACTGGTCGTGTAGCGCAATCAGTGTGTCATAACCAAGAGCGACGCGAACCGCAAGGTTGCCGGTAAGCGTTTCAGGGATCTTCCCACCTGACTGCGCAAGTCTCGACAGTGCGGAAAGCGCCGCTGGCTCGAGAAATCCGAAATCAACGAACACCATGCCCGGCGCACCATTCAGCCGCGTGAAGTTCGCCAATACCGGTCGATCCGAATCTTCGACCGGATTGAGTCTGATGTTCAGTCCGACCGTCTTGGGGCTTTCGTTTCCGTGCTCTTTTGATTCGTCGGCCATGTTGCTCCTCAGCTTAGTTTGATAAAGCCGTCCTGTAATCTTGCGAGCGGCTGTGGACTCATAAGAAGCGGCGCTTGGAACAACACTGCGCAGTGTTTTAGCCTTCTCTGCTCTAGCGGTCTGATATGCACGACTGTCATCACGATTGTTGGCGTCCAATGAGATGAATTTCAATATACGCAAGGAGGCCGCAGAACCCTCAGGTGTCAGGAGTACTTAACCGCGTAAGCGCGTCGGTCCTGCCTGCCAGAAATCCTTTTTGTTCGTTATTGGACATCAATCGTCCACCTGATATAGCGGTATCATAGGCTTGTCGTACCTGCTAGATGGCGGAGCATGCGAAATACCCTTGTTATAGCGTTGTTGCTAACATCAAGCACTGATGCTGCGGCGGGCTGGACGAAGGCCAGCGAGAGCCAGGCCGGCACCGGGTACATCGATGCGGCTAGCATTGTGAGATCCGGCGATAACGCAACAATGTGGGAGCTGACGGACTATAAAGTCGTTCCTGATCCAGACAATCCATACAAGTCGGTGAAGCGTCAATTCGAATTCGACTGCAAGGATAAACGAATTCGCCTGCTCTCCAGTAACAGCGTATGCAGGCAATATGGCTTCTGGAAGTACAGTCACCACCGCGTCCCAAACTGGGCAATGGGTATCGGTCATACCGGCAAGCGTCGGCCAAATTCTCTGGACCACTGCATGCAACACCCGGCGTAATGTAGTTTGACTGCTGTGCTCTTAGATTAACCGTCCATCTTCATGCCGCTTTCGCCGATATTTCGGTCACCCACTTAACGGCCAACGCTCGCTCTTTTTGAAACTGATTGCCCACCACGGTGTTCAAGAAAGCTCTGAAGTCCTCAACCGCTCGTAAGTTATCGCCCTTTATCTTCAAGTTGAAGTAACCGAGGCAGTAGTGGATCTGCGGCTTGTCGTTTTCCGCTGCGACTATTGATGACATGAAGTCTTCGGTAAGGCTTATTACACGGGGTTCGACTCCCTGCATTGCCGCCTTTTTGTAGTGCTGGCTGGACTGAAACAAGTTGCCGCCATATCCTGAGATGCCAGGTAGCGTCCCTCATTGATCTGGGAATTCTCTCTAGTTGCTTCAAAGCCTCCGGTACGTTCCTGTGGTTAACGAACGCCGTTATAGCCCGTAAGGTCACTATTTGAGGCGCATCGTACTTGTCGTCTATCGTTTGCAGGGTCGATTCAAGCTCATCCATCGCGGCCGCGTCGCGGGCATCCGCCCAACGTTCGTACGCGATCACAGCGCGCGCTGTGCCGATTTCAACGAGCCGAATCGGGATTCTCTCACTGAGTTTCGCAAACACAGGAAATACATTTCCTTTTGCCCCAACTTTATCGAGTACATCCTGATATAGGTTTACGCTTCGATGGAAGTCTCCGGAAACGCTTGCTGCAATTGCGATGATGTATTTCGCCACCAGCTCGGTCCATTGTGACGTAAAGGCAAATGCAAATAAGTCATTCTCTTTCGCTATTAGCACTTTGCGAGGCAAAAGCTCGGAGAACTCAGCGGCAAGAGTCTGTCTAACGACGTCGGGCACTACGTTATGTGCGACTATGCCGTTTAAGTCGATGTAGTGATTTGTAACCTGATTGACCTCCCTCAGCAACACGCGCCCATACAACATGAAGTGAGCGCCCGTTGCAAGCCGGAGTTTTTGTGCAGCGTCAAGATCAACCACATCATCAGCGAGATGCTTTGCAACGTCTATGAACTCGAAATATGAACCAGTTTTTCCATCTTTGATAAGTTGCTTCACAACGTAGACGAAATCGTCTCGCACTTTCTTTGCCACGTTTTCGTCGTCATAGGAAAGAGCGATGACAAATCCGATTTTATCTTTCGCTACCTTGGGAACTCGGTTCGAGACTTTCCAGACAACCCATACAGCCACTATAACCGTTGCCAGCACCGGCAGAATGACCCACGCTGAAGTAACGCGCATCGCAACACATAGGCCAACTGCTAACAAAAGGCACACAAACTGCGTCGCAAACAACCCGCTCTTGTATGGCCACTGCTTTGCAACGTTAAAAAGGTCTGAAACGCTTGGGACAGGCATCTGCGCCCTTCCGGAAACTACGCTGCCAATGCCCCCATCATACACGCCCCAATGCAGAGTCGGCCCTAAGGAAACATACCAACGGATACTTGCTGAAGTGGGACAGAGCTTGGGAATGAGGGCGCGTCACCGAGAAACCTGATGCAAACAAAATACGGACTTCATGAGATCTGAAACCGCAAAATGGGGCACCGTAGTAAAATCATCAGGTGCGGGTGCGCACTCAGACTGCGACGCAACCTGCACAATTACTCATGACGAGACGTGGCATTGATACAGTCGGCAATGTACGCGGGTTCGGCGCCGTGTTACTTGCGATGGCTACTGCCATCAGCGTGCCTCGCACGACGTTTGCTCAGGCATATCCTGCCAAGACAGTGCGGCTTGTTGTACCGATAGCGGCAGGCGGTGGTACCGACATCGTGGGGCGCATCGTCGCGCAGAAACTCACCGAAGCGCTCGGTCAGCAATTCATCGTGGATAACCGGCCGGGCGCAGGCGGCATTATCGGTTCTGAAATTGTCGCGAAGTCGCCGCCCGATGGCTACGTGCTGCTATTCACACCGACCAGCCACGCGATTAATCCAAGCCTTTACACGAAGCTCCCTTACGACACCCTCAAGGATTTTTCGCCCGTCGCACTCGTCGCGTCGGTCACGACGATGTTTGTGGCACACCCGTCGCTGCCTGTGCGGTCGGTAAGAGATGTCGTTGCGCTGGCGAAGGTGCGTCCGCACGAGCTGAGCTTCGGCTCTGCGGGCACCGGCCATCTATTCCATCTGACCGGAGAAATGTTTAAGACGGCAGCCGGCATCGACATGGTCCATGTGCCATACAAAGGCGGCGCCCCTGCGATCGCGGGCCTGGTTGGCGGCGAAGTATCCGTATTGTTTGAAACGATGCTGGCGCTGCAGCCTTTCGTGCAGGCCAATCGCGTGCGTCCGCTCGCCGTTGCAAGTGCGCAGCGGTCCGCCCTGCTGCCTGATATCCCGACATTAGTCGAAGCCGGCTTTCCGACCATCGTTGCCGCGAATTGGTACGCGCTGTACGCACCCGCGTCGACGCCGAAGGAAATCGCGGGCAAGCTGAGCGCGGAGATCGCTCTTACAATGAATACACCTGAAATGCGCAAGCGGCTGCTGGCCCAGGGTACAGAAGTCGTCACCGGATCGCCCGCAGAACTCGACACCTTTACGCGCAGCGAGCTGACGAAGTGGGCCAATGCGGTGCGCATCTCAGGCGCGCGCATTGACTAACCAGCAAATCAAGGAGCAATCATGAGCGCCGTTATCAGACCAAAAAGCGAATATCACGCGATTACGAGTGAGCGCATGAATAAGTACTTGCGCACACCGACCTGGAACCTGCGGCAGAAGCTGGCTTTGACCTGCCGCATACTTGCGGACGAAGGGCACGAGTCAGCGCTGGCCGGGCAAATCACTTCGCGCGGCGAGAAGCCCGGTACTTACTGGATGCTGAGTTTTGGCTTGGGCTTCGACGAAGCGCAGGCGAGCAACATGGTGCTCGTTGACGACGATCTGAATCTGCTCGAAGGCGATGGCATGGTCAATCCATCAAATCGTTTCCACCTGTGGATTTACCGGCATCGCCAGGACGTCAATTCCATTATTCATACGCACCCGCCCCACTGCTCGGCGTTATCGATGGTCGGCGAGGAGCTCGCAATCGCGCACATGGACACATCCATGTTCTATGAAGACGTCGCATTTCTGCCGGAATGGCCCGGTGTTCCGATCGGCGATGAGGAAGGAGAAATCATTACCAGAGCAATCGGCAGCAAGCGTGCCATCCTGCTGGCGCATCATGGACAACTCGTGGCCTGCTCGAACATCGAAGAGGCGGCTGTGCTTGCGATCTTCATCGAGCGCGCAGCGCGCATGCAATTGCTGGCGCGCGCGATCGGACCGATCAAAGCGATAAAGCCCGAGCACGCGAGAGAAGCGCATGATTATCGATTGAAGCCCAAGGCGATAGGCGCGACATTTCATTATTTTGCGCGCCGCGTGCTGCGCCAAAGCGAGGAAGTGCTTGGGTGACCGACGACAGAAACACTTGCGGTGCCCGCGACACCGGTTAGATGTTTCAGTTTGACTGTAGCAACGGTATCACGCCAAACCAGACAACAAACGTGAGGGCGAGAATCATCAGTCCATCGATCTTGCGCACATAACGTTTGCTGTCGATGAAACGTCTCACCGCCCACGCGAGTGCGATGGCATGCACGGCAGCGAGCGACACTAGAAGCGGCGAGTGATAAACGCCAATCTTGAGCAGTCCGAGCCCGCAAAGCGCCGCTGCGATGGTCGATACGATGGCAACGATGCAGGCAGCTTTGGGCCCGAGTAACACGGGCAATGTTTTCTTATCGACTGAACGATCGGCGTCGTAGTCCGGCAACGCGGAGAGCGTTATCGCCGGCACCGTCGCAAAAAAGAGTGGCACACTTACCAGCCATGGAAAACCCGCGCTGAGTGTATCGGTCTGCAAAACATACCCGCACAAGATAATAAAGAAGCTATGCGTCGTTGCGACAGTGAGCTCGCCTGCGCCGCGGTATACAAGCTTGAGCGGCGGAACGGTATAGCCAATCGCGATGACAGCGCCGGCCATCAGCACCGCCAGCGCCGGTATGCCGGGCCGTACGGTCACAAACAGCACCGCGGTCAACGCGAGCGCGACAAGTGCGAGCATGCGAGCAGCGCGCGTGGCATCGCCCGGCTCGAGCCCACCATCGACCAGCACTCGTGAGCCGCCATTGAACATTCCCGCATTCCCGTTACGGCGGTCGGTCTGCAGATCGAAGTATTCGTTAGTGAAGACCGTGATTGCCTCGATAACGAGCAGCCATGTGAGGCCGATGAAGTACGCCGGCCATGAGATCGCAAAGTCGTCCCGCGCTGCGCCGACGGCGCCGATTGAGTAGCCGACAACCGTCATCGGATAGAACTGCAAGCGCAGGAGCTTTATCCACGAACGCACACGCTCGTGTCGATGATGTCGATGCAAGCGTGCGGGTAAATCGCTGGCACGCCCGCGTGTTTCAGAAAGCCATCGTGCTCGCTGCACTGCGTTCGCAGTTTTGATCATACCGAGATTTGTTACGAAGACGGGACGCAAACCGCAGAATCCGAGCGTCGCGCGTGCCATTGCACGGTTGCCCGGCTGACCATAGATCCACCGGTAGACCCATGGCGGTGTGTCCATGGTGACGATCAATTCAGCGGAGCGCCCTTTCAGCAGCTGTTTATAAACCATGGGATCTTCCGTCTCCTCGAAGGCGAACCCCTCACCGAAGAGGCGATCGATGAACGCCTTGAGAAGCGCCGGCATGGTGCCCCACCAGTTGGGATATACAAAAACAGCGTGGTCGCACCACAGCAGGAGAGCCTGCGAGCGTTCGATGCCTGGATCGTGCCGCGTGTCGTGCCCTTTGTTCGTGACCTCCCGGTCGAAGTTCATGTCCGCCGGCGCGATAAGCTCACACGCGATTCCGCTATCGCCGAGACCGTCGCAATAGGCAGCCGCAAGCGCCGCGCAAAAGCTGTCGCTGCGCGGATGGCCCTGCACGATCAGAACTTTGGGTGACAAGTATTCCGCCCGGCGGATGGACTCCGGCATCTGGAATCCAGAAGAGCAGACTGTTATTCGGCAGCGCCGCGGTTCAAGGCGCTGCGACGCCAGCGGCGTCAATCATTTCCATGACCTGGTCAGGCACCAGGTGGTGAATCATATGACCGATACCAGGCACCACGCGCAGCTCGCTGTGAGGTAGAACGTCATGCAGCCGCGCGGACTGGTGCTGCGTCTTCACCATGCGGTCGTCGGCGCCCGCCATGATGAACACCGGCATCTTGAGCTCCGCATAGCGCTTCTGCAGCGTCATCGCATCAGGAATCATCAGCGCCGTTTCGGCGGCGCCGGCACGCAATTGCGACGGCCGTAGCGCCATCCAGACCGGGAACGCGCCGAAGCGCGCCGGCATCTTGCTCGGCCCGAACACCCGCTTAAGTATGAGCGGCCAGATCAGGCGACCGATCCACGGGGAAACGGTGTAGCGCATGATGTCACCGATCACCGGTATGGCAGGCGGCGAAAGCAGAAAAACGTCGAGCCGGAAAGTAGGAAAGAAATACCCCGACAGCAAGACAAGACTGCGCACCGACTCAGCATGATCGAGCGCGAGGGCAAGCGCGACCTGCGTGCCCCAGGAATGACCGACCACGACCGGGCGCACGATACCCAGGCGGTCGAAGGCTTTCTGCAGCAGCTCCGCTTGCGCTCGAGGATTCCAGATCGTGCCGCGCGGGCGATCACTGTGGCCGAATCCAGGCCGGTCGAAAATGATAACGCGATAGCGCGACGCCGCCAGCGCCGGCAGTCCGCTGATCTCGAAGTCCTGCAACATCGTGCCGTTGCCGTGAAGCAAGACCAGCGGCTGACCTTGACCGCGCTCGCGATAGTGCAGCTTTATGCCATCGATCTCGACAAAATTGCCGCGTGGAGGATTGGCACGCTCCGCTTCGCGGGCGCGTCGCAAGATGAACAGACTGGAAACGCCCAGCGCCAACGCAGCGAGCCACGCGCCACGATGGTCTTTGCGGCGTGCGTTACGTAAGTCATGTTGGATCCGGGACACGGGCGCTTGCAACGTCAGCCTCCGTCTGCTGCTAAATACGTTCAGCGGGT
>Ga0207683_10003967_pt1 | contig 12838 bp, 11 predicted proteins | sample KBSM73metaG_FD_184333 | JGI IMG/M metagenome (GOLD analysis project Ga0207683, IMG submission 184333) | Miscanthus rhizosphere microbial communities from Kellogg Biological Station, Michigan, USA - KBS M7-3 metaG (SPAdes) (version 2) | ecosystem: Host-associated > Plants > Roots > Rhizosphere >...
TTGACCATCGTGCCGTCATCGGTCAGCGCCTTGCAGGTCCTGAGGCCGTCGGGCGTCAGCGGTACCTTGATCGCGATATTGTCGGCGATTTTGCGCAGCACCTCGGCCTCGCGCATCATGCCGTCATGGTCGAGCGCGACCACTTCGGCCGAGACCGGACCCTTCACGACACCGGCGATCTCCCGCACGACCTCGAGGAAATCGCGTCCCGATTTGTGGATGAGGCTGGGATTGGTGGTGACGCCGTCGAGCAGGCCTGTTTCGGCCAGCTCACGGATTTCGGCGATTTCGGCAGTGTCGGCGAAGAATTTCATGAGGATTTGCTTGTGCCCCGGCTTTGGTGGATTGGCCGGCCATAGCCAGCGGGACGCACCGCGTCATCCGATTCGGGAGGCAAGATGAGCGAGCATGTACGGGTCGAACCGAACGGCGGAGTCCTTGCGATCACCCTCGCGCGCCCCGAACGCCGCAACGCGATCACCATCGACATGTACGCAGCGCTGGCCGACGCCATCGCCGGCGCGTTCGAAGACAGCGAGACCCGGCTGATCACCATCCGCGGCGAAGGCCAGGACTTTGCCGCCGGGAACGATCTCGCCGACTTCCTCCAGGCGCAGCCGCGCGACGAGGAAATCCCCGTGTGGCGGCTGCTGCGCGCGCTCGCGGAATGCGAGGTTCCGATCGTTGCCGCGGTCCACGGCAATTGCGTCGGCATCGGCACGACCATGCTCCTGCACTGCGATCTCGTCATCGCGGACGACAGCGCGCGCTTCTCGATGCCGTTCGTCGATCTGGCGCTGGTTCCGGAGGCGGCGAGCTCAATGCTGTTCCCGCGCCTTGCCGGCCGCCGCCGGGCCGCCCGCTACCTGCTGCTCGCCGAGCCGTTCGGCGCCGATGAGGCGCAGGCAATCGGACTTGTCAGCCATCGTGTGGCTGCAGGTCAGCTAGAGTCCAAGCTTGAGGAAATCGTGAGGGCGCTGCTCGCCAAGCCAGCCGAAGCGCTACGGATGACCCAAAGGCTGTTGCGCACCGGCACCCAGGACGAAATCCTGGCGCGGATGAAGCTTGAAAGCTCAATGTTCGCAGAGCGGCTCGATTCCGCCGAGGTCAAGGACGCGATCGCGGCCTTCTTCGCTAAACGGAGTCCGACGCCCGCTTAGGAAGGCGTGCCGTTGCCCGAGATCCAGACCCTCTTGTTGCGGGTGAGCGTCATCGTCGGGCCCGGGAACATGAGGAAGGTCGTCGGCTGACTGTAAGTCACCGACAAATCATAATATTGCGCGGTGCCCGATGTGCCGATGGCGGGATCGGCGACGGTGAAGGTGCCGGGGCCGATGCCGTAGACGCTGGTATAGATCTTCGCCTTGATTGTGCCGGCGGCTGGCGAAGTGCCGGTTCCCGGCGCCGGGGCAGCACAACCGGTCGCGCTCTGGGTGAAGCACAAGGTCGCATAGCGCGAGCCTTCGCCCAGCGCCTGCTGCATGCCTGCAACCGCGCGATAGACCTCTGCCAGCTGGACGAAGGCGTACAGCATGATGACCAGCACCGGCAACGCGAAGGCCATCTCGACCGCGGCGGCGCCGCTCTCGTCATGATTAAGGCGAAGCCGAATCATTTACATCGTCCTCACACCGGCCGTCGCCGCTAGGTGATACGTCGAATCGCTCGTGTTGAACGCCGCGAAGTGAATCGGGAACAGAGGCGAATATTTGTCGGTCACCGTAACCTGAACATAGCCGGCCTTGGTAGCAGGCGATGTGCATGCGGCGACCAGGGCGTCGTATGTCGCCGAGCTGGTCGTCGAAGTGCTCGTGGTGGTTCCACCGGTGGTGCAGTCCAGCCGCCAGTTGACGGTGATGTTCTGCGTCGAGCTGGTATTGCAGGTCGTGGTGCTGCCGCTCGTCGTGCTGCCATTGACCTGGCACCTAACCTCATTGGCGAGAGTGCTTTCGACCGTCGAGTTCTCGGTCGTGTTCATGATCTTCTCGACGGCGCGCTGCGCGCCTTGTTCGAGCGCCAGCTTTCGACTGTACGCGTTGCTGACGTCGACGATGCCGATAACGCCAAGCGCCAGGACCGGCGCAATGAGCGCCATTTCGATGACGGCAGCGCCGCGCTCACTGGAAAAGAGCCGAATCATGCGACCAGCCTCACGATCTTTACACTGGCGCCGTTAGGCAGGTTTACGCCCGAGCAGACTGTGTCCGCCGGACTGCTGATCCCGAGCGATCCGTTGCCGTTGAACACCAGATTCTTGGCGACGAACATCGAGCAGAGTGAAACGGAGTTACCCGTGCCGTTCAGCCACAGAGTATCGTTCGGAAAATACACGACGCCCGAGATTACGTTGTTGGTGCCGCCGTTGACTTTGTCCACGTTCCCTCCGGGCGCGCGGCGATCCTGATAGATCGCAATGCCATTGAAGGTGCCCGAGGTCGGCGCGGTAATATTGACCTTGGCCTGCGCGTTCGAATCGTAGGTGCCGATCGTGGTGCTGCTCGGGTCCTTGTTGGTCATCACAATCGCGCATGCAGCGCAGGTGAAGTCGCCCTGGAAGTTGACGTTGCCGCCATTGACATAGATCGGCCCGCTGTAGGTGGTTGGAACCGTGAACGTCCTGCTGGATCCGATTGAGATCGACTTCCAGCAATTCGCACCGGTATGGGTCAGCCCGTCGGAGCCAAGATACGTGGCGGTAGCCATGTTGGTGGTATAGTCCAGGTCGTCATAGACCCAGGTCGTAACTGCGCTTGGGCCGCCTCCCTGCGTTTGGTAATGACCCGCGCACTTCATGTCATTTGTATCGGGAGTCACCGCGGTCGACGAAGGCGGCGCGAAGGGATCAGGCAGCGACGGCGAATAGGGCAGGTACGAATTCACGTGCCAGTTGTTGGAGCTGGCGATGCCGCCCACACCGGCGATCGCTTGAGCAGTAATGCTCGAACTACCGCCCGCGGCTGCCGAGTTTGACGACGCCGAGTCCGAATAGAAAATGCACGTCGGTGCATTGACGGTCGTGTTGCCGCTGTTGTCGATCGCAGTGCCAGCAGTGTTGAGCGCCAACATGCAGGGACTTCCGCCGAAGGATACGGTTCCCGCCCTGGCGACCGCCTGAATGACCGGCGCCGTCGACATGAAGAGGGAGCTGAAAGGCAGGCGCTGCTGGACTCTCAGCGTCACCTCGACCTGGTTGGTCACGTACGACGTGCTGGTCGGATACTGGATGTTGCTATAGCTGCCGACGCTACCCGTGCAGGGCGACGTCCCGATGAGGTTCATCCATGTATGCAGATTGACCGCGAGGTCGTTGCACACGGCAGACGGCGTGTTTGTCGTCGCGCTATTGGTTGCTTGCGCGCGATCGTAGGCGCCGGCCAATGCGGCCGAGTCCGCTGCGCGCTGGAGCTGGCGCTTCCACAAGGTCCATTCGATCGTGTCGGTGGCGAGGCCAGCGCAGCCGATAATCATCGGCATTGCGGCGCAGGCAATCGCCAGCGCGTTGCCGCGGCGGTCCTTCAGAAGTTTCCTGATGAAGCCGATCATGTGAGGCCAATCCCCGGGTTAAGCACGTTTGGGATGGCTCTACCGCCCGCACGGTAAGCGAACCGTTCAATGCCATGGTTAATGGCCGTCAACCAACCGGAGGCAGCGTTCTTGAACTCTGACCTGTCTTATCCCTATAATACAGCTTGGATACCCTCAGGCGTTGACCGGTTCCGCACCGGGCCGCAGAAGGGATGAGAAAGGATTGCGCATGGCGACCCAACCCCCGGCGGACACCGCGACGAGCCCCGCGACCAAGCTCAAGCTCGACCCGCCCGACGCACTTCAGCCGGTGCCTGCGGCCGAAGCCGCGGGCCTGGTCCCGCTCAAGGCCGAGGAAACGACCGAGCTCGACAAGCGTGTCGGCCAGTTCGTCGAGGAGCTTGCGGGGCTCGATTCGAACAGCCCGGAGTTCGGCAAGAAGGTCGATCAGTTGACCGCGATGGGCCGCAAGGAGATCGCGGAGGCGGCTGGCGCTTCGAACCGCTTCCTCGACCGACCGGTCAAGGCGATCGACAAGGACAGCGGCATCGGTGCCGACCTGACCGAGCTTCGCCGCACCGTAGAAGCGCTTGATCCCAAAGGCGCCACCAAGACGCGCAAGATCCTGGGCATCATTCCGTTCGGTAACCGGGTCGATCGGTACTTCGACAAGTATCGCAGCTCCCAGACGCACATTTCACAGATCCTCAACAGCCTCGGCAACGGCAAGGACGAGCTGTTGATGGACAATGCCGCCATCGACACCGAGCGCGCGAGTTTGTGGAAGACGATGCACAAGCTCGAGCAGATGATCCACATCTCGAAGACGCTCGACCAGCGGCTCGAGGACAAGGCGAACGAGCTCGACGCGACCGATCCCGCCAAGGCGAAGGCGATCCGCGAGACAGCCCTCTTCTACACGCGCCAGCGGACGACCGACCTGCTCACGCAAATGGCGGTGACGGTTCAGGGCTATCTCGCCCTCGATCTCGTCAAGAAGAACAACGTCGAGCTGGTGAAGGGCGTCGACCGCGCGTCGACCACGACCGTTGCCGCGCTCCGCACCGCGGTCACCGTCGCCCAGGCGATGACCAACCAGAAACTGGTGCTCGAGCAGATCACGGCGCTCAACACCACGACGGCGGGCATGATCGATTCGACCGGCGAAATGCTGCGCACCCAGACCGGCGCCATTCACCAGCAGGCGGCAAGCTCGACCATCCCGCTGGAGACGCTCCAGCGGGCGTTCCAGAACATCTACGACACGATGGACCAGATCGACCAGTTCAAGCTTCAGGCGCTCGGCAATATGAAGCAGACCGTCGACACCCTCGGCAAGGAGGTCGAGAAGTCGAAGGGCTATATCGCCCGCGCCGAGGGCGTGAACCAGGCGAAGCTGGCGGGTGGGGTCTCCCCGCTGACGCCGATCGAGGCGAAGTGACTGAAGTTACCGACAAAGTCGACCAGGCGATTGCGCGGTTCGAACGGGTCACTCGCCAACTCGACGCGCGCGATGGCCCATCCCGCGAAGCCGCCCGCCGCGAGCGCCAGCGGCTAAACGCCGGCCTTGGCCGGACCGCGACCCGCGTCGCCGCAGCCGTGGTCGTCATCTGGCTGGCGACGGTCGTCCTCGGCCTGGTCAGGCCGATCGGGATGTTCGGCTTCCTCGCGGCGCTGCTCGCTACCGGAGTTGTTGCGACGGCCCTGATCGCCCGCGGCGGCCGCCGCGTGTTGAGCGCCCCGGCACCGGCGCCCGATCTGCCCAACGGCACCATGGTCGAGCGATTTGATTCCTACATCTATCGCAGCCGCGCCGCGCTTCCCGCGCCTGCCCTGGCCGAGCTCGATTCCATCGCTCGGATCCTGCCTCCGTTGAAAGCGACGCTGTCGCGGCTGGATACTCTCGATCCCGCCGCGCAGGACGCCCGGCGGCTGATGTCGATCCACCTGCCCCGCCTTATCGAGCGCTACGAGCGCGTTCCCGCCGCCTACCGCAACGAATTGGATGGCGAGGGCAAGAGCGTCGACCAGCGCCTGGTCGAAGGCCTGGCCGCCGGTCGCGCCGCCTTGTCCGAAACCTGCGAACAGCTGGCCCGCGCGGACGTCGCCGCGCTCGAGACCCAGGGCCGCTTCATCCAGTCACGCTACGGCGAATCCGACGTAACCAACGAGGACGCGCCAAGCACATAAGCTTGCGCCTGCGCCCGGCTCCGCCCATGATAACAAGGGATTAACGGCTGGAGCTGGAGGGGATGCAGCTAGCCCTGCCCAATGCAGGCTTGGCACCGCGAGGGGGGTGGCGCCTGCCGCCCTGCGTCCCTCCGTTCAACACGCTCGCCTACCGCCTCTTCACCGCGCTGTGGATGGTCGCCTTCGCGCTCGCGCTGGTTGGGCCGCTGGCGGGTTTGTACGAGCGCTACCACGAGCGCGGGAACAACAGTCAGCTGCTGCTCGGCAGCCGCGCCGGCTTCGCGGTATCGCCGCGCGACGCGACGATCGTCCGCTTCACCGTCGGCCCGCAAGCCGCCGGCGCAGGCGTGACCGCGGGAGACCATATTACCGCCATCTACGGCCTCGAACTGCCCCCCAGCATGCCCGTCAACGAGCGAGCGCTCGCGGAACATGCCAACGACCCTGCCTATATCGCCCTTGGCAACCTGCTTTTCGGCACCGACACCGCCGAGGTGCCGCTGACTGTCCGCGACCCGGGCGGAAGGGTCCGCGACGTCGTCGTCACCACCGGCGACAATCATATCGACGACGGGGCGAAAGCACTTGGTATCTCACCCAAGTGGTTGAACTTCATCGACCTTTTGCACGTGCTCGCCTACCCGTTCCTGCTCTGGGCAGCGTGGATGCTGCACCACCGCAACGCCCGCGACGCAGTAAGCTCGATCCTGTCGCTGGCGGTCCTACTGACGATCGCGGCCGAGCAGCCGGCTTCGATGTTCCTCGCGTCGATCCACGTCCCGCGCTCGCTCAACGTGGCGATGTTCGACCTTGGCAACGTGCTTCTACTGACCGGAATCCTGCTTTTCCCGCACGGCAATCTGTCGTGGCGGCGCGTGGGGTTGATGGCGGTCATGCCAGTCCTGATGTTGCTGCAGGGGACGCTCTACCAGGCCCTGTTCGTCTGCTTCATGATCATCGCCGTCCTGACGCTGCTCCGGACGCTCCGGCTGACCGAATCGACCGAACAGCGTCAACAGATCCACTGGGCGCTTCTCGGCATCACCGGCTACGCGGTCCTGCGTTGCGCCTCGATCGTCGCCGATTACCTCAAATGGTCGACGCACAGCTTCGGCCAGCAGCTGCTCGTCGAGATTGGCGCCGGCATCAGCTTCGCGCTCGCGGTCCTGGTACTGCAGGTCGGCCTGCTCATCGCCCTGGTCCGCTACCGGCTGTACGATGCCGAATTCGTCATCAGCCGCTCGGCCAATGTCGCCCTCATCACCCTTGCGGTTGCCGCGATCTTCGCCGGCACCGCCGACGGCCTGAAGCAGATCATCTACAATTATTACGGCAACACGAGCAGCGAGGGACCGATCATCTTCGCCGCGGCGCTCTCGACCGTTCTCGTCAACCCGATCCAGGAGCGCGTGCAGCGGTGGTCCGAGCGGCGGTTCCAAAAGAACTTGTTCCTGCTGCGTGACGATCTGCCCGAGGTCGCCCGCGACATGCGCGAGACGGCCTCCCTCGGCGAGATGCTCGAGGAAATCCTAGCTCGGGTCGATCGAGGGGTGCGGGCGGTGCGCAGCGCGGCGATCGTCAATGGCTGCGTCTTATGCTCGCGAGGAATGTCGGTTGACGAGGTCGAGGCGTGGAGGACAAGCCGCTTCGCCCAGGATTACAAGAGCGACATCTGCGAACCGACCGACAAGCTGTTCCCGATCCGGGTGCCGCTGGTACCGAGCTCGGACGATGAGGAGCCGATCGGCTACCTGCTCGTGGGCCCGCGTCCGGACGGGTCAATCCCCAGCCGCGACGAGCAGAAGGCGCTGAAGGAAGTGCAGGAATCGATCGCGCGCGCCGTTCGTACCGTGATCAAACGGGAGGCGCGCGAGCGGCAGGTGGCGGACCTCATTGCCGACAATGCGCGGCGCATCGAGGCGCTCGAGGGGCTGCTGGCATCGACCGTGTTTCCGTCGCGCGGCCCGCGTCCCCGCACCGCCTGACGCGAAGTTGTTAGAATTCAATTCATTGACCCAATTGAAATCAAAGCATAACCGAATGCGAAAGCGACACTAAAATCCGACTCGCGGACCGGCTTTGACCGGCCGCGGCAATTCGATTGTGGGCAATATCATCGAGGAGCTTGGATGATGCGTGCGAAGCATATGCTGTGGGGCGCAGCTATCGCGGTCGCCTCAATCTCGGGAACCGCGGTGGCCAACGTCGTCGTGGTCAAGTCGCTGGGCCCGTCGGCCAAGGCCTATCCGCCCGGCAGGACCCTTCCTGAAAGTGCGAAGATCAGCCTTCAGGGCGGCGACGTCCTGACAGTGCTTGGTCCGGCAAGCGCTCAGACGCTGCGCGGGCCGGGAAGCTTCGACGCGAAGCAGGTCGCGCTTGCTTCGGCTGCGGGTCAGCGCGGACGCTTTGGTGCGCTTCGCGCCGCCGAGGTCGCGCACAACCCGAGCGTCTGGGACATCGACGCCAGTCAAAGCGGCAAGGTGTGCGTCAGCGACGCATCAAAGCTGCAGCTGTGGCGTCCGGACAGCGAAACTCCGGCCACGGTCCAGATTCACTCGGCTGACGGCGCCAGCCAGGAGTTGACCTGGGCTGCCGGCAGCGCGCTCACCGCCTGGCCAGCCGCGCTGCCGATCAAGAGCGGCGCGAGCTACCAGATCGAATGGCCCGATACGGGCGAGAGGAGCAGCCTCAACTTCGTCAGCGTACCCGGGACGCCGGGCGACCTGGTCGGTGCCGCTCAGGTGCTGATCGAAAACGGCTGTCAGAAGCAGCTCGACCTGCTCGTGGAAAGCGCGAGCAAGGTCAGAAAATAACTGGATCGGCCTAGCCGGTCACCTTCGCCGCTCTGAGACGGTCGACGTTCTGCGCTTCGAGACCGAGGGTCGCGAGCACCTCTTGCGTATGCTCTCCCAAGGCGGGCGGCGGCAGGTCGCTGTCGGCCCGCTCACCATCAAGCCGCATTGGTGACCCCACCAAGGGAATCCCGGCGATGGTTCGGACCATCTGCCGGTGCTGCGCCTGGACGCCCGCAAGCGCCTGGGTGATCGAATTGATCGGCCCTGCCGGAATTCCGGCGGCTTCGAGCTGATCGAGCCACTCTGCAGCGCGCTTTGCGCGGATCGCCTCGCTGACCAGCGCGACGATCTGGCTCCGGTGCATGACGCGCGCCTCGTTGGTCGCGAACCGCGGATCGCTCGCCCATTCGCGATGGCCGCAGATTTCGGCGAGGCGGCCAAATTGCCGGTCGTTGCCGACTGCAATGATGATCGGCTGATCGGCCGCCTCAAAAGGCTGGTACGGCACGATATTGGGATGGGTATTGCCTTGGCGCGGCGGGTCCTCGCCCGAGATCAGCGCATTTTCCGCCTGGTTGGCAAGCATCGCCAGCTGCGTATCGAACAACGCGTGATCGAGATGCGCTCCCTCCCCGGTCCGTTCGCGCCGGTACAGCGCGGCGAGGATGGCGACGGAAGCGTACATGCCGGTGAACAGGTCGGCGACCGCCACGCCGGCGCGCATCGGCCCGCCGCCGGGCTCGCCATCGGGAAGGCCGGTAATGCTCATCATCCCGCCCATGCCCTGGATGATGAAGTCATAGCCAGCGCGGTCGGCATATGGCCCGTCCTGACCAAAGCCAGTGATCGAGGCATACACCAGCCGCGGATTGACGGCGCGCAGCGTGGCCGCATCCAGCCCGAACTTGGCGAGTCCGCCGACCTTGAAATTCTCGACCAGGACGTCGGCTTGAGCGGCGAGCTTTCGGACAAGTTCGGCGCCCTCGGGCCGCGCAAAATCGATGGCGGCCGATTTTTTGCCGCGATTGCAGCTGAGGAAATAGGCCGCGACCCGTTCGTCATCCTCGCCGTGCCATGGCGGACCCCAATGGCGCGTGTCGTCGCCCGTTCCGGGGCGCTCGATCTTGATTACCTCGGCTCCCAGGTCGGCGAGCAATTGTGTGCACCAGGGCCCGGCAAGCACGCGGCTGAGGTCGAGGACCTTGATTCCTTCGAGCGGCCTCAATGGCGCCGCCCCCACAAACGCCGGTCCGCGATAACGGCATGCGCGGCGTTGTGGCCTGGCGCACCTGTCACGCCGCCGCCCGGGTGAGCGCCCGATCCGCACAGGTAAAGGCCTTTCAGGGGCATTCGGTAATCGGCTGCACCGATCATCGGCCGGGCGCTGAACAGCTGGTCGAGGCTCATCTTGCCATGGAAGATGTCGCCGCCGACCAGGCCGAAGCGCCGCTCGAGGTCGAGCGGCGAATGGATCTGCCGGCCGAGCACCGACTTGGCGAAGCCGGGCGCGTGAGCATCGACCGTTGCGATAATCTGGTCGGCGGCCTTCTCCCGTTCGTTGTCCCAGCTTCGACCCGGTCCAAGGTCGTAACGGAAATGCTGGCAGAACAGGCTCGCGACGTGCCGCCCCTTGGGCGCGAGTATCGAATCGAGCGTTGACGGAATCAGCATTTCGATGATCGGCTGTTTCGCCCAGCCGTCCACCGCGGCTTCGAGGTAGGCGCGGTGCATGTAATCGAGGCTCGGCGACATGATGATCCCGGCAGTCAGGTGATTGCCTTTCTTCGGCAGGACCGTGAATTTGGGAAGCTCTGCCAGAGCGACATTCATGCGAAAGGTCGCGCTCTCGCATTTCCAGCCGTGCATGCGCGAGGCGACATCGGCATCGACTGCGCCCCGGGGGACAAGCCGGTCGAACAGGAGTCTCGGATTTACACCAGCGACAACAGTTGCTGATCGCCAAGCTTTGCCATTCGCAACAACACCAACCGCGCGCCCGCTGGACACGATGATTTCCTCAATGGGATGGCCAAGCAGGATGTCGACCCCGGCCTCGCGGCAGGCGCGTGCCATGGCCTGCGTGATCGAGCCCATGCCGCCGATCGCGTGGCCCCACGCGCCGGGCACGCCGGCGGCTTCCCCGAACAGATGGTGCAGCAGGACATAGGCGGTGCCCGGCGATTGCGGCGAGGCGAAGTTTCCAACCACCCCGTCGAAGCCGAAGAGAGCTTTGGTCAAATCACCCTGGAAATGCCGGCCAAGGATATCGGCTGCGCTGCGCACCGCGAAGTCGTGGACGATCCGCGTCTCGGCGAGCGAAAGGCCGGCCATGTCGCGCCCGAGGCTCAAGAGCTTGGGGATCGCGCTGGCCGTCCGCCCGACGTTGGGCGGCGCGCGCAGCAGCCATTTCTTGAGCAGCCGGACGACCGTCTCAAGCTCGGCGACGTAGCGGTCGTAGGCTTCGGCGTCGGCCTTGTGGTGCCGCGCGATCTCCTTGCGCGTCAGGCCGCCGCGGCCGGAAAGCAGATAATCGCCGTCGCCCGGCAGGAAGTTGTCGGTCTTGCGAAGCACCACCTTGAGCCCGTGCCGCTCGAGCTGCATGTCGCGGATGACCTTGGGCTGGAGCAGGCTGACCGTGTAGCTCGCCGCGCTGTTGCGGTAGCCGGGGAGGAATTCGTCGGTCACCGCGGCGCCGCCGACGGTGTCGGCAGCCTCGAGCACGGCGACCTTCATTCCCTTCTTCGCGAGATAATAAGCGCAGGTCAGGCCGTTGTGGCCGGCGCCGATGATAATCGCGTCGTGCAAGTCCCCGCCCTCAAACCTAGCGCATCAGCACGAGCTCTTCGGCCATGGTCGGATGAAGCGCAACCGTCGCGTCGAAGTCGGCTTTCTTGAGCTTGGCGCGAACGGCGATCGCCGCCGCCTGGAGGATTTCCGGCGCATCTGGCCCGACCATGTGGATGCCGACGATCCGGTCGGTCGAACCGTCGACCACCAGCTTGTAAAGCGAGCGTTCGTTGCGGCCGGCGAGCACGTTCTTCATCGCCCGGAAGTCCGACGTGAAGGTCTTGACCTGGCCGAGCTTGTTGCGCGCCTGGCCCTCGGTCAGCCCGACGCCGGCCAATGGCGGGTGGCTGAACACCGCCGAAGGAACGCAGTCATAATCGACTTGCGTGGGCATATTGCCGAAGAAGGTGTCGGCAAACGCCTGCGCTTCGCGAATGGCGACCGGAGTGAGCTGGACCCGGTCGGTGACGTCGCCGACCGCGAAGATCGAGGCGACGTTGGTCCGGTTGTCGGCGTCGACCTTGATCTGCCCGTTGTCCCCCGTTTCGACACCCGCGGCCTCGAGCCCGAGACCGGCGGTATTCGGCCTGCGCCCGACGGCGAACAGCAACTGGTCGGCTTCGATATCGTCACAGCCGGTCATGCTCACGTGGAGCGTTCCCTCGTCGCCGCGCTCGATCTTGTCGATGGTCGAATTGAATCGGAAATCGATGCCCTTGCGCACCGAGATCTGCATCAGCCGGTCGACGATCTGCTGATCGTAATGGCGCAGAATCACGTCCGTTCGGTTGACCAGCGTCACATGGCTCCCAAACTGCCGGAAGATGCCGGCGAATTCGTTGGCGATATATCCGCCGCCAACGATGACGATGCGCTTCGGCAGCTTGGGGAGGTGGAAGACCTCGTTCGAGCTGATCGCATGCTCGATGCCCTCGACGCGCGGCATGACGGGGGTCGCGCCGGTGGCGATCAGGATCTTGTCGGCGGTCACTTCCTTGCCGCTCGCCAGGCGGATCGAGTTCGCTCCGGTGAGCTCGGCGCGTTCGTGCAGGATGGTAACGTCGTGATTGGTCAGCGTTTCGGTGTAGGCGCCCTCGATGCGCGCGACCTCCGCCAGCACATTGTCGCGCAGCACCGGCCAGTCGAAACGCTTGGTCGGCACGTCCCAGCCGAACATCGCCGCGTCATCGAGGTCCTCGGCGAAGTGCGCGCCGTAAACGAGCAGCTTCTTGGGCACGCAACCGCGGATCACGCAGGTCCCGCCGACCTTATATTCCTCGGCGATCGCAACGCGTGCCCCGTAAGCCGCAGACACCCTGGCCGCCCGCACACCGCCGGAGCCAGCGCCGATCACGAACAAGTCGAAGTCAGCCATCAGGCGCCTGCCCTTTCAATGAGCGCACGGGTCGAGGCATCGAGTTCGCCCTCCCCCCGCGTGCCCGCCAGTTTCTTCGCGATCGCCTTGCCGAGCTCGACTCCGAACTGATCGAACGGATTGATCCCGAGCAGCACGGCATTGGCGAAGGTGCGGTGCTCATAAA
>Ga0207683_10003968_pt1 | contig 12835 bp, 9 predicted proteins | sample KBSM73metaG_FD_184333 | JGI IMG/M metagenome (GOLD analysis project Ga0207683, IMG submission 184333) | Miscanthus rhizosphere microbial communities from Kellogg Biological Station, Michigan, USA - KBS M7-3 metaG (SPAdes) (version 2) | ecosystem: Host-associated > Plants > Roots > Rhizosphere >...
CGACCCGGACATGGGCGTGCGCCTGGTGTCGTTTGCCGTGCACTGGATCCGCGCCGAGATGCACGAGTTCATCCTGCGCAACTGGCGCATCGTCAAGATTGCGACGACGAAGGCGCAGCGCAAGCTGTTCTTCAATCTGCGCAAGTCGAAGAAGCGCTTGGGCTGGATGAACTCCAAGGAAGTGCAGGCCGTCGCCAAGGATCTTGGCGTGCCGGTCGCCGACGTGCTCGAGATGGAATCGCGTCTGTCCGGTCACGACATGGCCTTCGACGCACCGACCGATGCCGACGACGATGCCAGGCCGTCGCCGGTTGCGTATCTCGTCGATCACGGCGCCGATCCGTACAACACGCTCGAGACCGACGATCAGGAAGAGTCGGATCTGGATGCGTTGAAGCAGGGACTGGCCAGGCTCGACGCGCGTTCGCGCGACATCATCCAGCGCCGCTGGCTGCGCGACGAGAACAAGGCGACGTTGCAGGAACTGGCTGACGAGTACGGCGTATCGGCCGAGCGCATCCGCCAGATCGAAGTCAACGCGATGAAGAAGATGCGGACGCTGTTCGCCGCATAATCGCTTCTCGACAGAAGTATTCGCACGGCCCGGGAAACCGGGCCGTTTCTTTTCCGGATTCATGAAAGTCAAAAGACTGAACCACGGAGAACACGGAGAACACGGAGAAAGAAAAAATCGTGAGCTCGATGCGGATGACGGCTGCTGCGAGTTCAGACTGCGACGCGGATGGGATCCACATTGCCCTTCGCATAGAACGCTCTTGATTCTCTCCGTGTTCTCCGTGTTCTCCGTGTTCTCCGTGGTTCAATCTTTGGCTCTGTCTCTTGCTCTCAGCCCGCGTCGGGTTCGCGCTGCGCCTTCGAGTGGCCGACGATGATGCGTGCTGCGCGCTGGTAGCTCCAGTACGCCATGAACCAGTTCAGCAGCACGACGATGCGGTTGCGGAAACCGATCAGGAAGAACACGTGCGCGGCGAGCCAGAACCACCACGCGAGCAGGCCGGATAAACGAAACCCGTGCAGGTCGACGACCGCGGCCATGCGCCCGATCGTCGCCAGGTTGCCGTAGTCGCGGTAGCGGAATGGCGTCGAGTCTCGCCCGGCCAGTCGTGCGCGAATCGTCTGCGCCACATGGTTGCCCATCTGCTTCGCGGCCGGCGCAATTCCGGGAACGAGCTTGCCGTCCTGCGTGATCGTCGCCAGGTCGCCGGCGACGAAGATTTCCGGATGCCCTTGCACGGTCAGATCCGGCAGCACCGGCACGCGACCGCTGCGGTCGAGCGTGACGCCGAGAGACTGCGCGATCGGCGATGCCGCAACGCCGGCGGCCCAGACCACGGTCCGCGCCGGCACGAACACGCCGCCAAGCCGATAACCGTCGGCGTCGATTGCATCGACCGGCGCTCCGGTGACGACGTCCACGCCGAGACGCTGAAGCTGCGCGCGCGCTTTTTCCGACAGCGATTCGGGAAAGCTCGCGAGTATGCGCGGGCCGGCTTCGAGCAGGCGCACTTTCGCCGAGGCCGGATCGATATGGCGGAACTCGCGCTTGAGCGTATGCCGCGCGATCTCGGCGAGCGTGCCGGCCAGTTCCACGCCGGTCGGCCCTCCGCCGACGATCGCAAAGCTGAGCCAGGCGTCACGTCGGGCCGAATCGGTTTCGGCCTCGGCGCGCTCGAATGCGAGCAGCAAGCGGCGCCGCAGCACCAGTGCGTCATCGAGCGTCTTCAGCCCCGGTGCAAACGGCGCCCACTCGTCATGACCGAAGTACGTGTGCGTGGCGCCGCTGGCCAGCAGCAGCGTGTCGTAGTCGACGGCATTGCCGTCGTCGAGCCACACGCGCCGCGCCGCCGGTTCGACACGGGTAACGCTCGCCAGCCGCACTTCGACATTCTTCTGCCGGCGCAGGATATGGCGCAGCGGTGCGGCGATGTCCGGCGAGGAAAGCCCGGCGGTCGCGACCTGGTACAGCAAGGGCTGGAACAGGTGATGATTTTCCCGATCGATCAGAAGCATGCTGACCGGCGCGGAAGCGAGCGCGCGTGTCGCCCACAGGCCGCCGAAGCCGCCACCGACCACTACGACGCGATGACTCGGTGCCGTCATGAGATGTGCCGCCATGTTCATTCAATAGAGATCAATCGGATCGACATCAAGGGACCAGCGCACGCGCCGCGCGGCGTTGTCGTCGCGCAGGCGCGCCAGCCAGTCCGGCAGGAACGCATGCAGGCGCGAACGTTCGTCGACGCTGAGCAGCAATTGTCCACGATAAAGTCCGGCGCGGCGCGGCATTGGCGCCGGCATCGGTCCGAGCAGGCTGACGCCGTCCGGCGCTGCACTCAACTCAACGGCGCGCTGCAGGAAGGCGTCGACTTGCGCCAGTACGCTCGACTCGGCCCGCAGCAGCGCCAGATGCGCGTACGGCGGCAATCCCGTTTCGCGCCGCTCGGCAAGCAGCGCGCGCGCGGCGACCGCGTAGCCATCGCGCAACAGCTGGCGCAGCAGCGGATGATCGGGGTTGTGCGTCTGCAGCCACACGGTTCCAGGCTTGAGCGCACGGCCGGCGCGGCCGGAGACCTGCACGATCAGCTGGCAGAGGCGCTCGCTCGCGCGGAAGTCGACGCTGTACAGGCCCTCATCGACGCCGACGATCGCGACCGTCGTCAGGTTCGGCAGGTCGTGTCCCTTGGCCAGCATCTGTGTGCCGACCAGCAGGCCGGGCTGGTCCGGGGTGATGCTGCCGAGCAGTTCGTCGAATGCGTGCTTGCGCCGCGTCGTTTCGCGGTCGATGCGCACCACCGGGACCCCCGGAAACAGCGCGGTCAGGTTGTTCTCCAGGCGTTCGGTGCCGAGACCGAGCCCGGCCAGGTGAACATTGCTGCATTGTGGACATTGATGCGGAACGCGCTGGTCCGCGCCGCAATGATGGCAGCGCATGCGCGCAACGCCGCGATGCCAGGTCAGCGGCTTGTCGCAGCGCGCGCAGGTCGCATGCCAGCCGCACGCGTGGCAATGCAGGACCGGCGCATAGCCGCGCCGATTGCGGAAGATCAGCGCCTGCTCGCCGCGAGCGACACAAGCGCGCAGGGCTGCAATCAGTTCCGGCGCCAGGCCGTCGTGCAGGGTCTTGCCGCGCAGATCGATGCAATGGAACGCAGGCAGACGCGCGGCGCCGGCGCGCGCGCCCAGGTGCAGGCGCTGGTAGCGGCCCGCTTCGACGTTGGCCAGTGTTTCCAGCGACGGTGTCGCGGTGCCGAGGACGATCGGCACGCCCAGTGCCTTGGCCCGCACGATCGCCAGATCGCGGGCGTTGTAGCGCAATCCCTCGTGTTGCTTGTACGAAGAATCGTGTTCTTCGTCGACGACGATCAGGCCGGCGTTTGGCAAGGGCGTGAACACCGCCGAGCGCGTGCCGAGGATTACCTGGACTTGCCCGCGCGCCGCCGCGAGCCAGGCACGCGTCCGCTCGCCGTCGCTCAGGCCCGAGTGCAGCACGGCGACGGCGCCCGGCAGCCGTTCGCGGAAGCGGCGCAGCGCCTGCGGCGTCAGGCCGATCTCCGGCACCAGCACCAGCGCCTGGCGACCCTCGGCGATCACGCGCTGGATCAGCGTCAGGTAGACCTCGGTCTTGCCGCTGCCAGTGATGCCTTCGAGCAATGTCGGAGAAAATTCATCGCTTCGTCCTGCAATGGCTTCGACGGCCGCCTGCTGTTCTGCGTTGAGTGCGGGACCGGCGACTTGCGTGCGCAACGGTTCGCTGCTCGACAGGCGGATCGGCTCGATCAGTCCGCGCCGTTTGAGGCTGGCGGCCGCGCTTCGCCAGCCCGGCAACAGGTCGTCGAGGCGGCCAGTCGTCAGCGGTCCGCGGGCGAGCAGGTCGAGCAATTGCGCGGTGCGCGATCCGCTACGCGCCTTGAACGCCCCGGAATCGTGCCCGGGTTTCAATGCCAGCCCGCGCTCACCGGCGTCTTCCGCTGCGCGCGGATTGCGCAGGCCTGCCGGCAGCGCGGCGTGGAGGACCTCACCGAGGGGATATTGGTAATAGCGCGACGTCCAGACTACCGCGTCCATCAGCTCGGCGGTCAGCAAGGGCGCCGGATCGAGCAGTGCCAGTACGGATTTGAGTTGCCTGTCCGGCAGTTCGGAGTGCGCAGCGACCTCGATAACGACGCCCAGTCGCCGGCTTCGACCGAACGGCACGAGTACCCGGCTGCCGCGCTTGAACGCCCCGGCGTCTTCCCCGGCCGGCGGCAGGTAGTCGAAAACCTGCATCAACGGAACGGGCAGGGCAATGCGCAGGACAGCCGGCACTATCGCTGGTCCCCGCGCGCCGCCGAAGTGCGATTTGCCGGTGAGTTCCGGAGTGGAACCGCGAGTTGCGCAAGGCTCATGATGAAAATGTGAGGAGTGACGGTCAAATGCCGGTCAGTAATAAGGTTTTTAGCTTATCCACAGCCTTTGTGGATAAGTCTGTGGATCAAGTGCGGCGAAGCATCACGCGGGCGCATGACTGCGCGCCCGTGCTCGGCTTGGTGAAACTTTAACCAATCTGAAATATAGATTTATAATCAATAACTTGAAAGCTCAATTCAGGCGAAGTTCAGGGTATATTTTTACCCTTGCCGCTTCCGGTGGCGGCAGCGGCGCCTTGTGCACAACCGCATTTCGCCGACGCCGGAACGGCCACCTCGGCACGCCTTGTGCAGCTGGCGTCAACGCTCGCTCCGCCAGTGCGTTGTGCTGATTGTTCACGGTACTTTGCATGTCTACTTCGTATGTCTACTGCGCATGGCTACAATCACACTGGAGCTTCCCCGCGAACTGCCGCGCCAAACCGATCGCTCGATGGCCGATACGACCAAACAGCGCGCGCTCGACGAGTTCCTCAGGGGCATCGAGCGCCGGGCGTTGCGCATGACCGAACTGGCAACCGCCAGCCGCGAGGAGGCGCTGGACCTCGTGCAGGATGCCATGTTCGGCTTCGTGCGCCATTATGCCGACAAACCCGAGGCCGATTGGCCACCCCTGTTTTATCGCGTGCTCGACAACCGGATCAACGACTGGTACCGGCGCCGGCAGGTACGCAACCGCTGGATCGGCACATTCCTGCGCTCCCCGGAGGATGATGACGAGGATCCGGTTGACCAGGCACCGGACCCGACGGATCCCGGTCCCGTGCTGCGGCTGGCCGGATCGCAGGCCGCGGTGGCGCTGGATGCCGCGCTGCGGGCACTGCCGCATCGGCAGCGGCAGGCGTTTCTGTTGCGCATCTGGGAGGGGCTGGACGTCGCGGCGACCGCGGCGGCGATGCGCTGCAGCGAAGGCAGCGTCAAAACGCATTTGTCACGGGCATTGGCGGCCCTGCGCCGTGCCCTGAAGGAACACCTATGAACGAATCCGAACCGCAGTCCTGGCTCGCCGACGCGCGCGCCCGTCTCGACGAATCGGCGCAGTCGCTCGATGCCGAGACGCTGTCGCGCCTGAACCGCGCGCGCCAGGCGGCGCTGGAGCAACGGCGTTCGCGCGGCCTGCGCGGATGGCGGCTGCCGGCCGCGGGGCTGGCGGCGAGCTGCGCATTGGTGCTCGCGGTTGTCGCCTGGTATCCAGCTGGACATCAGGCCGGACCGGCTGCCCCGGCACATCCGATCGCGTCCTCCGACGCCGAAGTCGGCGCCGACGATGGCATCGAGTTCTATCAGGACCTGGAGTTCTACGCGTGGCTCGACGCGCAGGAGGAGGAAAGCGGTGGCTAGCTGCAATCGCATGGCCTTTCGCGCAGGGTGCCGCCTCGGGCATCGGCCCGCGCGGACCGGCTGCGGTCGACAGGCTCGCGCGGCTAAAAAAGCTAAATTGATATAAATGGACGAGTGGACAACATTGACGGCTCCGGCCAGGGCGTTGCTCGACGATGTCGGGCGCCGTGGCGATACGGCAATGGGGGCGCCTTACTTGCGCAGGCCGGCGTCGGCGTGCCGAAAAAAGGAGCCGCGATGAACGGCAACGTGCCGGCGTGGCCACGGCTGGCAACCTTGCTCGCGCTGCTGCTGGCAGTCGCCGCCGCCGGTGCCGCGGGTCCGGACGATGATCCGGCGCCGGTGGCGCAGGCCGCAATCGCGCAGACGGTCCCGTGGACCAGCCTGGCGCCCGACGAGCAACGCGTCCTGGAACAGGTCCGTGACAGCTGGGACCAGTTGCCGCCGGGGGCACAGCAGCGGTTGCGGCGCAGCGCGCAGCGCTGGGCGCAGATGACATCGGAACAGCGCGCGCACTTGGAGCAGCGGCTGCAGCATTGGAACGAGATGACGCCTGATCAGCGCGCGCGCCTGCGCCAGCGCTACGAGAAATTCGAACAGCTTCCGCCCGATCAGCAGCAGCGCATCCGCGCCGCGTTCCACCATTTCGGCAACCTGCCGCCGGACGAACGCGTGCGCTTGCGCGAGCAGTTCGAGCAGATGACGCCGGACCAGCGCGAAACGTTCCTGGATGGCGCCGGAGCGCAGAACCGCGCTGCGATGATCCGTGAGTTCAACCAAACGATACCGCCCGGGGAGCGCCGGGCGACGCGCGACATGCTGCACTCGTTGACGCACGAGCAGCGCCGCGCGTTCCATGCCACCTGGCGCCACCTGCCGCCCGGGCAGCGCGACGACTATCGGCGCCGCCTGCTGGACATGACGCCCGAGCAGCGCGCCACCGAACTGGGCAGCGCCGCGCCCGACCTCGGTGCAGAGACGATGGACCCAACGCATCGCTGAGCGTCGCGGCTTGCCGCCGCGGGCCGCTATACTCCGCCGCTGCTACCGGTCCGATATTCTCGATGCCTGCACTGTTGCCGACCGCCGCCGCCGGTGCCGAATGGGTTCTGCGTTGGCGCAAGACCCTCCTGCTGTTCGTCTGTCTGCTCGCGACCTGGTGCTACGCACCGGGCCTGCGCGCATATTTCGCCCAAGACGACTTCACTTTGCTTGCGCTCGTGCGTCTCCTGCAAGAGCCGGCGCTGCCGTTTTGGCACGATCACTTTCCAGGCAGCCTGTTCTTTCGCCCCCTCGGCATCTTCGTCTGGTGGCTGACGGTCGCCTTGTTTGACAACGCCCCGCGCGGCCACTACGCGGTGAACCTGCTGCTGCATCTCGGCGTGGTATTGACTCTGTATACATTGTTGCAGCGCCTGCGGCGCGACGCGCCGCTCAACGTCGTCTGGACCGCGGCCTACGCCGTACACCCGCTCGCAATCGGCACCGCGCTGTGGTTGTCCGATCGCTTCGACCTGATTGCGACCGGATTTTCGCTCCTCGCATTGACGGCCGCAGTCGATTACGCACAGCGCCCGCGTATCGGCAGGCTTGCCGCGATCCTTGCCTGCGTGCTGCTCGCCTTCATGGCCAAGGAGACCGCGATCGTCGGCGCGATTGCCGCCGCCGCACTGATCGCGCTGCCGAATCGCGACTGGCCGCTGACCTGGGCGCAGCGCTCGACTGCGGTCGCGTCGATTGCACTGTTGGCCGTCGCGTGGCTCGCCTATCGCCAGGCGCTGCAGACTAACCCGCAGAATCTGCTGCTACATACCGGGCCGTTGCTCGCGATGTTCGCGAAAGGATTCGCGCTGTGGCTGCGAGTCGGCATCGAATATCTGGCGCTGGATCCTCGACAGGCAACGTGGATGGCCGTTGCGCTGTTCTTCGGTGCGTTGTTGCTCGTAGTCGCGATCGCCTTGAGCGCACGTGATCAGGGCTGGAGACCGCGTAACTACGGAATTGCGGCGGCCGTTGTTGTCCTGATTCTGCTGCCCGGGCCGACCCAGGCGCCAGTCGTGTACCTGTCGATGCATGACTTTACCGCAGACAAGTTCTGGTTCGATGTCGTCGGCGAATCGCGTCTGTACCACCTGAGTCTGGCCGGCCTCGTAACTGCGCTCATGTTGCTGACGACTGCGCCAGCGGCCGCGGTGGCACGTACCAATCGCACGGGCGCGACCAGTCTCGCGGCCGTTGCAGGTCTGGTGTTGCTGCTCGCGGCCTGGGTCCCTGCGTCGCACGCCGTGGCGCACGATTTCGCGCGGCGCACACGCGAACAGATCGCACCGCTGCAGGCAGCGCAGGCAGCGATCGCGCAGCTGGCGTTGCCCCCCCGCCACTGCCAGATCTACCTGCTCAATGCCGGTTCGATCTGGGGATTCGATATCAATGTCGATGCCACGATCAAGGCAAGCAGCCCGTCCCCGGAACGCCTGGAGCATTGTCTGTTGGCAACCGAGCGCACGCCGTGGGGCAGTTTCTTCCGCAACGGCAGTGTAGGGCCCGAGGACTACGCGCCGCTGCGCGTGCTCAACTATCAAGGAAAACCGATTCCCTGGATCAGGGTCGGCGGATTGGAAGTGGCCTATCTGGACCTGGACGCTGATATCGATGCGCGCTCGATCGACGGCGCCTTCTTCCTCGAATACCGCAACGGCGCGTTCGTCGACGTTTCGGCGCAGGTGCGCGACGGCACGCGGCCGGTACAGTTCTACAACGCGCGCCCGGAACAACGCTGATCCGCAGGGAAAGTCAGACACGTCTTCGCTCGTCGTTCCAGCGAAGGCTGGGATGACGGCTCGTTCAACGGTTCCCCACGACGGAACCGATCAAACCGTCGCGACGCTGATCGCCAGCGCAGCCAGGATGCCGAGCGTGACCATGATCGTGTAGCACAGGCCTATCGTCAGGTACTTGAAGATCGTGAAGAACCAGCCCTGTTTGTAGACGCGCTTCTGCATGATCAGCAGGTAGATCGGAATCCACCAGCCGAGCACGAAGATCGCCAGGCTCAGCAGTCCCGCGAGCCACGGTACCGCGGTCGTCGCCCAGCTGCGCAGCAGGCCGATCAAGGTCAGCAGCAGCAGCGCCAGGAAGATGAAGCTGTGGCTGTGAAGCGCAACGATCAGGTGCTCCATGTACAGCCGGCGCTTGAAGATGTAGAAGACCTTCAACAGCATCGCGAACAGCGGCATCAGGAAGAACAGCACCTGTGGCAGGCTGCCGAATGCGCCGATCAGGAACGGCTTTGGGTCCTTGCGGATGCGCGGCAGGTTTTCGAACGTGTGCGTCGCCAGCACATTGAGCTTGGCGTTGATGAAGCGCGGCAGCCAGCCGATCTCGATCGGCGTGGTTCTTGGATCCCAGCGCTTGCCGCCGATCTCGAAATTGAAATCTTCCTTGGCCTTTTCCGCGTCGACATCCGGTGGTACCGGCGCGCCTTTCGCCTTTGCCTCTTCGACGCGCTGCAGGTATTGCAGGCGCTTGTCCGCTCGCGTACGGATCTGCTCCTCCGCCTTCTCGATGCCGCGGATCGCCTTGGCGTTGAGTTCCGGCTCGGCCTTGGCTTTGTCCAGCGCGGCGATCGCCTCGTCGCGGCGCGACTCCACGTCGGCCGCCGACAGCGCCGTTTCGATATCCTCGGCCGCATCGGCGCGGACCGTGTTTTTCAGATCGAGCGTCGCATCCAGGCTGATCGCCATGACCAGGAACGCAATGACGCTGAGGAAGAAGTACAGCCGGAACGGCGTGACGTAGCGCACGCGCCGTCCGGCCAGGTATTCGTTGGTCAGGAAGGCCGGTTTCATCAGCAGCGGCCACAGCGTGCGGAAGATGCGCGAGTCGATGTTGAGGATCGTGTCGCCGACATCGGCCATGATGCTGGCCAGGTGGCGCACCATGCCCTTGACCGGCTGGCCGCAGGCGTAGCAGGTCTGGCCGAGAAGCTCGGAGCCGCAGTTCGCGCAGTACACCTTCGGCGCTTCGGCCTGCACAGCAGGCGCTGTCTCGCCTCCCGGTTGTGGCGCAAGCGGCTCGATATTTTCGTTATTCATAGGCAACCTAGTTTAGCGAACCTGTCCAAAACAGGCTGCGCCCGATAGCCTGCGGGCCGGCCAAAATCAAAGGATCCACCACGAAGGCACGAAGGACACGAAGAAAAGCGAAGACAACAACGGACTTCGCCGGATTTGCTCTTCTTCGTGTCCTTCGTGTCCTTCGTGTCTTCGTGGTGAATCTTTTTGCTTGCAGACGTCAGGGACGCGACGGTGGGGCAGCGACGGATTCCGCTAGACTGCAACTCTTCGGATCGAAATCGCATGCCGTCCATTCTACGCAAGGACGCGGCGCGCTGGCGCCGCGAGATTCGCGAAACATTCCTGCTGGCGACACCGCTGATCCTCGGACAGCTGTCGTCGATCGGCATGAATGTCATCGACACGCTGCTGGCCGGCCACATGGACGCGCGCACGCTGGCCGCGGTTGCCGTGGGCACGAGCCTGTGGTCGCTCGCGATCGTCGCGGCGATTGGCGTGATGCTCGCACTGCCGCCGTCGGTCGCACAGCTGGCCGGCGCTGGCGAGCGCGCGCGCATCGGCCCGCTGTTCCGCCAGGCATTGTGGCTGGCGTTCGCGCTCGGCATCGCGCTGTTCTTCCTGGTGCGTGCCTCGGGCGTACTGCTCGACGCAATCGGCATCGAGCCGGCGATCGCCGCGGAGACGCGCAAGTTCCTGCATGCGATCGCCTGGGGTGCTCCCGCGCTGACCGGCTACTTTGCGCTGCGCGGATTCTCCGAAGGGCTGTCGATTCCCCGGCCGACCATGTACTTCGGCCTGCTCGGCCTGATCCTGCTCGCGCCGATCGGCTACGTGCTGATGTACGGTGAGTTCGGGCTGCCGGCGCGCGGAGCGCAGGGCTCGGGCATGGCCACGGCGATTGTTCTGTGGGTGCAGTTCGCCGCGTTCGCGCTGTACCTGCACCGGCGCCGGCACTATCGCGAGGTGGCGCCTTTTGCCCGGTTCGAGGCGCCGCACTGGCACACGATCGTCGCGTTGCTGCGGCTGGGTGTGCCGATGGGCATATCCGTGCTCATGGAGGCTGGCCTGTTCGTCGCGGCGGCGCTGCTGATCGGCTCGCTCGGCGCCGTGGCCGTGGCCGGGCATCAGGTCGCGATCAATGTCGCGTCGGTGGCGTTCATGGTGCCGCTCGGCGTGGCCATGGCGACGACGATCCGGGTCGGCAACGCGACTGGCCGGGGCGATGCGCAAGGTGCGCGCGACGCGGGCTTTGCCGGCATCGCCGCGAGCGCCTTCACCCAGACCTTGTCGTCGCTGGTGATGGCGCTGTTTCCGCTGGCGATCGCCCGGATCTACACCGACGATGCCGAGGTCGCGGCGATGGCCGCGCAGTTGATGCTGCTCGCGGCAATCTTCCAGTTTTCCGACGGCTTCCAGGTCACGGCCAACGGCGCGCTGCGCGGACTCAAGGATGCAACCCTGCCGATGGCGATCACGGTGTTTGCCTATTGGGGTGTCGGCATGCCGATCGGCTACTGGCTGACGTTCCATGCCGGCGTCGGCGTGCGCGGCATGTGGATGGGGCTGATCGCTGGCCTGACGGTCGCCGCCGTGATGCTGTTTGCGCGCTTCGCCGCGCGCACGGCGGTGACCCGCTAGAGTGCCGTTGGGCTTGCGCTCAGCCGCGCGTGCCCATAGTTTCGGTAGGCATGCACCATGACTGGTGGCGCGTGCCGCGGTACGCGGCATCGGTTAGGCTCGGCGCACGATCTGGAGACTGGCAAAGATGGCAGAGAAAAAACGCGGGCTGTTCGTTGGCCTGATCGTCGGATTGTGGAACCTGGTGAATTTCAGCCGGCGGCTGGTATTCAACATCATCTTCGTGTTCCTCGTGATCGTCTTCGTCGTCGCCTTTCGCTCCGGCGCCGGCCGGCTGCAGGAGCGCACCGCGCTCGTGCTCGATCCGAAGGGCCGTGTCGTCGAGCAGTTCACGAGCGCCCCCGTGCAACGGGCATTTGCCAGCACCTTCGGCGACCGGGTGCGCGAGGTGCAGCTGCGCGACATCCTGCAGGTCATCGACACGGCGGCAAAGGACGCGCGCATCGAACGGCTCGTGCTCGTGCCCGACGAGATCGAAGGCGCCGGCATGGCGACCTTGCGTGAAATCGGCACGGCGCTCGACCGTTTCAAACAGGCCGGCAAGGAAGTCATCGCCGTCTCGACCGGCATGACGCAGAGCCAGTACTACCTGGCCGCGCACGCCAGCCGCATCCTGTTGCATCCGGATGGCGACCTGCTGCTCGAAGGCCTGGGGCGCTACCGGATGTACTACAAGGACGCGCTCGACCGGCTCGGCGTCGACGTGCACCTGTTCCGCGTCGGCGAATTCAAGTCGGCGGCCGAACCGTTCATCCGCAACGACGCCTCGCCGGAATCCAAGGAGGCCGACCTGTACTGGATGAACGGCGTCTGGTCCGACTATCTTGCCGACATCGGTACGGCGCGCAAGCTCGATCCGAAGACGATCGCCGCGCAGATCGACGACTACGCGACCTCGATCAAGGCGGCCGACGGCGACATTGCCAAGCTCGCGCTCGACCAGAAGCTGGTCGACCAGCTCGCCACGCACGACGAGGCCGTGCAGATGCTGATCGCCAAGGGCGTGCGTGAGCGCAAGTCGTTCCGCCAGGTCGACTTCGAGGACTATCTTGGCGTCGTGCAGCGCGAACGACTGGCCGATACGCGACCGCGCATCGCCGTCGTCGTCGCCGAGGGCGAGATCGTCGGTGGCGACCAGCCGCCCGGCACGGTCGGCGGCCAATCGACCGCCGAGCTGATCCGCAGCGCGCGTGAAGACGACCGCGTCCGCGCGATCGTGTTGCGCGTGAACTCGCCGGGCGGCGATGCATTCGCCTCGGAACTGATCCGGCGCGAAATCGAAGTCACGAAGCAGTCGCTGAAACCGGTCATCGTCTCGATGGGCGACGTCGCCGCGTCGGGCGGCTACTGGAT
>Ga0207683_10003980_pt1 | contig 12809 bp, 9 predicted proteins | sample KBSM73metaG_FD_184333 | JGI IMG/M metagenome (GOLD analysis project Ga0207683, IMG submission 184333) | Miscanthus rhizosphere microbial communities from Kellogg Biological Station, Michigan, USA - KBS M7-3 metaG (SPAdes) (version 2) | ecosystem: Host-associated > Plants > Roots > Rhizosphere >...
TGGCGGTTACATCAACACGCTTGAACACACGCTTGAGATAATGACGAATCTCGCGCATCAGCCAGTCGCCATTGGCTTTCGCGAGAAAGTCGTCGTGATCGAGTACGGCTTGGGCATTGCCGTCGGTGCGGAACAGGACAACGCCGATGGCGGCTTCGTTGCTGCGCAAATGCAGGATTGCGTCTTCAAGCTCGCGAGCAACGACGAGAGGCCAGAACTTGGCGCCTAGCACGTGCGCGGCTTCGACGGACGCTGGCGCCCCTTGCGACGGCCCACGAACCGTAACAGTTGCAAGGCTCCGCGCCCGGTCGATCTCCACCTCCACGTGGGAATAAGAGACACGATCCTTTTCGATCTTGCGATCGAGCGGCGTCAGCGTGATGCCCTTGGCATCCTTTGGCCGGTCCGAACGTGCGGCAACCTCCCTTGCACGCGCCGCCACGGCGTCTTTCCACTTCGAATTGGGCACCACCTCGTCGACAAGACGCCATTCAACGGCTTTCGTTCCGCGGACGCCCTCCTCGATCGAGCAGAAAACATCAGCGCGATCACGGCGCACCTTGCGCTTGTCGGTAACGCGTGTGAGCCCGCCCGTACCGGGGAGCACCGCGAGCAGTGGCGTTTCGGGCAGCGCTACTGCAGATCGGCGATCATCAACCAGCATGATATGGTCGGCGGCAAGCGCGAGTTCGTAGCCGCCGCCCGCAGCGTTGCCGTTGATTGCGCAGACGTAGACCTGCTTCGAGTTTTCCGAAGCGTCCTCGATTGCAAGACGCGTTTCGTTTGTGAACTTGCAGAAGTTCACCTTGGCGCCATGAGTCGCCTTTCCGAGCATGCGGATATTGGCGCCAGCGCAGAATACATTGTCCTTGCCGGACTTGATCACGACGCAGCGCACTTCCGGATGTTCAAAGCGCAGGCGTTGCACCGCGTCGTTCAATTCGATGTCGACGCCGAGATCATACGAATTGAGCTTGAGCTCGTAATCGCCGAGGCCGCCAGCCTGATCGACATCCATAATGAGATACGCGATGTCCCCGTCGCGCTCGATCTTCCAATGGCGATAGCGGGAGGGATCGGTTTGATAGTCGATTGTGTCCGCCGCCATCATACGCGCTCCTCGCAGCACACCTTCGAAGCCATGCCGCTCGGCTTCCCGCTTCGCGCGGTGCCGGAACGACGGCCTGTGTGCATTATTATGCATATTACTACCACGCTGGCAGGGGCTCCACAACGGGCCTTTTTCCACGCATCTCCTTCAGCCTATTGCCTTGGCATTATAATGCATGTTACGGGGAACCATGAGAAACGGCCGCACCAAAACCGCCGTCCGCGCGTCCTCGGCCAAAACAATGGCCAAGCCCGCTAACAGCCGCGACACTGACGCCTACCTGCGACATCTCGGCGAACGCGTACGCACGCTTCGCAACCAGCGCGGCATGACACGCAAAGCTTTGGCTGAGCACGCCGAAGTATCCGAGCGTTATCTGGCACAGCTCGAGGCCGGCCTGGGCAATGGCTCAATCGTCCTGCTGCGGCGAATTGCGCGTGCCATCGGCCTGCCCGTGACGCAACTTGTGAATGAGGGCGTCGAGCCCGCTCTCGATTTTGTCTTGCTGTCGCAGTTTCTCGAGCGGCTGTCGCCACCCGCGCTGGCCGAAGCACGTGAACTGCTGCTCAAGCATTTCGTTGATCCGTCGAACGACGCGCGGCGGCGGCGAATAGCGCTTCTTGGATTGCGCGGCGGCGGCAAGTCGACGCTCGGCCGGCTTCTCGCCGAGCGCCTGGATATCCCCTTCATCGAGCTTGATCGCGAAATTGAAAAGCGCAGTGGCACGACTTTGAGCGAGATCTTCGACATGTTCGGTCAGGAAACCTTCCGCCGTGCCGAACGCGAGGCGCTCGATGACGTTCTGCGGCAGCACAAGGATTTCGTTATCGCGACCAGCGGCAGCATCGTCACAGAGCCAGGCACGCTCGAATTGCTGCTGGCCTCATGCTTCACGGTCTGGGTTCGTGCGGAACCGGAAGACCATATGAAGCGCGTCATGGCGCAGGGTGACATGCGGCCTATGTCCAACAATATCCGCGCCATGGACGATCTGATCTCGATCCTGCGCAGCCGCGAGCCGCTCTATGCCAAGGCGGAGGTTGCGCTCACCACGACCGGCAAGACGCCGGAGCAAAATTTAACGGAACTGTTGCGTATCATGGCAGTTCCCGATACGCGCATGTCGCGGGCGGGCAGCGGCGTTTCCCCAGGATTTGGCAAGGCGAGGGCGTGATGGCGGTTGCAGCCATGACCCATTGTGAACGAGGAGCCCGGCTGCTGCCGGGATGACAAGTATGAGTGAGACCATCAAGACCGATGTTCTGATCATCGGAGCGGGGCCAGTGGGTCTGTTCGCTGTATTCGAGCTCGGTCTGCTCGATATCAAAGCGCACCTCGTCGATATTCTCGACAAAGTCGGCGGGCAGTGCGCCGAGCTTTACCCCGAAAAGCCCATTTACGATATCCCGGGTATTCCGTTCATCACCGGACACGGCCTGACTGACGCCTTGATGCAACAGATCAAGCCGTTCCACCCCACTTTCCATCTTGGCGAGATGGTGACGACGCTCGAAAAAATTGGCGATCCCCTTTTCCGCTTGCGCACCGATGCCGGCAAGACTTTCGAGGCGAAGTGCGTGGTGATTGCGGCTGGCGGCGGCTCATTCCAGCCAAAGCGCCCACCTATCAGCGGCATCGAACCTTACGAGGAAAAATCGGTCTTTTACGCCGTTCGAAAAATGGAGGCCTTTCGCGACAAGCGCCTGCTGATCGTCGGTGGCGGCGACAGTGCGCTCGACTGGACCCTAAATCTGCAACCAATCGCACAGAAGCTCACACTGGTGCACCGGCGCGACGACTTTCGCGGTGCGCCCGACAGCGTCAACAAGATGCGTGCGTTGGTCGCTTCCGGCGGCATGGACCTGAAGATTGGTCAGGTCACGACATTGGAAGGCGCCGACGGCAAACTCACAGCCGCCTCGATCAAAGGCAATGACGGCGGCGTTGCTCGTGTCGAGGTCGACGCCATGCTCCCCTTCTTCGGACTCACCATGAAGCTGGGGCCGGTCGCGGACTGGGGCATCACGATGGAAGATGAACTCATCCCGACCGACACGGCTGCCTTCGAGACCAGCATCCCCGGTCTCTTCGCGATCGGCGACATCAATACCTATCCGGGCAAGTTAAAGTTGATCCTCTCCGGCTTCCACGAGGCTGCGCTGATGTCGCAGAAAGCGCATCGCTATGTCTACCCGGAGAAGAAACTGGTCTTCCAGTACACGACCTCATCGACAAGCTTGCAGAAGAAACTCGGCGTGGCGTGAATGCCCAAGATCACCTACATCGAACACGATGGGGCGCAGCACACCGTAGAAGCTGAGCTCGGTTCGACAGTGATGGAAACGGCCCTGCGCAACGACATTGCCAGCATCGTCGCCGAATGCGGCGGCGGCTGTACCTGCGCGACCTGCCTCGTCCATGTTGACGAGAAATGGTTCGGGGTCGTCGGCCCACCGTCCGCCGAAGAAGAAGAACAGCTCGACGCGGCCTTTGAGGTGAAGCCGACTTCCCGACTCTCATGCCAGATCAAGGTCACCGAAGCCCTCGATGGGCTGATCGTGCGCACGCCTGCCTACCAAGGGCGGTGAATATCAGGCCTCCGCCCGTCGTTTCGAGGCCTGCTCGGCGCGCGAAGCGATGTTTGACACCGCGTCTTCGCTCCTTCGAGTCGCTTCTGCCATCGCATTCGAAGCGTTGCTGGCAAACAGCTGTGCCGCCTTCTGGAACTTCTGGCTGAATTCCTTGGTCTGGTCCGCAATAGTCTGCGCCTGACGAGCCAGGAAGTCGCTTTGACACTGTGCGAACTCCTGCGGTTCTTTGGCGCGCGACAGTTTCTCGCCGTACTCCATCGTGTTCGATAGAGTCTTTTCTGTCAGCGATGTCATGTGCTCGCGGACGACTGTGGCCTGGTTCTCAAAATCCTCGGCCATCTTTCGCGTGACTCGCAGAAAGGCATCAACCGCCTGTCTGCTCTGGCCGAAAGTTTGCTCCGCAAACTCGCGGCTCCAGTTCATTCCGAAGTTCGCGGCCTGCATTGCACGCTCGCTGCTGTGTTGCGCGAAGTCTGACGAATCTCGTGCCATTACCTTCTCCCTTGAAGACACGTTGTGTCTTTTCTTGTGTTGGGTGTTCGTAACTGTCCTTCTTGGGCAACGGATTCCCACACGCCTTGTTCCTGCAACTTTGAAAGTATGGCGCGATAGGCCCTGCAAGAGCTCGCTTTTCTCAAAACGATGCCTGGTTCCGTTGGGGGGAACCGGACACCGCCCTGTGGATAACGGGCCCCTGGAACCCGCGGCGTGGAACACGCTGCGGCTGTTGGTGTGCTTTCCATATTGCAATGAGCTATGCTGCGGTTGTTCCGCTGGGGAGCTGGGACGTATGTCTGTTACGGAACGAATGCAGGCTTTGGGCGATCACGCCAAAAGCAGTCGGCAGCCGCCTTTGCGTCCGAGGCAAACCGCAGGTGGCGATTTGGCTGCCGGAAGTCATTTTATTCACGACAATGCATTAACGTCGCCGCCTATCGACGACGACGACGAAATGAACGCTCTTCTTCATCAGGCAATCGAAGATCGCACGGCCGAAGAACTCGTCATTCCCGAAAGCGTCGCGATCGCGGACATCTCTGACGCCGGCGCGCAGTTGATCCCCAGTGAAGCTCATCAGGCGGTCGATCTACCTGTCGTCAGCGAAAGTGACGATCATCTCGCGGCAAGGCGCGCGATCATCCACGAATGGGAAAACTGGTCAGCCCTGCATACGGATGAGTTGGGAGACGTAAACGTCGGCAAATATTTCTTTGAGCACCTGCAGAATAAGAAATCTCACCTTTTGGGTTTTGTCTCCGACGACGGATGGGCGACCGTGCGCGGGTGGTTGGTCCAGGCATCGCGTATCAGCGGGTGATGTAGAAAACCGAAGTCCCCGGCTTTCGCCGGAGACCTCGTCGTCGCCTGAATCACAATCTCAAATTTCAGCCACTCTTACAGGGGTCAACCCGGGCAAACCGAGAGGCCGCTGCAGGCTCCGAGTGTGAAATTGGCCTTTTCCTTCGCCGAGCCGGCCGCGATTTCAAGCGCTTCATCGGAAACATTGTTGATGAAGAGCTCTTCTTCGCTCCGGTCGAGGATGGTCTTCGTCGTCATGGCGTTGGTCCTTTGTTCGCTGATGTTAGCTGTAGTGCAGCGACCGGAAAATCTCTGTGATGATCGTCACAGAACTGGCGATTTGCGGAACAAGGTAAACGCGACAATTCGCCGCTAATCCATCGCAATGCGCGAGCCCTTGGCTCCATTGAGCAGCCGCTTGAGATGAAAAGCCGCAAGGCGGTCCTCCGGCTGCTTGCCGACATGAGCCGCAAAGGCCGCAACCGCGCCGGCATCCTCGGCCTTGAGTAAGGCGTACGCATCGAGATAGCTTTTTATTGCGGCATCGTTGAACTGTTTTTCCTGCAGCGGTTCGAACGCCCGGATCACCTCACCCCTGCCCCGCAGCACAAGATCGCCGATTGGCCGCCCACGAAAATTCTCGACCCCTTCGGCCAACTCCGCGCTGACGCAGATGCGGGTACCGAGTTGCTTGTTTGCCGTCTCAAGACGCGAGGCAACGTTGATCGTATCGCCATAGGCGGTGTAGTCGAAAAACCGACCGCCGCCGAAATTTCCGACAATCGCCGGTCCCGCGTGAACGCCGATGCGCGTCACGCCAAATGCGATGCCCTTCTTCTGCCAGCGCTCACAGAAGCTTTGCGCAAACTCATCCAGAGCAAGTGCGCAGGCAACAGCCCGGGCGGCATGGTCGGGCTGCTCACCGGGTGCACCGAAAAGGATGTGCAAGGCATCGCCGACGATCTTGGCAACCGTTCCGTCGTTGGAAAAGACGATGTCGGTCATGCCCGAGAGGTATTCATTCAGAAGGGGCCCCAGTACATTCGGCTCTAACGTCTCGACCAACGCGGTGAAACTTGCAATGTCGGTGAACAAAGTCGCGATTTCGCGACGTTGACCTTCGAGATCGACCGCGGCCGTGTCTCCGGCAAGACGCTGGGCAAGGTTCGGTGAGAAATAGCGGGAAAGCGAAGCATAAGCGCGTTCAGCAGTGGCCTGCCGTTCACGCGCCTCTCGCAAAAACCCAATGTGGCGAATTGTCTTTGCGATCGTGGTCTCCAGATCGGAGAAGTCGATCGGCTTGGTCACGAAATCGAATGCGCCACGGTTCATCGCGGTGCGAATGTTGGTCATGTCGCCATAAGCCGACACAATCACGGTCATGATGTTGTCTTCGTTTTCCTGCAGTTTCTGCAGCAACGACAGCCCGTCCATTCTCGGCATATTGATATCAGTGACGACCAGATCGATATCGCCGTTCGCTTTCAGTGCTGCTAACGCCTCGACGCCGTCGTGGGCAAATGTAAAGCTCACCGACTTGTCCCGGATCTGATGCCTGAATTTTTGCAAGACAAGCGCTTCCAGATCGGGCTCATCATCAACGACAAGGATCCGGGTGGTCATGCGGCACGCTCAACGCGCGTGTCGATTTCGTTGCGAAGCAAACCAAAGTCGATTGGCTTTGTAAGCAACGCGTCAGCGCCACTTTCGAGCGCCTTTCGCTTTGTTTCAGCATCGCCATAGGCTGTGATCATGATGACCGGTACATCGGGCCGCGCTTCCTTGGCCTTGGGCAAAAGCTCAAGGCCGCTCATGCCTGGCATATTGATATCCGACAAGATCAATATAAGCGAAGCATCGCTCGCATTGCTGATACTTTGCAACGCCACCGGAGCAGATTGCGCGAATTCCATGGTAAAGCGCCCGGCGCGGAGATCGCGTCGAAAATGCTGCCTAAACAACATCTCAACATCCGGCTCGTCATCAACAACGAGAATGAGAAGTTTCACGCGGGTGCTCCTGTCTTGGCCAGTATTGCTGCCTTGCGTGGAAGAGTGATGCGAAATTCCGTGTATTCCCCGGGGGCCGTGTCGACATCGATCGATCCGCCGTGCTGCTTGACGATGATGTCATGACTGATCGAGAGGCCCAGACCCGTGCCCTCGCCCGCTGGTTTGGTGGTGAAGAACGGGTTGAACATTTTCTCCCTCACCTCAGGCGGAATGCCGTTGCCATTGTCGCGAATCCTGATTTCGACGCTGTCGCCGAGGTTTTTCGTCGAAGCCGCCAGCGTGGGTTCATGACCGCCGGCTCCAATCTGCGCCTTACGCTTTGTCGCAGCATAGAAGCCGTTGGAGATAAGGTTGAGGAGTACCCGCGTGATCTCCTGTGGAAAGAGGTCGGCTTCGCCTGCCGTCGGGTCGAAGGAGCGCTGTAGCGTGATGTTGAACCCCTGCCTTTCGGCACGCGCACCGTGATAGGCGAGGTTGAGGCTTTCCTCGACAACAGCATTGATATCGACAGGCCGGTGCTCCCCGGAGCCGTGACGCGAATGAAGCAGCATATTCTTCACGATCGAATCGGCGCGTTTGCCGTGCTGCACGACCTTTTCGAGGTTGCCTTGCAACATATCCATGAGCTCGGTCAGCTGAGTGCCGGTCTTTTCATCCAGTTTGACAATTTCAAGCGCGTCCTTGATCTCATCGATCAGCTCGGTGGAAAGAGCCGAAAAATTATTGACGAAATTGAGCGGGTTCTTGATCTCGTGTGCGATGCCGGCGGTGAGTTGACCGAGTGAGGCAAGCTTTTCGGTCTGCACCAGACGGTCTTGGGCGGTCCGCAGGTTTTCCAGGGATTTTGTAAGCTCCGCAGTACGCGCCTGCACTTCATTAAAGAGCCTGGCGTTCTCGATTGCAATGACCGCCTGGTCGGCGAATGTGCTGATGATCTCAATCTGCTTTTCGGTGAATGGCTGCGGGACGGACTTGGTCATGCACATCACACCGATGCAATTTCCTTCGCGCAGCAAAGGCACACCGAGCATTGCCCGGAAACCAGCAAGCTTTTGTCCTTCATGCCAGGTATATTCCGCATCGGCCAGAACATCGGGAATATGCACTGGCGCGACCTCGTCTGCCGTTCGGGCGACCAATGTGCCTCGGCCTGGCCGGATCGGATTCGCTTTCAAGTACTCCTGGTACTCGATCGAGAAGCCATTGTGCGCGGTCAGGCGAAAAACGCCCTCCTCGTCCCGAAGAAAAATCTGCACGTTCTCCGCCTGGCACAGCCTGCCCGCCGATTCGACCAGAGTGTCGAGCACGGATTGAACATCGAACGCTGAGCGGCTGATGACCTTCAGTACGTCGGCGGTCGCGGTCTGCTGATCAAGCGAATGCCGCAACTCGCTGAGCAGGCGCGTATTCTCTATGGCGATGACGGCCTGCGCCGCAAAGTTTTCGAGCAGCGCGATCTGCTTCTCGGCGAACGGGCGGACCTCCTGCCGGTAAATAAGGATGGCGCCAATCAAGGCGTCATCCTTCAGCATAGGGACACAGACACTTGAGCGGGCACCACCGAGTCTGCCCGAAACGCCAACGACGGACTCGGCGGCGTAGTCAGCCGTGTGCGTCACTTTCTTGGTACGCAGAACCTGGTCGAGCTGACTGCCTGGCGTCGTCTGGAAGGACCCACGCTTGCTCTGGAAATCAGTGTATTCACGCGGCGCACCGACATCCGCCGCATACTGGAACGCACTTCCATCGTAAAGGAACATCGTACCGAACTTGGCCTGGCAGATGCGCGTGGCATTTTCCAACATTGCGTGAAAGACCGGCTTCAGTTCGCCGGGGGAAGAACTGATGACGCTGAGCACATCGGATGTTGCCGTCTGCTGGTCGAGCGCTTCGGTGAGCTCGGCGGTGCGCGCCTGGACTTCATCGAAAAGGCGGGCGTTCTCGATAGCGATCACCGCCTGATCGGCGAAAGTCCTGAGGACTTCAACCTGCTTGTCGGTGAATGGCCTAACAGCGATGCGCGTCAGCACGATGACACCGACAGGTGTCCCCTCGCGCAGGAGGGGAATGGCGAGAACCGTCCTGTAGTTGCCGCGCTTCTGGGCCTCGCCAAAAGTAAATTCAGGGTCGGCGAGGACGTCGGCAATGTGCACGACACCGCGTTCGAGAAGCGCCCGCCCGGCAACCGAACCTCGATCGGCCAATATCGGCCGCGTCTTGACGAAGTCCATGAATGCCGACGGAAACTTATAGTCGGTGGCCCAATAGTGCTGTCCGTCTCGCGGCCGCACGATGCCGGCCATATCGGCGTCGCAAAGCTTCGCCGCTGACTCGGTCAGTGTGTCGAGAACTGCGTGCAGATCGAATGCCGATCGGCTGATGACTTTCAAGACATCCGCCGTTGCCGTCTGTTGCTCCAGCGAGTCACGCAATTCGTTGAGCAACCGCGTATTTTCGATGGCAATGACGGCCTGGTCGGCAAACGTCGTCACCAGCTCGATCTGCTTTTCCGCAAATGGTTCCGGCCTGGTCTTTCCGACGAAGATGACGCCGACGATATCGTCCTGACGCAAAAGCGGGACACCGAGTGCGGCACGGTAGCCGGCGATCTTCTGCGGTCCGCTCCAAGTGTAGTCGGGATCGGCCAGGACATCTACAACATGGACCGCCTTGGCTTCCAGTGCCGCCCGGCCGGTTACGCTGCCCCGATCCATCGGCACGTCCAGCGGCTTGAAATAGTCGCGGATCATCGCGCGGGTGTCTGGGTCGTTGCCGTAACTCGCAACCCAGTGAAGATAGTTGCCCTCGCGCTGGAAGACCCAGGCGTAGTCTGCTTCGCACAGGCGTGTTGCCGATTCCACCAGCGTATCGAGCACTGTCTGTAGATCGAATGTCGAACGGCTGATGACCTTCAATACGTCCGCGGTTGCGGTCTGCTGCTGCAACGATTCGGAAAGATCGTCCGTGCGCTGACGCAGTTCGGTGAACAATCGGGTATTTTCGATCGCAATTACTGCCTGATTGGCGAAAGTTTTCACCAGGGCAAGTTGTTTGTCCGACAGTGGCCCCGGCTGTGTGCGCATGATGCTCAGGCAGCCGATTGCAACATCCCCACGCATCATCGGGACGCTCGTGACCGCGCGGTAACCTGTGTCGTCAAAATTCTTCGCGCCGAGGGCAAATTGCGGCGGCGCTTTGCGGACATCGGGAATATCCACAACCTTCGCATCAAGAATAGCGGCGCTGTTCACATAGTTGCGCGTGAGCGGGACTGGAAATTTCTTCCTCCACACGTCCGCACGCACCGGATCATTCTCGTTGATCGCGGCGGCTTTGACCTGATCCCCATCGACAAGTGCCAGGCTCACCGCGGCATCCGAAAAAAGATTCAAGGCGCTCTGCACGATCGTGTCGAAAACTGGCTGAGTATTTGTCGGCGAATTGCTGATGACCTGCAGAATCTTGGACGTTGCTGTCTGTTGCTCGAGCGCCTCGCTTGTTTCATTGAACAACCGGACATTCTCGATCGCGATCACTGCCTGGTCGGCGAAGCTTTCGACCAGCGCGATCTGCTGCGCGGTGAAAGGCTCGACCCGCGTGCGGGTGAGGAACAACACGCCAATGGGCGTGCCTTCGCGCATAAGCGGCACGCCGAGCGCAGTCCGATAACTGCCAAGCTTCAGTACACCGCGCAAATGATATTCGGGATCATTTTGCAGGTCGGCCACCTGGGTCACCCGCCCCTCGATAAGCGTCCGACCGACGACGGACCCGCGCCCGGGCTCAATGGTCAGGCTCTCCAGGTACTCCCTGTTCTCACGTGCCTCGCGTCGCTTGCCCGACACCGCATAGCCCGCCGCAAGCTGGAAACCTCCCCCGCCTGGCCGCCAGATGTTGACCATTTCGGCACTGCAAAGTTGCGCGGCGGATTGCACCAGGGTGTCGAGCACCGTTTGCAGATCGAAAGCAGAGCGACTGATGACCTTCAGCACGTCGGCCGTCGCCGTCTGTTGCTGCAGCGATTTTGAAAGGTCGTCCGTACGATTTTTGAGCTCGTTCAACAGCCGAGCATTCTCGATCGCTATCGCGGCTTGTGCAGCGAAGTTTTTGACCAGGTCGATCTGCTTGTCGGAAAAGGGACGAACTTCCTGACGATAGACGATTATCACCCCGATCAGATCGTCATCCTTCACCACCGGAACGGCAAAGACCGTTCGCGCACCGGCGAGCTTAATGGGGCCTGTGTGCAGAGGTCCGGTTCCGCCGTAACCCTTTTCTTTTCTTACATCCGCTATCTGAACTGCCTTCCTGGTGGCCGCGGCGCGAGCGAGAGCGGTGCCTGGCACAGCACGTGTGAGCGGCTCGCGACGATGCATTTCGGCGTACGCGGCAGGAGCGCCATGCATGGCGCCAATACGAAACGCGTCGCCTTCTCGCAGCCAGAGATTGCCAAATTTCGCGCCGCAAACGCGCACGGCGCTCTCAAGGACGGTCTGGAATACGGGCGCAAGATCACCTCGCGACGAACTGATGACTTCGAGCACTTTCGAGGTGGCGGCCTGCTGCTCCTGGAGTTCACGCAGCTCGCGATTGCGCTGGTCAAGCTGTTGGTGGAGGGTCGGCTCGTGGGACCCATCGGCCGTTTTGCGTTGCGGACGACGCTTGGCCGGCGCCGGCTTTTTGAGCCGGGTCCCGCTGCGCTCGCCCTCTAAGCCGCCAAGTCGTTTCAATGCCGCCCCGGCAAAAAACGGTCTATTTTCAAGCCTATTGCAGCATGGTTTCGGGGGGTTGGGAACTGGGGCGAGGACAGTCTAGGGATTTATTCAACGCGCCAAACCGACGCGACTTGGCACGCCATGTCCTTGCGTTGGGCGGGGCAATTCACTCCCCCATTGGGAGGTGGCTAAAGGTCGGCGCGTTCGGCTAACACGTGCCGGTCAGATGGCGAATAGTCGTGGACGGGGGTCGCATTTCCAATACACTCTTTTTGTCGAGCCGCGTCCTTGTCCTCTAACAGATGAGTAGCGCCCAACTGCCAAGAGCGAACAAATCCTGACGCTGTCCCCGCGTATGTCCAAAATAAATCCCAACCCATTCACGACCCGACCGGAGATCGAAGGCACTTTTGGTGTCGTGACGTCCACGCATTGGATCGCAACAGCAGTCGGCATGGCGACGCTGGAAAAAGGCGGCAACGCCTACGACGCCGCTGTGGCGACAGCCTTTACGCTTCAGGTTGTCGAACCTCATCTCAACGGGCCGGGCGGTGACGTCCCGGTGATCCTTCACGACGTCAAGCGCGCACGCACGGACGTCATTTGCGGACAGGGACCTGCGCCGGCCAAGGCGACAATCGCGCACTATCGCGATGAAGGCATCGACATCATTCCGGGAACGGGCTTGCTGGCTGCCTGCGTGCCGGGAATGTTCGACACGTGGATGATTCTGTTACGCGACTACGGCAGCATGACTCTTGCCGAGGTGCTCAGCCCTGCCATCAGTTATGCCGAGCATGGTCACCCCTTGGTCGAGCGCGCCAATGCAACGATCGCATTGGTTCAAGACTTGTTTCGCGAGTACTGGCCGACATCTGCGGCGGTCTACCTTCCCGGCGGTCGCGTACCGGAGACAGGCACACTTTTCACCAACAGGGCTCTCGCGGCGACCTACTCGCGCATGCTGAAGGAAGCCGAAAGTGCCGGCGGCGATCGCATCGTGCAAATCGAACGCGCGCGTAAAGTCTGGTCGCAAGGCTTTGTCGCCGAGGCCATCGATCGCTTCTGCCGCACCCAGGAA
>Ga0207683_10003983_pt1 | contig 12808 bp, 12 predicted proteins | sample KBSM73metaG_FD_184333 | JGI IMG/M metagenome (GOLD analysis project Ga0207683, IMG submission 184333) | Miscanthus rhizosphere microbial communities from Kellogg Biological Station, Michigan, USA - KBS M7-3 metaG (SPAdes) (version 2) | ecosystem: Host-associated > Plants > Roots > Rhizosphere >...
TGCTCGCGCGGACGCGGGCGATTGATCGGCTGCGCGCACGCCGCGCTCGCCCCGATCTCGAGCACGGCGTCGAGCCCTCCGTCGCGCCGCCGTTGCCGGCCGACGATCGCAGTCCCGAGCAATCCGCGTCGGCCGCCGAAGACGGCCGCAAAGTGAAACACGCACTCGCGACGCTTCCGGACGCGATCTCCGATCCGGAGACGATGGCCTGGTGGGAGCGGAACCCGGAGGCCTGGCAGGCCTGCCGATCCGATCCGCTCGATCCGGGCCAGGCGATGAGTGAGTACCGCGCCTGGCTCGAAGCGTTACCGGGCGAGCCGGTGTTCGTGGGCTATCCGGCCGCCTACGACTTCATGTTCGTGTACTGGTACCTGGTCCGTTACACCGGCGGCAGCCCGTTCTCGCACTCCGCGCTCGACCTGAAGACGTTCGCGATGGCGGTGCTCGGCACCGAGTTCCGCGGCACGACCAAGCGCACCATGCCGCGCGCCTGGTTCGGCCCGGCCCGGCACACGCACGTCGCGCTGGACGACGCGATCGAGCAGGGCGAGCTGTGGCTCGCGATGCGACGAGCGGCCCGTGCGGGAGCGCAGGCGACCTGATGGAACGCCGCCTGCCCGCGCGTCGCGGCGGTGGAACACCGGCTGCCCCGGACAGGCGGGCGCCGGGCCGTCACGGAGACGGTTTCGCGGCGCACAAGCAGAACGGGTGGCCCGCCGGGTCGGCGTAGACGTAGATCGGCTCGACATCGTCCTGCGAGTCGTCACGGAGCAGCCGCGCCCCGAGCGCGAGTGCCCGGGCGTGCTCCCGCTCCAGGGCCTCTCGGGTCGCCACGGTGAGGTCGAGGTGGAGCTGCTGCGGGATGCCGGGCTCCGGCCAGGTCGAGGGCGTCAGCTCCTCGACCTGCTGGAACGCGAGCTGGTTCCCGCCGGGGTTGCGCAAGACCAGCCACTCCCGCCCGTCCGGGTCGTCCTCGCCGGGCGGGGGCGGTTCGTGGCCCGGACGGTATGCCAGCCCGAGCAGCTCGCGGTAGAACTCGGCCAGGCCGCGGGCGTCGGTCGTGTCGAGGACGGTCTGGCGCAGCATCAGGGGGTCGTCGGCCATGGGTACAGGCATACCGGATGCCGTGCCGGACCGGCCCGGCGAGCAGACCGGCGGCGGCGCATACCAACGTTGTTTACGATGACGCGGTGGAACAGCCCTCCGGACCCGTCCTGCGCACCGACGAGGTGTCGTGGGCGGGAGACACGTTGGAGCGGCTGTCGGAGGCGTTCGGCGGCAAGGTCGTCGGCCAGGGCCGGCTCCAGGAGACGCTGCTCATCGGCCTGTTGACCGGCGGCCACATCCTCCTCGAAAGCGTCCCCGGCCTGGCCAAGACGACCGCCGCGTCGACGCTGGCCCACGCCGTGAGCGGGTCGTTCAGCCGGATCCAGTGCACGCCCGACCTGTTGCCCAGCGACATCGTCGGCACCCAGGTCTACGACGCGTCGACGGCCGGCTTCACGACCCACCTCGGGCCGGTGCACGCCAACATCGTCCTGCTCGACGAGATCAACCGGGCCAGCGCCAAGACCCAGAGCGCGATGCTCGAGGCGATGCAGGAGCGGCAGACCTCCATCGGCGGCCAGGCCTACCCGCTGCCGGCGCCGTTCCTCGTCCTCGCCACCCAGAACCCCATCGAGCAGGAGGGCACCTACGTCCTGCCCGAGGCGCAGCTCGACCGGTTCATGCTCAAGGACGTCCTCGACTACCCGACCCTCGAGGAGGAGGCCGAGGTCCTCTACCGGATCGACGCCGGCGTCTTCCGCGAGGACCAGAAGCCCGTCGTCGGCATCGACGACGTGCTCCGTCTCCAGGAGCTGACCCGGCGCGTCTACCTGGACCCGGCGATCGTCCGCTACGCCGTGGGCCTGGTCTACGTCACCCGCCACTCGGAGACCTACATCGCGCCCGACCTGGCCCGCTACGTCGAGTTCGGCGCCAGCCCGCGCGGGAGTATCGCGTTCACCCAGGCGGCTCGGGCCCGGGCCATCCTCGCCGGTCGCGACCACGTCGTGCCCGAGGACATCAAGGCGCTGGCCCATCGGGTGCTGCGTCACCGTGTCGTCCTCGGGTTTGAGGCGATCGCCGACAACACCCGCGTCGAGACTGTCGTCGACGCGCTCGTCGCCACCGTCCGTACGCCGTAAGGACGCCGTCGTGCCCGCGCTGCTGACCCCGGTGAAGAGCAAGCTCTTCATCGTCGCTCACCGGCGTACCTGGGGCCTGCTCGACGGCGAGTACGCGTCGGTGTTCCGCGGTCGCAGCCTGGACTACGACGACCTGCGCGAGTACGTCATCGGCGACGAGGTCCGCGACATCGACTGGAAGGCGACCGCCCGGCACGGCAGCCCGCTGGTCAAGCGGTGGATCGCCAGCCGCACCCAGACCGTCCTCTTCGTCGTCGACACCGGCCGCGGGATGGCCGCCCAGACGTCGAGCGGCGAGCCCAAGTCGGCGGTCGCGATCATGCTGGTCGGCATGCTCGGGTACCTCGGTCTGCGGCACGGCGACCTCGTCGGCCTCGTCGAGGGTGACGCCGAGGCGACGCACGGGTATGCGGCGCAGGGCCGGGAGGGCCACCTCGAGCGGCTGCTCCGGGTCATCCAGGCCCACACCACCCTGGCGTCGCCGAAGAGCCGCATCCGCGACCAGCTCGAGTACGTCGGTACTCACTACCGGCAGCGGCTGCTCCTCGTCGTCGTGGCCGACGAGCACGAGCTGGCGGAGGCGGACGTGAACCTCGTCCGCCGACTCCACGCGCAGCACGAGATCCTCTGGGTCACCGTCGAGGACGCCGACCCCACGGTCGCCGGTCATGGCGACAGTGCCGTCGACGTGGGGGAGGACGTGGTCCTGGCTCCCGAGGTTCGCTTCGACGCGCGCCTCCACGACGCCTACGCCACCGCGCTCGAGGCCCGTCGCAAGGCCCACGAGTCGACCCTGGAGGCGCTCGGCATCGTCCACGCTCGCGTCGGCTCGACCGACAAGGTGCTGGGGACGATGTTCAGGATGCTCGAGAGGCAGCGTCGCCGTGGCCGCTGACTTCTACGCCCCGATGACCTACTCCCCGGTCTGGCTCTACCTCGGGGTCATCATCCTCATGGCCATCGTGGGTTGGGCCGTGGTGATCTGGGCCCAGACCCGCCCGGGCCGCACGCCGCGCGAACCGGAGCCCCCGCCCGGCTGGCGGATGGCGCGGCTCAAGGGCGACTACATCGAGCGCATCAACGAGATCGTCCGGCTGGCCGACGCGGGCGAGATCGACGCCCGGCGCGCCCACCAGGAGCTCAGCGTCGCCCTGCGCCAGTTCGTCCAGGAGGCGTCCGGGATCAGCGCGCCGACGATGACCCTCTCCGAGCTCGGCCACTCCCGGAACCCGGTGCTCGCGCCGGTCACCGAGGTCGTCCGGGGCATCTACCCCGTCGAGTTCGGCCCCGATCGCCACGCCTCGGTCTTCCAGGCCGCCGCGTATGCGCGTCAGGTGGTGGCCGAGTGGACCTGACCTGGCTGGAGACGGCCCTGGCCCCCTTCCTGGGCGGCACGCTGAGCCAACCGTGGCTCGTTCTGCCGGCCCTCGGCGTGGCCATCGTGGTCGCCCTGGTGGTGTGGCTCGTGCTCCGCCGTCGCGGCGAGCCGGTACCCGTGGCGCTGGCCAACACCGAGCTGCTGCGCACCCTGCCGGAGTACCACCGCGCCGTCCGTCGCCAACGCTGGCTGGTCGCCGGCGGTGTCGCGCTCGTCGGGCTCCTCGCCGTGGCCGCGGTCCTCGGGGCGGCTCGTCCGGTCCAGCGGGTGACCTTCGTCGACCAGAAGGACAACCGCGACATCGTCCTCTGCCTCGACGTGTCGGGGTCGATGATCGACGTCGACGCCGAGGTCGTCTCGACCTTCCTGCGGCTGGCCGACGGCTTCCGCGGCGAGCGGATCTCGATGGTGATCTTCAACAGCTCGGCGGTGCCGGTCTTCCCGCTGACCGACGACTACGACTTCGTCGGCGACCAGCTGCGCCGCGCGCAGCGCTCGCTCACCCTGGTCGACGGCAAGGACCCGTTCTTCGCCGGCACCCTCAACGGTGCGGGCAGCTCGCTCATCGGTGACGGCCTGGCGACCTGCGTCCGCAGCTTCGACCACCCCGAGCTCCAGCGCGCCCGGTCGGTCATCCTCGCCTCCGACAACGAGGCCGCGGGCAAGTCGCTGTTCACCATGCCGGAGGGCGGCCAGCTGGCCAAGGCGGCCGGCATCCAGGTCTACGGCATGAACCCCTCCGACAACCCGTCGTCCAGCGCGGCGGTCGAGATGCGCCAGGTCGTCGAGGCCACGGGCGGTATCTACTTCGCCCTCAACGACGTGAATGCCGTGCGTCGAACGCTGGAGGCGGTGACCGCGCGCGAGGCCACCCGGATCCCCAGCGCGCCGCGCACCGTCATCCACGACGTGCCCGGCGTCCCGATCGCCCTGGCGGCGCTCGCGGTGCTCGGGTTCCTCGGCGTCCGGCGGATCCGGTGGCGCCGATGAACGCGCTCTCGGGTCTGTCGTTCCTGCCGGTCGCACCCTGGCCGGTGCTGTTCCTCCTCGCCGCGATCGGGTTGGCCCTGGTCTGGTGGCCGGCCGGCCCCCGCGAGCGGGCCGAGTCGAAGGTCGCCCGCGGCCGGCGGACCGCCATCGTCGTCCTGCTGCTGGTCGCCGCCCTCCGGCCGGCCATCCCGGGCAACGACGTCCGGGTCGACGCCAGCGCGGTCGACGTCTACCTCGTCGTCGACACCACGTCGTCGGTGGTGGCGCGGGACTACGGCGATGCCAGGCCGCGTCTCGAGGGCGTCCGCACCGACATCAAGGCGCTGGTCAACCAGCTGACCGGCGCGCGCTTCGCGTTGATGACGTTCGACATCGACACGACGCTGCGGCTCCCGCTGACGAGCGACGGCGCCGCCGTGTCCGCGGCCGCCGACACCCTTCGTCCGGAGACGTCGGTCTGGTCGCGAGGCTCGAGCATCACGATCGCGTCCACCCAGCTGCGCACCGCTCTCGAGCGGGGACGCGACACCCACCCGGAACGCGCCCGACTCGTCTTCTACCTCGGCGACGGCGAGCAGACGGCCGCCCAGGACCCGCGACCGTTCGACGTCGACGGCCAGCTCATCAACGGCGGTGCGGTCCTCGGGTACGGCACGGCGGCCGGCGGTCGGATGGCGATCACCGCGGCGTTCGAGACCGGCGACATCATCGACCCGTCCACCGGCAAGCCCGCGGTCTCGGTCATCGACGAGAAGCAGCTCGCCACGATCGCCAAGCAGCTCGGCGTGCCCTACGTCCACCGCACCACCGACGACGGCGGGCTGGGCATCATCGAGTCGATCCAGCTCAAGGAGCTGGCCCCGCTGCGGGCCACCGAGTCCGCCGAGATCGTCGGCGGCCGGTCGGAGCTCGGCTGGATCGCCCTGCTCCTCGTGGCCCTCCTCGCGGCCTGGGAGCTGGGGGCCCTGGTCGCGGCCGCATCCCGTGCTCGTCGTCCGGCCCGCTCGGTCGCCTCCACCGCCGGCGGACAGATCGCTCCGAGAGCCGGTATGCGGCTGGCTGCGTTGCGTCCCAGCCGGATTCGCGGTCGTGGGCAGGACCGTGGCGTCTCGTCCGACCTGGCGCCACCGCTGGACCCCACGGCGCCGCGTGAGGTCGAGCCGTCGGGGACGGGAGGTCGGCCATGACGACGATCAGCCCGCTGCGGCCGGGGTCCCGCGGACATGAGCCGCGCGACGACGGCTCCGATCGGCCCTGGTGGCGGATGCTGGCCACCGGCCCGGAGACCGCCGATGCGCGGGCCGCCCGGCTGCGGCTGCGGAAGCGGCTCATCGTGTGGTCGCTGCCCTTCGTCGTCGTCCTGGCGCTGGTCGCCACCAAGCTGCTGACCATGGTCGCGTTCGGCGACGAGGCCCTGCGCTCCTACACCGCGGGCAACCTGACCGGGACGGAGGACGCCGCGAAACGGCTGGGCTTCCTCAACCTCATCGAGGCGCACAAGGCCCCGTTCGCCCGTGGCGACGCCCGCGTGCTCGCGGGGGACTACGACGGCGCCCGAGCGGCGTTCGAGGAGTCCCTCGTCCTGGCGCCGCAAGACTCTCGCGATGCGTGCCAGATCCGGGTCAACCTCTCGCTCAGCCTCGAGAAGCTCGGCCAGGCGGCGCAGAACGCCGGGCACGCCGACCAGGCCAAGCAGTACTTCGACCGCGTGCAGCAGGTGGTGAACGAGGCGCCGCCCAGCTGCTTCGAGGGCGACGCGCAGGACCAGGAGGGCCAGCAGCTCCGGGACGCCCAGCAGCGGGCCCAGGACCAGAACCAGCAGCAGCAGAACCAGCAGAACCAACAGAACCAGCAGCAGGACCAGCCGAGCGAGGACAAGCAGCAGCAGCTCGACGAGAAGACGCAGGAGAACCTCCAGCAGCGGCAGCAGGGCGACGAGCAGCACGGCGCCGTGACCAAACCACCGGTCGACAAGCCCTGGTAGGCCGACCCCGCCAGGGAGCTCCCAGGAGGCGGCTGACAGGGTGAGGTCGTGACCTCGCTCAGCTTCGGCCCGGTGGTGTTCGGCGGCAACGTGTTCGGCTGGACGGTGGCCGCGACGAGGGGTTCGCGGTGCTCGACGCGTTCCTCGCCGGCGGTGGCCGGGCCATCGACTCTGCCGACTCCTACACGCAGTTCGTGCCCGGGAACGTCGGCGGCGAGTCCGAGACGCAGATCGGCGACTGGCTGGCCGAGCGCGGCTGCCGCGACCAGGTCGAGATCCACACCAAGGTGTCGAGCAAGCGCGACCGGCCGGGTCTGAGCGCCCGCAACATCGCCCTCGCCGCGGAGGACTCGCTCCGGCGGCTGCGGACCGACCACATCGACCTCTACTACGCACACCGCGACGACCCGGAGGTGCCGCAGGAGGAGTACCTCGTCGCGTTCGACTCGCTGGTCACGTCCGGCAAGGTGCGCGAGCTCGGTGCGTCCAACTTCAGCTCCCCCCGGCTCCGCGCAGCCCTCGACCTCGGCGCGACGCAGGGCCTGACCGGCTTCACCGTCGCCCAGGACCGGTGGAGCCTGGTCGAGCGCGGCATCGAGGGGGAGCTGCTGCCCACCCTCTCCGATCGTGGGCTGGTCGAGCTCCCGTATGCCTCCCTGGCCGCCGGGTTCCTCACCGGCAAGTACCGCCCTGGACAGGCGGTCGACTCGGCTCGCGCCCAGACCGCGGGTCACTACCTCGACCACCCGGGCAGCGCGGGGCTGCTGTCCGCGCTGGACGAGGTCGCGGCGGCGCACGACTCGTCGGTCACGGCGGTCTCGCTCGCCTGGCTGCGCGCCCAGCCGACCGTAGGGGCGCCGATCGCCAGCGCGCGCACCCCGGAGCAGGTCGCCATCCTGCTCTCCTCGGCCGGCCTGGAGCTGTCGAGCGAGGAGCTGGACCGGCTCACGGCCGCGTCCCAGCCGTTCGTCGACTAGCTCCCGACGGTTGGGTGCAGACTTCAACCATGTGTTTCTCGAGCGACCAGCACCCGCCTCTGCCGCCCCGCTCCAGCGACGTGGGAGACCACGGGCCGACCGTCCTGACCTCCGCGGACGGCACGCGCTTCGCCGCATACGATGCCGTCCCGGTGACCCGACGAGGAGCGTCGCTCGTCCTGCTGCCGGACATCCGTGGGATGCACCCGTACTACTCGGACCTCGCTATCGCGTTCGCCCAGGCCGGGATCGACACCGTCGCGATCGACCCGTATGCGCGGACGGCCGGCCTCACCGACCGCGGCGAGGACTTTGACTTCCGCCCACACGCGCAGGCCATGGAACGGTCCGCGCTGCTCGCCGACGCGCACGTCGCGAAGGACCGACTGGCCGAGCGGAGCGACGACCCGGTGTTCACGCTGGGGTTCTGCAAGTTCGGTGGCGAGTCGTGGGCGCTCGCCGCGACCGACCTCGGCGCGGCCGGCTGCATGGGCTTCTACGGGAAGCCGCCCGCCGTCATGGACCTCGTCCCGTCGATGACCGCGCCGGTGCTCGTGCTGGCCGCCGGCGCCGACGCGGCCACCTCGCCCGAGGAGAACGCCGCGTTCGACCAGGCGTTGACCGACGGCGCGGTCGACCACGTCTTCGTCGAGTACGCGGGCGCGCCGCACTCGTTCTTCGACCGCTCGTTCGCCGAGTGGGAGGACGCCTGCTCCGACGCGTGGCGCCAGATGTTGGCCTTCGTGGACGCCGGCGCTAGGAGTCGCTCGCGACCCAGGGGCCCACGCCACCGATCCGTTCGATTCGGTAGCGGATGACGAACCCCGGCCGCTGCGGGGCCGGGAAGGTCGTGTCCGGCGACACGTAGACCTTGGCCAGCCGGTCCAGCAGGTCCCACGCCTCGTCGCTGGGCTCGACCGTCGCGTGGGCGTGGACCACCGCGTAGGGGTTGAGGAACACGCCCGGCGTGCGGGGAGCGTCCCTGGAGATGACGGTGCGCGGGTCCCGCTCGACGTTGCGCAGCTTGGCCCCGTAGTGCAGGTGGCCGGTCACGAGGTCGTCGCCGTCCAGGCCGACCCAGACGACGGACACCTGCGGCGAGCCGTCGGCGTTGAGGGTCGTCACATGGGCCATCGGACCCGACTGGACCAGGTCGACGAGCTCGGTGGGGAGGGTTGCCATGCTCGGCACAACGCTCGCCGGCCGAGGATTCGTCCCGCCGGGCAGAGCTATGTCAGACCGGCCGGACGGACGCGGTCCAGGTGCGGGCCGGTTCCTCGGGTTCGCCGCACGAGTTGCGACGGCGGCCACCCTCCACCACCGAGAGCGCCACGACCCATTCCCGGCCGTCGCGGTGGGTGACGCGCACCTCGAGCGGTCCTGACGTCCGCGCGGTCAGCGCCTCGAGGTCGGTCTCGCCGATCTCGTCGCGGACCGCGGACTCGCCGACCTGGACCCGGGGGAGGTAGGCGCTGCACCCGCGGTCGTGCCACGGGCCGAGCATCCCGAACGGCAGGTCGCCGAGGTCGGCGGACTCGAGCACCTCGCCGACCGAGCTCACGTCGAGCCGGCCGAGCGTGCGTCCCCACGGAAGCAGCACTCCGGTGGGGGAGAACCGGTGACCGCCGGTGTGCGAGCACTCCCAGACCCGCCCGGGGTACCGCTGGTGGCCGGTCAGCGCCACCGGCCGCCCGCGGATCGCGCAGCACACGTCGTGCCGACCGTTGGTGCAGACGAGGAAGATCGGCTCGCTGGGCCGGAACTGCGGCAGCGCGGCGCGGACGGCCTCGAGGTCTCCCGACGCCAGCGCGTCGAACGGGAGCCGAAGCAGGTCCTCGGGAGTCTCCACGCGGCCGACCAGGAGGAACGCGTTCGGCCCGCTCCAGGCGAGGTAGCAGAGCCGGGGTCCGGTACGCGGGTCGGCGTGCTCGCCGGGCCGGCGGATCAGGCCGAGCCGTCCCCCGGCCGCCCGGCACGCACGGGTCAGCTCGTCACCGACGTCGGCCGGAAGGTACGACTGGGTGGCCGCAGTACGGCCCCACGGCCCGTTCTGCTCGACCGACACCCAGAACCGCGCCGGCGCCGCTGTGCCGTAGAGCGACTCGGTCGTCGCCGTGTCCCACTCGACGGAGCACGCATCCGGGGCGTTCCGGCCGTGGCTGTGCGACCCGTCGTGGTGGATCGCCGTCACGACGAGGTGCTCAGCGGACCCGCGATCCGGGCGATGACCGTGCCGGCCGGCGTTCCCGAGCCGTCCCGCTTGCCGGTGGCGGGAGGCAGCTCGACCGCCACTCCGTTCGCCGCGGCCGCCCGGGCGGGGGTCCCCCCGGCCCAGGCGAGCACGAGGGTGTCCTCGCCCTTGAGGAACCGGTGACAGCGCACGCCGCCGGTGGCGCGTCCCTTGGCGGGGTACTCCGCATACGGCGTCACCTTGAGCGCACCGGCCTCGGTGCCGGGGAGGGCGCCGGACGACCCGCTGGACGTCACCACGACCGGGTCGGTGGCCGGGTCGACGACGCCGAACCAGACCGCCCGATGGCCAGAGGTGAGCTTGATCCCGGCCATGCCACCGGCGGGGCGACCCTGCGGGCGCACCTGCGACGCCGGGAAGTGCAGCAGCTGGGCGTCGCTGGTGATGAAGACGAGGTCGGTGCGGTCGTCGGCCACCTCGGCGGCCCCCACCACGCTGTCGCCGTCCTTGAGCCCGATCAGCTCGAAGTCGCTCCGCGCGGGGTAGTCGGTGGTGACCCGCTTGACCACGCCCTGGGCGGTCCCGAGTGCGAGGCCGGGTGAATCGGTCGAGACCGAGGCCAGCGTCAGCGGCTCCTCGCCGCGCGGCAGGTCCACGTAGGCGGCCAACGGGGCGCCGCCGCCGAGCGACGGGGCTCCGGCGGTGTCGGGGAGCGCGGGCAGCTCCATGGCCGAGATCCGGATCAGCCGGCCGCGGCTCGTGACCAGCCCGACCTCACCGCGAGCGGTCGTCCGGACCGCCCCGACGATGACGTCGTGCTTGCTCCGGCCGCCCTCGCTCGCCAGCGGTTCGGCCGTGAGGGTCCGCGCGAGCAGCCCGGTCGACGAGAGCAGCACCCAGCAGGGGTCGTCGGCGACCTCGAGCGGGAGCGCGCCGCCGGCGGAGCTGGACACGGGCGTACCGGCGGACTCCAGCAGCATCGTCCGCCGCGGGGTGCCGTGGGCCTTGGCCACCTCGGCCAGCTCCGACGACACCGTGCGCAGCAGCAGCTTCTCGTCGCCGAGGATGGCCTTGAGCTCCTCGATCTGCTGCTCCAGCTCGGCCTTCTCGGTCTCCAGCTCGATCCGGGAGAACTTGGTGAGCCGGCGCAGCTGCAGGTCGAGGATGTAGGTCGCCTGCACCTCGGACAGGTCGAACACGTCCATCAGCCGGGCCCGTGCGGTGGCGGCGTCGTCGGAGCCGCGGATCAGCTGGATGACCTCGTCGATGTCGAGGATCGCGATGAGGAGACCCTCGACGAGGTGCAGCCGCTCCTCGCGGCGGGCCAGCCGGTATGCGGTCCGTCGCCGGACGACGTCGGTGCGGAAGTCGACGTAGACCTTGAGCAGGTCCTTCAGCCCCAGGGTCCGCGGCTGGCCGTCGACGAGGGCGACGTTGTTGATGTTGAACGACTCCTCCATCGGGGTGAGCCGGTAGAGCTGCTCGAGCACGGCGTCGGGGTTGAACCCGTTCTTCACCTCGATGACCAGCTGCATTCCGTGGGCGCGGTCGGTCAGGTCCTTGACGTCGGCGATGCCCAGGAGCCGCTTGCTCTGGACGAGGTCCTTGATCTTCTCGATGACCTTCTCGGGGCCGATGAGGTAGGGGAGCTCCGTGACGACGATGCCCTTGCGGCGCGGGTTGATCGCGTCCACCCGTGCCGTCGCGCGAGTGCGGAATGCGCCGCGGCCGGTGAGGTAGGCGTCGCGGATGCCGTCGAGGCCGATGATCCGCCCGCCGCCCGGCAGGTCGGGCCCTGGGACGAACTTCATCAGGTCGTCGAGGGAGCAGGTCGGGTTCGCGATGAGGTGCCGGGCCGCGCCGATGACCTCGACGAGGTTGTGCGGCGCCATGTTGGTGGCCATCCCGACGGCGATCCCGCTGGCGCCGTTGACCAGCAGGTTCGGGAAGGCAGCGGGAAGGACCTCGGGCTGGGTCTCGGTGTCGTCGTAGTTCGGGACGAAGTCGACGGTGTCCTCGCCGAGGCCGCCGACCATGAGGAGCGCGGGCTGGGCCATCCGAGCCTCGGTGTAGCGGGCGGCGGCGGGACCGTCGTCGAGGCTGCCGAAGTTGCCGTGACCGTCGATGAGGGGCAGCCGCATGGTGAACGGCTGGGCCATCCGGACGAGCGCGTCGTAGATGGCCTGGTCGCCGTGCGGGTGGTACTTGCCCATGACCTCGCCGACGACCCGCTGGCACTTCACGTGGGCGCGGTCGGGTCGCAGCCCCAGCTCGCTCATCCCGAAGAGGATCCGCCGCTGGACCGGCTTCAGCCCGTCGCGGGCGTCCGGGAGGGCGCGGGAGTAGATGACGGAGTACGAGTACTCGAGGAAGGCGTTGCGCATCTCCTCCTCGACGTCGATGTCGATGATGCGCTCGACCACCGGCTCGTCAGGTGGGGGAGTACGCGTGCTGCTGCGCGGCATACGGGCTGGTGCTCCTTGCGTGGGTGGGGCCGTCCCCATCTTGGCCCACCCCGCCGCGCCGATCCGGAGCGACCCACCGGTATGCGCCGGTACCGCTCCGGCGGGGCGACGACTTCTCGGACATGTCTGCCCCGTTGCCCCGGTTCAGGCCGGATCGGCGTCACTACCCGGACCGGTCCATCGCCGCCAACACCTCGGCACGTGACGACATATCGGCGGCTGATTTCCGAAATGTCCGATAAAAGGTCCGCACGTGCGGAGTTGTTGACCGGGGGCTCCCGTGGCATCGGCCGACCCGAAGCCCGGTGCCGATCCGGGTGGGGCGACGACTTCTCAGACATGTCTGACCTGTTGCCCAGGTTCAGGCCCCGTCGCCGTCAACTACTCAGACATGTCCGGCCTGTTGCCCCGGCGCAACAACTGACGTGGACGGCTGACGTTGCGGCGCTCCGTGCCCTTTCACCGCAACGAGCGACATCGATGTCACCAGTGGCGGGGCCGCTCGTCAGCTCGCTGTCGGTGAGCACCGTGACAGCCGTGAGCACGTTCACGAAGACCCTGTCCAACATCTCCGACCTGACGAAGGTGCCGTTCGCGCTCTCCGACACCGTTCCTGTCAGCGGCGGCGCCTTCA
>Ga0207683_10003984_pt1 | contig 12807 bp, 11 predicted proteins | sample KBSM73metaG_FD_184333 | JGI IMG/M metagenome (GOLD analysis project Ga0207683, IMG submission 184333) | Miscanthus rhizosphere microbial communities from Kellogg Biological Station, Michigan, USA - KBS M7-3 metaG (SPAdes) (version 2) | ecosystem: Host-associated > Plants > Roots > Rhizosphere >...
CCTCGCCCTGCATCAGGTAGTGGAACATCGTCGGCACGCCGGGGAAGTAGGTGAATTCGCCGGTCTTCAGGAGCCGCATCGCCTCCGGGGTCGAGAAGCGCTCCATGATGTATTCGCTCGCGCCGGTCGCCAGCACGCCGAGTACGGAGAGATTGAGCGCATAGGAATGAAACAGCGGCAGCGGCGAGAGCACGGTATCGCGCTCGCTCAAGCCGGTGATCGGCGCCCAGCAGGCGGCGACGATCCACAACATGCCGTGGACTGTGAGCAGCACGCCTTTCGCCCGGCCGGTCGTGCCCGACGTATAGAGGATGAAGGCCGGCTCGTGCATCAGCGCCGGATCGCGCGGCGCGGATGCCGGCGCGGTGGACAGCAGCGTTTCGTAGGAGAGCGCCTCGCGGCGCGGGCCGCCGCGATTCGTGGCGATCACAATCCCGAGGTTCGGCGCGACGGCTTTCAGCTTCGCGACCAGATCGCCGCGCTCGGCGGTGGTCACGATGGCGCGGCAGTTAGCGTCTTCCAGGCGATACGCGATCTCCGGCTCGCTCGCATCGTAGCTGACCGGCACGCCGATCGCGCCGGCGCGTGCGATCGCGAAACACGTCTCGATCCACTGCGTCGAGTTCGGCAGCAGGATCGCGATCGTATCGCCGGCCGCGATGCCGCGATCCGCCAGATGCGCGGCGAGCCGCGCGGTGCGTTCCTCGAGTTGCGCGTAGGTGACCGACGACTGCGCGTCACGATACGCGACCTTGCCGCCACGCTCGCGCGCGTGACGCTTGAGCAATTCGGGGATCGGCGCAATGAGGTCGGCGTGCAACATTGTCAAACCATGGAATAGCCGCCGCTGATGCTGAGCACCTGCCCGGTCACCCAGCCGCTGCCCGGCGAGGCGAGCAGCGCGACCATCGGGGCGACGTCGCCGGCTTGCCCGAGGCGCCGCACCGGATAGAGCTTCACCAGCTTCTCGCGGTTCGCCTCCACCCATTCCTTGTCGTGATCGGTCTCGACCAGCCCGAGTGAGATCGCGTTGGCGGTGGTGCCGGAGCGGCCGAACTCGCGCGCGAGTGACTTCATCAGCGCGACCACGCCGGCGCGCGCCGCCGCCACGATCGCGAGCCCGGACTCACCGACGCGCGAGGAATCGCCAATGAGACTGATGATGCGGCCGTTCCTGGCGTTCTCCAGATGCGGCGCGGCGGCGTGGCAGCAATGGATCGCGCCGTAGAGACACGCGTCGATCTGGCTGTGCCAGTCCGCCGGCGTGGTCTCGACGAAGCGCTGGCGCTTCGCGAGGCCGGCATTGTTGATCAGGATATTGAGCGCGCCGAAGTCCTTCACGACGTGGCCGACCATCGCGGTAACGGCGGCGAAATCCGCGACATCGGCGCGATAGGCCTTCGCCTTGCCGCCGGCCGCCGCGATTTCGGCCGCGAGCGCATCGGCATCCTTGGCCGACGAGCGATAGTTGATCGCGACGCTCGCGCCTTCCCGCGCCAGGGTCAGCGCGATCTCGCGCCCGACCCCGCGCCCCGCGCCGGTGACCAATGCGACCTTGCCGTTCAGTCCCAGATCCATCGCTCACTCTTTCCTAGTTCAAGGAGCATGATCTTTTCCGAAAACCGCTGCACCCTTTTCGGGATCATGCTCTGGCTGCGCGCGCCGCCTCGATCAGGCGGAACAGGCGCTCGGGGGTGACGGGAAGCTCGTTGATCTCGATGCCGAGCGGGCTCAGCGCATCCGCGACCGCGTTCGCCACCGCGGCCGGCGCGCCGATGGTGCCACCTTCGCCCATGCCGCGGAAGCCGCCGAGCGTGTTCGGCGACAGCGCCTCGATGTGCGTCACGTCCATCGGCGGAATCTCGCAGGCAGAGGGCACGAGGTAATCGACCAGGCTCGCGGTGTGCAGCTGGCCCTGCGCGTCGTAGACGATCTCCTCGTAGAGCGCGGCGCCGATCCCCTGCGCGACGCCGCCATGCACCTGCCCGTCGACGATCAGCGGATTGACCACGCGGCCGCAATCCTCGGCCACCACGAAGCGCTCCATCCGCACCTGATACGTTTCCGGATCGATCTCCAGCGCCGCGATGTGCGTCGCCGATGTGGTGGTGCCGAACACCGGATCATACGTCTTCGTCGCGGCGAGCTCCTCGCGCGCCTCCTGCGGCAGCCGCGCCATCTCGCTGTAGACCGCGCGCGCCACCTCTCGGAACGAGACCGAGCGGTCGGTGCCCGACACCGTGATGCGCCCGTCGGCGGTCACCAGATCGCCGCTCGCTGCTTCGAGCAGGTGCGAGGCGACGTTGACGACCTTCTCGCGCAAGGTTTCGGATGCGAGCCGCGCGGCGCCGCCGGCCAGCACCATGCTGCGGCTCGCATAGGTGCCGGTACCGCCCGGCACTGCCGCGCTGTCGCCCTGGATCACGCGCACATCCTCCATGCGCGCACCCAGATGCTCGGCGATCACCTGCGCCAAGGTCGTCTCCAGCCCCTGCCCGTGCGACGCGATGCCGAACGCTGCCGTGATCGCGCCGGTCGAGTCGATGCGGATGGTCGCGGTCTCGGTGCCGGTGTTGATCGGCATGCCGGGCGCGACCGAGATGCGCGAGCCGATGCCGGTCAGCTCGGCGTAGCACGCGATGCCGATGCCGAACCATTTGCCGTTCGCCCGCGCCGCCGCCTGCTTCTGGCGCAGCGCCGCGTAGCCGATGGTGTCGCACGCGGCGTTCAACCCTTCGACGAAGGCGGACTTGTCCCACACGATGCCGGAGCCGATCTTGTGCGGAAACTCGTGCGGCTGGACCAGATTGCGCAGACGGATCTCCTTCGGATCGAGCGCGAGCCGCGCCGCCGCCATGTCGATCAGCCGCTCCATCACGAAGGTCGAGACCGGCCGCCCGACGCCGCGATAGGGCCCGGTCGGCGGCTTGCAGGTGGCGACCGCCTCGACCCGGCCGCGATAGTGCTCGACCCGATAGGGCCCGGGCAGGAAGCTCACCACCTGCACCGGCTCGAGCGCCGCGGTCCACGGATAGATCGAGGAGGCGCCGACGTCGCCGATCACGTCGGCGCGCAGCGCGAGCAGCTTGCCGTCGCGGTCGAGCGCGAGCTCCGCATCGACGATCTCGTCGAACGCCTGGCTGGTGGCGGCGAAATCCTCCATGCGGTCGCTGGTCCATTTCACCGCGCGCGCAAGCGCCCGCGCCGCCGCGCAGGCGAAAATCTCCTCCGGATAGAGCGAGCCCTTGCCGCCGAAGCCGCCGCCGACGTCCAGCGCGACGACGCGCAGCCGATGCCCCGGCAGGTCGAGCGCGTCGGCGAGTGCGTCGCGGATGATGCCGGGGATTTGCGTCGCCGAATGAAGCGTCAGCGCATCGCGGCCCGGCTCGTATTCGGCCACGCAGCACCGCGGCTCGATCGCCAGCGCGGTATGGCGGCGCATGCGGAAGCGGCCGCCGACCGTGACCGGCGCCTGCGCAAACGCCGCATCGACATCGCCGCGCTTGAATTCGCGCGCGACCAGCACGTTGGTGCCGGCCTCCTCGTGCAGCAGCGGCGCGCCGGCGGCGCGCGCCGCGATGGCATCGGCCGGCAGCTCCAGCGGCTCGAATGCGATCTCGATCAGCTCGGCGGCATCCTCGGCGAGGTAGCGACTCTCGGCGATCACGCCGACGATCGCCTCGCCGACATGCCGCACCTTGTGGCGCGCGAGCGGGAGGATCGGCGTTGCGTAATAGCCCTTCATGCGCGAGGTCGCGAGCAGAGGCTTCACCGCGAGATCGTCCGCGGTCAGCACCGCGACGACACCGGGTGCCGCGCGGGCGGCGGTGCAAACGATCGAGACGATGCGCGCATGCGCGTGCTCGCTGCGGCGGAACGCGACGTGCAGCACGCGCGCCACCTGCCGGTCGTCGGTGTAGTTGCCGAGCCCGGTGAGCAGGCGCGGGTCCTCGGTGCGCTTGATGCGTGCGCCGATGATCTTCGGCCGTGCCACGCTAACGTCAGTCATAGAAGTTGGCGCCCTTGCGCAAGGTGTCCCACTGCGCGGCGTCGTGGCCGCACAGCACGGTGGCTCCGCGCGCCTCGATGCGGCGGACCTCCTCCCACGATTTCACCAGCGCCTGCGGGTCCTGCGTGTTGCGCGGCGCCACGTTACGATCGAGCGTGACGCGCAGGCTCACGGTGTCGGCGGCGAGCAGGAAGGTGCCGCACTTCTCGAGCGCGACCAGCGCGCCGATGCTGCCCGGCGTGTGACCGGACAGCTCGATCAGCACGATCCTGCCGTCGCCGAACACGTCGCGCTGGCCGCTCAATCGATCGAACGCGCCGAAGTCCCATTCGGTCGCCAGATAGCCCATCGGTACAGCATTCGGCGCGCGCGCGGCCGCGACCTCCTTTTCGTGCACCATCACGGTCGCGCGCTTGAAGAACGCGTTGCAGCCGCAGTGATCCGGATGCAGATGCGAGCACACCACCACGTCGATGTCGTCGGGCGTGAGCCCGACGCAGGTGAGGCCCGTCAGCACATTGTCGCCGGGCGGCATGATCGGCGTCATGAATTTTTCCATGCCCTGCCAGTGCGCCGGATTGTCCAGGACCGCCGGATGGCATCCGGTGTCGAACAGCACGTTGCCCCGAGGGTGGCGCAGCAGCATCGACGCGACCGGCATCTCGATCATCTCGCTGCGATCGGCGTCGGGCACATAGACGCTCTTGCGCATGCGCACGCGCCCGCCCGAGAGGCAATGCATCTTCATGTGCGCTCCTTCACCACCGCGCGGATCGCCGCGACGATGTGCTCGTAGCCGGTGCAGCGGCAGAGATTGCCCGAAAGGCCTTCGCGAATCTCGTCGTCGGTGGCGAGCGGATACTTCTTCAACAGGTCGGTCGCGGTCATCAGCATGCCGGGCGTGCAGAAGCCGCATTGCAGCGCGTGATGTTCGTGGAACGATTGCTGCAGCGGGTTGAGCTGACCGATGCGGCCGAGGCTCTCCACCGTCTCGACGCGGCAGCCGTCGGCCTGCACGGCGAACATCAGGCAGGCGCGCATGCTGTCGCCGTCGAGCAGCACCGTGCAGGCGCCGCACACGCCGTGCTCGCAGCCGACATGCGTGCCGGTGAGGCCGAGCGTCCCGCGCAGGAAATCCGACAGCAGCAGCCGCGGCTCGACGGCGTGGCGATGCGCCGCGCCGTTCACCGTCACGGTGATGTCGCGCGTGCTCATGCGCGGCCCCATGCGGCGGCGAGCGCGCGGCCCGCCAGCACGCCGACCAGATGGCGCCGGTACTCCGCGGAGGCGTGCAGATCGGTCGGCGGCTCCGTGGCGGCGCGCACCGCTTCGATCACGTCGCTATCGACACCATCGTCGAGCCGCTGCCCGATCAGCAACCTTTCAGCCTCAGTGACACGGCGTGCGGTCGGCGCCACGCCGGTCATGGCGACCCGCGCCCGCGCGATCTTTCCATCGGAGAGCGTGAGCGTCGCCGCGACCGCCGCGAGCGCGAAGTCGCCGCTGCGCCGCGCGACCTCCGCAAAGCCCCAGCCGGTGTTCGGCAGCTTCGGCAGCACCACTTCAGTCACGATCTCGTCTTCGGCCAGATCGACCGAGAGCGCATCGCGGAAAAAATCGCGCGCCGCGACGGTGCGTGCGCCGGACGCCGAGACGACCCGCAATTCGGCGTCGAGCAGCAGTGCCATCATCGGCAGCTCCGCGGCCGGGTCGGCATGCGACAGGCTGCCGCCGATGGTGCCGCGGTTGCGGATCGCCAGATGCGCGACATGCGCCATCGCCTCGGTCAGCACCGGAAAATGCCGCGCGATCACCGGCGACGTCTCGAGCCGATGATGGCGTGTCAGCGCGCCGATGCGTATGACGCCGCCGTCCTCACGCACGTAAGCGAGGTCCGGGATGCGATTGATGTCGACCAGAACCGACGGCCGCAGCAGACGGAAGTTGAGCATCGGGACGAGGCTCTGCCCGCCCGCGATGATCTTCGCGTCTCCGGCCTGCGTTAGGGAAGCCACCGCCATCTCGACGCTGTCGGCGACGATGTACTCGAACGCAGCCGGCTTCATGCGATTTCGCGATCCTCGTCCTGCCCTGACGCAGGCTAGAGCATGATCCCGAAAAGTGGAAACCGGTTTTCGGGAAGATCATGCTCAAGTTCAAAGAATCGACGCCGCCCGCTATCTCCCCAGCCCCGCGAGCAGATAGTTCTGCAGCGCGACGGCGCGCGCGCCGCTCTCGATCAGGCGATCAACAATGCCGGTGAGGAGCTCGAACTCCTCGCGGCTGAGCGAGCCGAACTCGGCGTCGTTCACCTCGCGTTGAATCGGCGCGAGCCGCTCCAGCGCGGCGCGGCCCTTGCCCGACACCGTCAGGGTGACGCGGCGGCGGTCGCCGCTGTCGATCCGCTTGAGGATGAAGCCGCGCTGTACCAGCCGCCCGGCCACCGCCGTGATGAACGCGCCGGACAGATAAAGATGATCGGCGACGGTCTTCACGTTCACGTCGCCGTCCTGCGACAGATGCGCGATCGCGATCAGGACGGTGTATTCGATGCCGGCGAGCCCGATGACTTTCGCGTGGCCGGAGCGGATGCGCTCGTGATGCGCCGCGAAGCCGAACAGCCCGTGCACCAGATGGCGGAACTCGCGGTCGCTCCCGCCGCGCAGCAATTCCGGCCGCGAGGTCGTGAGCGGCACGTTCGCGCGCTCGCGCGCCTTGCGCGACGTATTGCCCACGGGCTTGAGAGCGCTTCGCGGCATCCGGTTTCCTCACGAATCCGGCCGAACGCTACCATCCAATAGCGAGCTTGAAAAGCTAACTGAGTTAGCTATTATTCGGCGTGCCATCGCGAGGGGACCGCCGATGCAGATCAAGCGGACGCTGACCTTCATCGACGAAACCGGCGTCGAGGCCGGCCAGCCGATCGATCCGCCGCTGCGCAAGGTCGCGGTCGTGGCCATCCTCGACAATCCGTTTGCCGGGCGCTTCGAGCGCGACCTTTCCAGGTTGACCGATGCCAGCGCCGAGATCGGCCGGCACATCTGCGGCCTCGCGGTTTCGCTGCTCGCTCCGCACAAGCCGCAAAGCTACGGCAAGGCCGCGATCATCGGCATGAACGGCGAGCAGGAGCATGGCGTCGCGATGCTCACCACCGTGTTCGGCAATGTGATGCGCGAGGCGGCAGGCGGCGGCAAGGCGTGGATCTCCTCGCTCACCAAGCGCGCCGCGCCGGGCGCGAGCATCGACATTCCGCTGGCGCACAAGGACGCACTTTACGTGCGCTCGCACTACGACGGCATCACGATCACGCTGCCCGACGCGCCGCTGCCGGACGAGCTCGCCATCATCTGCGGCTACGCCAACCGCGGCCGGCCGAACCATCGCGTCGGCGGGCTTGCGGCAAAGGACATCAAGGGTCTCGACGGCCTGACATGAGACGAGCAAGCACAAGGATTGCGCCATGAGCTGCAAGACAGGTGCGGAGCACATCAAGTCCTTGAAGGACGGCCGCACGGTCTACATCGACGGCAAGCTGGTCGGCGACGTCACCGAGCACGTCGCGTTCCGCAACTCGGTGAAGTCGGCCGCGATGCTGTACGACTTCCAGGCCAGGCCCGAGAACATCGAGCTGATGACGTTCGAGCCGAACGGCGCCAACCGCCGCGTCAATCGCGCCTGGCAGATGCCGCGCAACTACGCCGAAATGGTGCAGCGGCGCAAAGCCATGCAGGCCTGGGCGCAGCTCTCGTACGGCTTCATGGGCCGTTCGCCGGACCATCTCGCGTCGGCGATCGTCGGCCAGACGATGGGCATCGAGGTGTTCGAGAAGCACGGCACGGCGCGCGCGAAAGCGCTGAAGGACTATTACGAGGAAGCGAGCCGCAACGATTATTTCCTCACCTACGTGATCATCAATCCGCAGGCCGAGCGCGGCAAGGACTGGGGCGAGCAGTCCGAGGACCTGGTCGCGCGCATCGTCGACGAGGACGCCGGCGGCATCACGATCCGCGGCGCCAAGATGCTCGGCACCTCGTCGATCATGGCCAACGAAGTGTTCGTCGCGAACCTGCAGCCCTTGAAGCCCGGCGAGGAAGCGCTGGCGTTCTCGTGCGCGCTGCCGATGAACGCCAAGGGCCTGCGGGTGCTGTCGCGCAAGTCCTATGAAGCGGCGGCCGTGTCGGTGTTCGACAACCCGCTCTCGTCGCGCTTCGACGAGAACGACGCGCTCATTTACTTCGACGACGTAAAGGTGCCGTGGGAGCGCGTGTTCGTGCACCGCGACCCCGACATGTGCCGCGCCCAGTTCCACGACACGCCGGGCCACGCGTACCAGAACTATCAGGCGCAGATCCGCCTCTCGGTGAAGATCAAGTTCCTCACCGGCCTCGCCCATCGTCTCACCGAGGCGATCGGCACCACCGCGATGCCGCCGGTGCGCGAGCAACTCGGCTTCCTCGCCGCGCAGGTCAGCATGGTCAACGCCATGATGGCCGGCATGGAGGCCGAAGGCACGATGCGCGGCGAGTGGTACGTGCCGAACCGGCATTTCATGTATTCGGCGCAGGTGCTGACCCAGGACCTCTATCCCAAGGTGATCAACACGATCCGCGACCTTGCCGGCGGCGCGCTGATCATGCTGCCGTCCTCGATCCGCGACTACGACGACCCGATGCTGGCGAAAATCATCAACACGACGCAGCGCGCCGCGAAGATGAGCCCGGAGGGGAAGGTCAAGTTCCTGAAGGCCGCCTGGGACGCGGTCGGCTCGGAATTCGGCTCGCGCCACACCCAGTATGAGATGTTCTACGCGGGCGCGCGCTTCGTCACCACCGGCCACAGCTACCGCACCTTCGACTGGGCCGGCGCGACCGGCATGGTGGACGACCTGATGAACTCGTATCAGCTCGCAGACGAGCTCGGCGCACCACAATGAAAGTCGCGATCGTCAATCTCGGGAAGATCGTCTCGGGCAACTGGCGCGAGCCGTTCGCGGCCGGCGACACGATCCTCACCGAGGGCGAGCGCATCGTCTCGGTCGGCACCGCATCCGCCGCCGCAGTCGAAAGCGCCGACGTGGTGATCGATGCCGGCGGGATGACGGCGATTCCCGGCCTGATCGACAGCCACGTGCACGTCACGTTCGGCGATTACACGCCGCGCCAGCGCACCGTCGGATATCTGGAAAGCTACCTGCATGGCGGCACCACGACCGCGATCTCGGCGAGCGAGGTGCATGTGCCGGGGCGGCCGCGCGACGTCGAAGGCGTCAAGGCGCTGGCGGTCGCGGCGCAGCGCTGCTTTGCGGACTATCGCCCGGGCGGGATGAAGGTGATTGCCGGCTCGGTGATCCTCGAGCCCGGCCTGCGGACGGAAGACTTCCGCGAGCTGGCGCAAAAGGGCGTGCGGCTGGCCAAGGCCGGCTTCGGCGCGGTGAAGACGGCGTACGACTATGTGCCGATGGTGGCGGACGCGAAGGCGGCCGGGCTGATCACCACCTGCCACACCGGCGGCTCGTCGATCCCGGGATCCGGCGCGATCACCGGCGATCATCTGCTCAAGATGCATCCGCACGTCTCGTTCCACATCAATGGCGGCCCGACTGCGATGCCGGACGCGGACTTCGAGCGCGTCATCAGGGAGTCGGAGATGGCGCTGCAGGTCTGCACCGCCGGCAACCTGCGCACCACGCTGTTGTGCGCGCGGCTGGCGGATCAGCTCGGCGCCTTCGACCGCTTCATCATCGCGACCGACACGCCCACGGGGAGCGGCATCATGCCGCTCGGCATGCTGTACACGATCGCGCATCTGTCGAGCCTGACCGAGATGACGCCGGAGCGCTTCATCTGCGCCGCCACGGGGAGCAACGCGCGCGTCTATGGCCTCGACAGCGGCCTGCTCGCGCCCGGCAAGGCCGCCGATATCGTTTTGATCGATGCGCCGGACGGCGGCACGCAGGACAACGCGCTGGCGGCGATCAAGCACGGCGATATCGCCGCCATCGGCGGCGTCGTGACCGCGGGCATCCCACGTTTTGTCGGCCGCAGCCGCAACACGCCGGCGACCACCCGCAAGGCGCGCGTCGCGGCCTCGCGCGTCACGCAGGATTTCGCGGCGCCCAGCCATTAGCGCATGATCCCGAAAAGTGGGACCGGTTTTCGGACAAGATCATGCGCAAACGAAAGGCAATGCGTTTTGGTTGTAACGCTTGGCCCATCGCGAGTTCCGGCCTGCGACCGCGACAACATTGCAGCCCCGAAAACGCGGTGCCTATAATGCGCATCGCGCAGCGTTCACGGCCGGCATGATTTACCAGCAGCTGATCAACGGCCTGATGCTCGGCGCGTCCTACGCGCTGGTGGCGATCGGCTACACGCTGATCTTCGGCGTGCTGAACCTGCTTTATTTCGCGCATGGCGAAATCTTCATGGTCGGCGCCTTCGTCGGCCTGTTCCTGGTGGTCTACGCCGGCGCCAACATTTACGGCGCGCTCGCCGGGGCGATGGTGGCGTGCGCGATCATCGGCGTGCTCTCGGTGTTCGTCGCGATCCGCCCGGTGCCGAAGGACCGCCCGCTCGCCCCTCTCATCAGCACGATCGGGCTCACCATCGTGCTGCAGAACCTCGCGGTCTATTTCATCGGCGGCCAGCAGCTCGCGTTTCCCGAGACGATCAAGCAGACGCTGTATCACGTCGGGCCGGTGACGGTGTCCTCGACGCAGATCTTCATCCTCGGCGTGGCCATTGGATTGATGATCCTGCTCTGGCTGTTCATCGAGCGCACCAAGATGGGCCGCGGCATCCGCGCCGTCGCCGAGAACCACGAGACCGCGGCGCTGCTCGGCGTCGACGTCAATCGCATCATCCTCGTCACCTTCATCATCGGCTCCGGCATCGCCGGGATCGCCGGCGTGCTCGACGGGCTGAAGAATTCGAGCATCTCGCCGTTCATGGGCCTGAGCGCCGCCGTGAAGGGCCTGATCGTGATGCTGCTCGGCGGGCTCGGCAACGTGCCGGGCGCGATGGTGGCGGGCCTGATGCTCGGCATGATCGAGATTCTGTCGGCGGCGTATATCGGCACCACCGAGCGCGATCTGTTCTCGTTCCTGATCCTGATCCTGATCCTGCTGTTCCGGCCGACCGGCCTGTTCGGCACGCGCACCGCCGAGCAAAGGTAGATCATGTTCGACGGGCTGATCGACGGATACACGCAGTCGATTTTGATCTTCACCGGCATCAGCGTGATCGCGGCGTATAGTTTTTTCGCGCCGTTCAAGACCGGACAGGTGTCGCTCGGCCAGGCCGGCTTCATGGCGGTCGGCGGCTACGCGTCCGCGGTTCTGACGCAGAAATTCGGCCTGCCGTTCGCGGCGGCGCTTCCCGTCGCAGGCCTGATCGCGGGCGTGGTCGGCGTCGTGGTCGGCTTTCCGGCGTTGCGCATCAAGGGCATCTACCTGCTGCTGCTGACGCTCGGGTTCGGCGAGATCATCTCGGTGATCGCGCTCTCGTGGGATTACGTCGGCGGCGCGCAAGGGTACCGCAACATCCCGTTCAACCCGCGCACGCTCGACTACGTGATCGGCATCGTGATCGTGCTGGTGATCTTCTTCGGCCGGCTCGAACGCTCCAGCCTCGGCCGCGCGATGGATTCGATCCATCAGGACGAGACCGCGGCGGAGGTGATGGGCATCGACGTGGTGCGCATCAAGCTGCTGGCGTTCGGGCTCGGCGCGATGATCGCCGGCATCGCCGGCGCGTTGTACGCGCATCAGGCGACGTACGTGGACTCGACCACGTTCAACATCATGCTGGCGGTGGAGATCCTGACGTTCGTGGTGGTCGGCGGCGGCAGCACGTTCTGGGGGCCGCTGGTCGGCGCCGCGGTGCTGTCCTACCTGCCCGAATTCCTGCGCGCGCTGCGCGAGTGGCTCGAGCTTCTCCCCGTCGCGATGACCAACTTCTTTCCCGCCAATCGCGTCTACGATTTCCTCCACGGCTTCCTCGACTTCGAGAACGCCAAGCGCCTCATCGTCTACGGCATCATCCTGATCCTGATGATGATCGTGCGGCCCGACGGACTGCTCACGCGCGACACGATCCCGCGCCTGCCGTTCCGCCGCTGGAAGGCGCGCCATGCCTGAGCCCTGCCTGGCAATCGAAGGCTTGAGCAAGCGCTTCGGCGGCTTCTACGCGCTGAACGATTTGCGCATGGAGGTCGCGCGCGGCCACATCCACGCGCTGATCGGCCCGAACGGCGCCGGCAAGACCACGTTCTTCAATCTGGTGACCGGCGTGCTCGCGGCGGATCGCGGCCAGATCATCTTCGAGGGCGAACTCGTCGCCGATGCCCGCCCTTCGCGGCGCACCCTGCGCGGCATCGCGCGCACGTTCCAGAACATCCGCCTGTTCCCGCACCTCACGGTGCTGCAGACCGTGATGATCGGCGAGCACTGCCGCTCGTATCCGTCGATGTGGAAGGCATTCGCGAGCGCGGTGCTGCAGCGCCCGTTCGGCGAAGCGCGCGAGGAAGGCCGCATGCGCGACAACGCGCTCGACCTGCTCGCCTTCTTCGGGCTCGCCGACAAGTGCGACGCGAAAGCGACCGACCTGCCCTACGGCGACCAGCGCAAGCTCGAAATGGCGCGCGCGCTCGCGACGCAGCCGCGGCTGTTGCTGCTCGACGAGCCGGCCGCCGGCATGAATCCGCACGAGACGCACGAGCTCGACGAACTGATCACGCGCGTGCGCGACCGCGGCGTCACCATCGTGCTGGTCGAACACGACATGCGCCTGGTGATGGAT
>Ga0207683_10003988_pt1 | contig 12801 bp, 16 predicted proteins | sample KBSM73metaG_FD_184333 | JGI IMG/M metagenome (GOLD analysis project Ga0207683, IMG submission 184333) | Miscanthus rhizosphere microbial communities from Kellogg Biological Station, Michigan, USA - KBS M7-3 metaG (SPAdes) (version 2) | ecosystem: Host-associated > Plants > Roots > Rhizosphere >...
CTTCGCGACCGCATCGAGCAGTTCCTCAAGTTGCTGCCCCATACTCAGAAGCAGGCTGCAGCATACGCCCGACAGCGCGACGAGTGGATGGCGGGGCGCTCCTGGCTGGAGGTGGAAGAAGATTTGCCACTGAGGCACGCAATGGAGAGCCGGCACAAAAGCTTCGCCACGCCAGAGTACATAGCGCTTTTGCGAAAGTACGAGGTCGCGCTAGTGGTAGCCGACTCGATAAAATGGCCCGTCATGATGGATATCACCGCGGATTTCGTCTACTGCCGCTTGCACGGTAGTGAAAAGCTCTACCCCGACGGATACACCGCCGATGCTATCGACACCTGGGCTCGAAGAATTTTGGCATGGTCGCGCGGCGAAGAAGTGACCGACGGTACAAGAATCCATCCCGAGCTCGGACCGAATCGCTCCTCGCGCGATGTCTTCGTATATTTCGACGACGATAACAAGGCCCGGGCGCCATTCGACGCCCAGAGCCTGCACAAGAGGATCGCCGAGCTGACAACCTGAGGCCATCGGCTTGAACAGTCAACTCTTCAGCGGCTGCCCAAACGTAATCCAGAATCCATTGCAGTCGCGGATAATAAACTCCCGCATGCCGTAAAACGTGTCATGCAGATCTTCGACGAAGTTGACCCGTCCATCGAGCCGCTTGCGTACGTCTTCAACATTCTCAACGTGTATATAGAGATCAAATTCACGACGCTGCGCATCGCTCGCCTTGCCGCCTGCGTTCAACATGATCTCGCTCTCGCCGAGCATCAGGGACGCCCACACCATCTCGCTGCCATCGCCATCTTCGTGGGCAATTGACCGAATGTTAAAACCGATCGATGCATACCAATCCGCTGTGGCGTTCACATCCCGAACGTGAATCATAGGAACGATCCGCATGGCCATCATTCTAATCTCGCATCGATTCAATGCTCGGTTCCCACTCTCCAGGCGCGGTCTGCACCAGCCGCTGTGTGCTAATGAATACTGTGTCAAGACTCTGACCCGAGCTCGCAGATGGCTTGAAACCTGGTTGATGCAGAACCCAGATACGGTTCGCCCGAGAAACCGGCGCGCCGGTTACAAACTCCCATGAATGGCCGCCTTCCTGGAACGAGATGCGGCTAAGGAAAACATCCGCCGCAACAGCGTTTTTCATCGGCAGAAGAGAAACCAGAAAACTGCCTTGTCCTGGGATGTACATCCACACGGCCTGATTCGGATCATCCGTGCTGAAAATTCCGCTGAGAGCGCCTGCGAGGTCGCCAGCGACTCTCCTATCTTTCAGCAGAAGAGGGCTTGCAAATCGAAGTTCACCGGGTCCGGGGCTCATGTCCTGTCCGTGCAAACTCATTAGGATCGGCATGTGATCCATCCATTCGCCTGTAAGCGTGAGTGTGCCCACATCAGACACATCAACTTTCACCTTCTCGCCTGGCTCGAACCAGACTTCCGCCACCTTCGCGGTGGGATCGGCGTCCTGTGTGAATGGAGCAAGGTTCTCTCCCTTGGAATACGTGCGCGTGCGAATCGCGAGCAGGACCCGACTGCTATCACGTCTAAGCAGGTTAACCTTATACGCGAAGAACTGAGGACCAGCCTTTCCATACCAGGAGCAGGTCGCTTGATTTTTGTCCAACGTTGACAACGGGCAGTCCATAAGAGGACCGTTTGGCCCCCCCGTGTTCAGCAGGACGACGGTTCCATTGGAATCTGCACCGACCTTGACGACGGCCAGAGTGCAGGCAAGGGCAGCGATACCGGCGATCATTGCGGCGAAGGCGAGACGCGGAATACGCATGGTTCCCCATCCTTTCTGGAGTAATGCGGCAAGCGGGTTTTGCGGCCGTGTCCATTCGCGCACAACAACAGACGAAGACTGCTCGAGGCTGGCCGTGCGACGCAGTTCGACGCCCATCGCGAGATAATCGCGAAGTTGCGTCTGGCATCCCGGGCAGGCGCCGATATGTTCGGCAGCCACGGGCGGGATGATTTCACCATCGCAGAGGGCGGAGACAAACTCCGCAGCTTCAGTGCAGATCATGGGAAACTCCTTCCGGCGCGCTGTGCCAAACGGCGCGAAGCGCTTCGCGCGCGGCGAATAAGCGCGAACGAACGGTGCCAATAGGAATGTCGAGAATGACAGCGAGTTCAGCGTACGATTGGCCTTCTACCTCTCGCAGCCAGAGCAGGCCGCGCTGCTCTGCAGGCAATTGGCTGAGGAGATCGGCCATGACAGAAGACGACTCGGCGCGACCGGGAGCGGCGTTCTCGAATTCGAGCGAGCCAAGCGGGTCAGTAGGCTTCTGTCTTCGCCACCACTCCGCGGCCTGCTTGCGAGCAATGCCGTAGAGCCAGGCGCGCAATGTTCCGCGGTCAGAGTCGAAACCCTGGGGGCGGCGCCAAATGTGCGTATAGGTATCCTGCATGACGTCCTCGGCCGCTTGCAGATTGCCGAGCAGGTGACAAAGGAAGCTGCGCAGCCGCGGAGCGGTTTCGCGATACCAGGCATCAAACACCGGGGTGTCGGCTGCCGAGATCTTCTTCCAGAGTTCCCGTTCGTCGAGCAAGTGCGGTCTCCGATCTTTACTTCGGGCAGAGGACGGAAAAGGTTCGAAATGTTTTTAGAAATTCTCGCAGAAAAAGAAAGGCCACCACCCAGATGAGGCAACGCGCTTGTCGTCACCATTGAAGCAATAGCGAGAAGTCTAAAGCTGCGCTTTGTTCGACGCGCAGAACCTGAACGGACGCGCTGCGCCGTTCTACTTTCCCATGACATCCCCGATCGGCACGCCGGCCTTCGGAAACGTGGCGCGATAGTCTTCACCGAGCAGCGCCGCCAAGGTGGCAGCAATCTGGCTTTCGGTAACCGGCAGCGCTTGTTTGCGCTCGCCGAGCGGCGGTGTATCGGGTCCCAAAAACGCCATCCAGGTCTGCATCGACGCGGGCACCTTCTGGCCGTGATCGGTCCATTTCACTCCCATGCCGCGACCGTGGTCCGGCAGCACAATCAGCGTGGTTTTGCCGCGATACTCCGGCATGGACTGCATCAGTTCCCAGATCTGGCGTAGATACTCATCTGCGAGGTGCGCGGCATTCAAGTACTCAGCATACGAGCCCGCGTGAGCCCAGTCATCGGTTTCGCCGAGACCCACAAACAGCACGCGTGGCTTTTTGGCCTCGACATACTCCATCGCCGTGTGGAACGGCACTGGATCGAACGGCTCGTCTGCCCAGATGCGCACCGTCTCCCGCTTCAGCGTGTTCAATAGATCCAGCCTCGGGGTTGCCGGAATCGCAGTCAAAGGATCATACCCGGCGTTAACCACAAAGCCGCATTTCTGGCTGCGGAAGATGCCGTTGAAGACTTCCCAGGCGCCGAAGGCAGCCACCTTTCCAGCGAAATCCGGTCTTTCGTTGAGCCACTCGAAAACAGTGGGATTAGGATTCGGTACATTGTCATTCGAGTCAACGCGTGGATCAGCGACACCCGTCAGTGTCTCGGAATAGCCGGGATAAGAGAAGTTGAAGCCATTGATGACGTGGGAGTCCGAGCCCAGATCTCGGTTGCCGAAGAGCTGTCCCTGGCTCGAGATTACGCTCCACATAAATGGCATCAGGGCTTGCCGCCGTTCAGCCTCTGTAGCGCGCGCGTATCTCTGGCGAGCGAGATCAGCGCGTTCCTTCGCGTCGCCCGGCATATCGGAACCGAGCGTTTCAAGGAGTTTCGAATCGGCGCCGTGAAACACTTCCTGCCAGCGCATACCATCGATCATGACGAGGACGACGTTTTCCGTCTGATGTATCGCCGGAGCCTGGGCCGGAGCGGCCGGAATAGATGCATTACCCCCGGCAACGAGCATCCCAATGCACAGGATGCGCGAAACTGATCCCTTGATCTGCATAGGGAGATCTTTTCATAGTGGGGACCGGCTGCGAGCTTAAAGCAAAAAACAAGACGGGCGCATTCCGCGATGGGGATGCGCCCGCCCGATCCGGGACAAACGGCGAACGACAACGAAGACGCTTACGCGGCTTCTTCGCCCTTGTCTTCTTCCTTCTTGCTCTCTTCGAGTTGCTTCTCGAGTTCAGCGCGCTTCTTGGCTTTTACTTCGTCGCGCTTCTGCCGTTTGGCGTCGAGTTGCTTCTCCGCTCCCAGCAGTTCGATGAAGGCCTTCTCGGCCCCGTCGCCCTTCTGGAAACCGGTGCGGACAATCCGCAGATAGCCACCCTGACGATCGCCGTAGCGCGGAGCCACGGTATCAAAAAGGCGCTCGACGGCCGCGTCGGTCATGAGAAAGCTGAGTGCCTGGCGCCGCGAGTGCACGTCGCCCTTCTTGCCCAGCGTAATCATCTTCTCCACGTGAGGACGCACCGCTTTCGCCTTGGCCACGGTGGTCTCCACACGGTCTTCCACGATGACGGACGTGACCAGGTTGCGCAGCAGAGCGCGGCGATGGCTGGTGTTGCGTCCGAGTTTGAATCCTGCATTGCGATGGCGCATATCTAGCTCCTGGCTGTTAGCTCCTAGCTGCTAGCTTTCTCTTTGCTTGGCGAACGGCATCGACTTAGCCGTGGCGCGATCAAGCTAGAAGCTAGTGGCTAGAAGCTAGTAGCTGCATTTAAAAGTTCTCGGTCTCGGTCGGCAACTGAAGGTCGACTGAATCCAGAGGCTCATCCTCGTCATCGAAGTGGCTGTAGTTCGCAGCCAATGCGGTGGCGGGCGGAATGCTGGTGGGTCCGGGAACGGCATTGCCGTTCTCGTCGATCTTCATGCCGAGCGAAAGGCCCATCTGCGCGAGAATTTCCTTGATCTCGTTCAGACTCTTGCGGCCGAAGTTCTTCGTCTTCAGCATCTCGGCTTCGGTCTTCTGCACCAGTTCGCCGATGGTCTGAATGTTGGCGTTCTTCAGGCAGTTGTAGCTGCGAACAGACAGTTCCAGCTCTTCAACCGAGCGGTTCAGATTGTCGTTACGCAGCAGAACGCGGCCTTCTTCGCTCCGAGACTCAGCTTCGATTTCTTCTTCGAAGTTGATGAAGATGTTCATGTGGTCCTTGAGCAGCTTGGCAGCCAGGCCGACAGCATCGGCAGGCAGTACCGCTCCGTTGGTCCACACTTCGAGCGTGAGCTTGTCATAGTCCGTGATCTGGCCAAGTCGAGCCGCTTCCACCACGTAGTTCACGCGCCGCACTGGAGAGTGGACCGAGTCCACAGGAATAAACCCAAGACCCAGATCGGCATCAAAATTCTTGTCGGCGGAGATGTAGCCGCGACCACGCTTGAGGCGCATTTCCATCTCGAGCCTGCCGCCCTCAGAAACGGTGGCAATGTAGACATTCTTGTCCAGAATCTCCACGTCGCCGTCGGCTTCGATCATCCCCGACGTAATGACGCCCGGCTGGTCTGCGCGCAGATACAGCGCCTTCGGACCGTCGCCCGCGAGCTTGAATGGGACCTGTTTGAGATTCAGGATGATGTCGGTGGCGTCTTCAACCACGCCCGCGATCGATTGGAACTCGTGGAGCACGCCCTCTACGCGAACCGCTGTAACTGCGGCGCCCTCGATCGAACTCAACAGGGTGCGGCGAAGCGCGTTGCCAATGGTTGTGCCAAATCCGCGCTCAAAGGGCTGTGCGCTGAACTTGCCAAATGTGTCGCTGAGCGTCTCGGCATCGACTGCCAGGCGCTTCGGCTTCTGAAATCCTCTCCAAAGCATATCGTTGTCTCGTTTCCCGCGCGGCAGGTACGTCGCGATGCATTTTGCGGCGGCCGCGCAAGTTCTCCTTCGGTTTAAATTGCAGCTTCGAGCTTCCAGCTCCTGGCCTCTAGCCTTGCCGCGCTGAAACCGTCAATGGGCTCACGCACGAAAAAGCTGGAAGTCAGTAGCTAGCAGCTAATAGCTGTTACTTCGAGTACAGTTCGACGATCAACTGCTCGTTGATCGGCAGGTTGACATCCTTGCGCTTCGGCAGCGAAAGTACACGACCTGAGTAAGTTTCAAAGTTGGCCTCGAGCCACGCGGGAACCGGGTTCTGCGCGGCGTTCTGCGCGCCCTGCTCCACAATGATCAGCTTCTTCGCTTCCTCGCGGATCGCGATCTCGTCGCCTACGTTTACCTGGAACGAAGGGATGTTCACCTTGCGTCCGTTCACGGAAACATGTCCGTGGCGAACGACCTGACGTGCCTGGCGACGTGAAATCGCAAAACCAAGCCGATAAGCCACGTTGTCCAGGCGACGTTCCAACTGCTGAATCAGCAGCTCGCCGGTAACACCGGTGGCGCGGTTGGCCTTCTCGTAGTACTCGCGGAACTGGCCTTCGAGAGTGAAGTACATGCGCTTGGCCTTCTGCTTCTCGTGCAGTTGCAGGCCGTAGCCCACAATCTTGGCCTTGCGATCCTTGCCATGCATTCCTGGCGCAAAGTTGCGCTTCTCAATCGGGCAACGGTCCGACAAACACTTGGTGCCCTTCAAAAAGAGCTTGGTGCCTTCGCGACGGCAAAGGCGGCAGACTGCTCCGGTATAACGAGCCATTTCTTCTCCTGACTTCGGATGACGGCCGGTTTACGTGTCCGGAGGACACTTCCTCCCGGCCCAAATTAGTTTTTAGCTCCCAGCTTTCAGCTCCCGGCATGTTCTTGCTCAACCAAACGCCACGGAAAGAATCCTGACGAGATGGAGCTAGTAGCTAGAGGCTGGAAGCTAGTGACTGCTTCTTAAACTCTGCGACGCTTCGGCGGACGGCAGCCGTTATGTGGAACCGGCGTAACGTCGCGAATGGATCGCACTTCGATGCCCGCTGCTGCCAGTGCACGGATCGCTGACTCGCGACCCGAACCCGGACCGGCGACGCGCACATCCACTGCCCGCAAACCGTGATCGCGAGCCATGCTGGCGGCGTTCGATGCAGCCTGCTGCGCCGCGAAGGGAGTGCCCTTGCGCGAACCGCGGAAGCCGAGCGAACCCGAGCTCTTCCAGCTCAGTGTGTTGCCCACCTGGTCGGTAATCGTCACGATCGTGTTGTTGAACGAAGCTTGAATGTGGCAGATACCAAACGGCACATTCTTGCGTTCGCGCTTCTTGAATTTCTTGTTCTTGCCAGCTTTGCCGGCTCCGGCCTTTTGCTCTGGTTTCGCCATTAGGTCTTCGCCGTCGCTTTCTTCTTGCTGGCCACAGTGCCCTTACGTGGACCCTTGCGGGTACGCGCGTTAGTGTGGGTGCGCTGTCCACGCACCGGCAGAGACCGCCTGTGACGGTTTCCGCGGTAGCTCTGAATATCGATGAGGCGCTTGATGTGCATCTGGACGTCTTTGCGCAGATCGCCCTCGACGTCTCCCTCGTCCTCAATCACCTGGCGGATACGGTTTACCTCTTCTTCACCCAGATCCTGAACCTTCTTGAAGGCGTCAACATTTGCCTTCCCCAGAATCTTGAGCGCGCGAGGATTGCCGATGCCAAAAATGTACGTGAGCGCGATCCGAGCCTGCTTGTTGCGGGGCAGATCTACGCCAGCAATACGTGCCATTCTGATTCCTTTGCCGCTTCGTTTTTGGTGCCTCCGGCCTTAACCGGTCCGCACGGGTTATTGCGGTTGCTCGGGGTTCATCGCAAGCCTTGACTCAAGCTAACTAGCCCCTGCCTATCGGCAATTGAGTTCCCGCGTTTGCCAGGCTCCTCTAGCCCTGACGCTGCTTGTGCTTTGCGTTCTCGCAGATCACCCGAACCACCCCGCGGCGGTTGATGACCTTGCACTTCACGCAAATCTTCTTTACGGATGCACGGACCTTCATTCGTAACTGCCCTTCTCTGCGCATCAGTTCCATGCGCGGCTTCAAAAACCCTATTTGTATCGGTAGACAATTCGCCCGCGATTCAGATCATACGGGCTAAGCTCCACCGCCACGCGATCGCCCGGCAAGATGCGGATAAAGTTCTTGCGCATCCGGCCCGAGACATGGGTCAGGACCTCGTGGTTGTTCTCGAGCTTCACCTTGAACATTGCGTTGGGCAACGTCTCCGTGACCGTTGCCATGACCTCAATCGCGTCTTCCTTCGACAAACTGTATCCACTTCTGCCGGCTGCTGTTCGCGCTACCGGCTTTGTTAGACTGAGCAATTACTCAGTCAAAATCTTTGCTCCGGTGGTCGTAACTGCCACCGTGTGCTCAAAGTGAGCACTCATGCTTCCATCGTCGGTCACGGCCGTCCAGCCATCCCGCAATACCCTGACTTCAGGCTTTCCGGCGTTCACCATGGGCTCGATTGCAATCACCATACCGGCCCGCAACTTCATCCCGTGACCCGCTTCGCCAAAATTTGGCACCTGCGGATCTTCGTGCATATGGGCGCCAATCCCATGCCCTACGAAATCACGCACGATCGAAAAACCCTCAGCCTCAACCACGCCTTGCACAGCAGCCCCAACATCACCCAGCGTTGCTCCCGGTTTCACAACATCAATCGCCGCATGCAGCGACGCTTCCGTCACCCTAAGCAGACGCGCCGTGTCAGGAGCAATCTTCTCGCCGACAGGAACCGTGATCGCCGCATCCCCGAAAAAACCATCCACCACCGCGCCGCAGTCCACCGAAACAATGTCCCCTTCTTTCAAGACCCGTTTCGGTGACGGAATGCCGTGCACGACCTCACTGTTCACCGAAGTGCACAGAACGCACGGAAAACCGTGGTACCCCTTGAAAGCAGGCTTCGCGCCCAATTCCGCAATGCGCGCTTCGGCCACCCTCTCAAGATCGAGAGTCGTCGCGCCCGGCTTCACATGGCTGCGCACCAACTCCAACACCTCACGGACCACCTTGCCCGCGCGGCGCATCTTCTCGATCTCTTGGGACGACTTCAGTACGACCGCCACTCCACCAATCCGTTCACTACCTGAATCAACGCACAAAAACCCGCCTGTCAGCCGCGCTCACTGCGCAACTGCTCGACGGCAGCAACAATACGAGCCGCTATCCCGGCTATAAGCCCGTCTCCGGGTACCTCGGCAAACCGCCCAAGTTCCCGGTAATGCTCGACCACGGGCGCAGTCTGTGCCGCATAAGCGCGCATGCGCTCCGCAAAGACCTTCTCCGTGTCGTCGGCTCGCTGAACCAGCGGGGCGCCTTCCACATCGCAAAAACCAGCCCTTTGGGGAGGGTTCGTGTAGATGTTGTAGATACGCTGGTCGACTGGGCAGTTCCTGCGCCCTGTAATGCGGCGCAATAACTGATTATAGTCCACTTGGATACTGACAGCAACCACCGGAAGCCCCTCCGCCTGGGCCGCCAGACGCCCATCCAGCCAGTGAGCTTGAGCCAGAGTCCGCGGAAAACCATCCAGAATGTATCCGTTGAACGTGTCCGGATGCTGAAGCCGGACGGCAACCATCTCGTTCACCAGAGAATCGGGGACCAGTTCTCCCCGAAGCATTATTTCTTTGGCCGCTTTGCCAAGCGGTGTACCCTGCGCCACATTGGCTCGCAGCAGATCGCCGGTAGAGATCTGGGGGATTCCCCAAAGCTTCACAAGCTCTTTGGCCTGGGTACCTTTCCCCACGCCCGGTGCACCTAACAAAAGAATCGGTCCGGGGACGATCATGCTTGCCGCCCGATTATGGTCACTTTCTACTGCACTTTCAGAAGTTACAGGCGAAGACATTACCAGGTTTTCCTTCCGCGTATACGACCGGAACGCGGGGAAAAGCCGTCATAATGCCGCATGATCAGCTGCGATTCGATCTGGTTGACAGTGTCCATAGCGACACCCACTACGATAAGCAGCGAGGTGCCGCCAAAGTAGAAATTGACCCCCATACCGTGAATCGCCCAGTTCGGCAGATTCTCAAAAAGCCTGCCAATGAGCCATATCTTGTCAAACCGAATACCCGAAATCAGGAAGGTAGGCACCAGGGAAATGATGATCAGATACAGCGCCCCCACCAGGGTAATTCGCGTCAGAATGTCGTTGATGAAGTCCGATGTGCGCTTGCCGGGACGGATTCCGGGAATAAACGAGCCCGACTTGCGGAAGTTGTCGGCGATATCGTCTGGCTTCATCACGATCGAAACGTAGAAGTACGCAAAAAAGATGATGCCCAGCATGTATAGCGCTTCGTACCACGGGTAACCCGGAGCAAGCGCTTGAATGACTGGCTGGAGGAAGCGGTTGTTCTGAATCGCTTCAAACTGGCCCAACATCAGTGGTGCCGAAAGAATCGAACTGGCAAAAATCACCGGCATAACGCCACCAGAGTTCACTTTCAGCGGCAAGTGGCTCGATTGGCCACCCATCATCCGCCGGCCTACAATACGCCGCGCGCTTTGGATCGGAATTCGTCGCTCCGACCGCTCCACGAAGACAATGAACGCCACCACTGCGACCATGCCAACTGCCATCAGCAACACTGCAAAGATGGTGAACGATCCCCAAGCGCTCGTTTGAACCTTCTGAACCAGTTCGCCAATGCCACGAGGCAATCCGGCAATAATGCCCGCGAAAATCAGCAGGCTCATCCCGTTGCCGATGCCGCGATCCGTAATCTGTTCGCCAAGCCACATGATGAAAGCTGTGCCGGTGGTCAGCGTGAGCACCGTCATCAGATCAAATCCGATGCCTGGATTCGTCACCAGTCCCTGCTTGGTCAAAATCGCCGCGATTCCGATCGATTGCAGAGCGCCCAGAACCACAGTCATGTAACGAGTCCACTGGGTGATCTTGCGCCGGCCGAGTTCGCCTTCCTTCTGAATGCGCGCCAATGGCTCATAAACCACCGTCAGCAACTGGAAAATGATCGAGGCGGTGATGTAAGGCATGATGCCAAGCGCGAAGATCGTCATGCGGCGCAGATTGCCACCGCCGAAGAGATCCATCAAGCCCAGCGCCGACCCGCTCTGCTGATTGAACATCAGTTCCAGTTGGTGTGCATTCACACCCGGCGTGGGGATAAACGCGCCCAGACGGTAGACGGCTAGGATGCCCAGTGTGAAAAGCACGCGCTTGCGCAGATCGGGAATTCGGAAGATATTAAGAAACTTCTCAAGCATGTTTGGTTTTCCGCTTCAGGCGTTACCGCCGCTCGACTCTTGCCAAATACCATTGTAGGTGCAAACGGCATTGCCGTCGCTTACCCACTTTGCCGCTCCGCAAGCTACCTCACGTACTGATTCTGCAACTGCGAAGTCGCAATGTGCGGTGTTCCCGGACACAGCAACTTAAGCCGTAACGGGAGCGCCTGCGACAACAGCCTTGCCGCCAGCTTTCTCGATCTTCTCGATAGCCGACTTAGAAAACTTGTGCGCGTGGATGGTGATAGCCGCAGTCAACTCCCCTGATCCCAACACTTTGATCAGCGCCTTCTTGCTCGAGGCCAGACCCAGCTTCTTGTAGTCGTCGAGACTGATTTCTTTCACCTCAAGCCCCGCGATGCGGTCAAGGTTCACGACGGTGTATTCGGTCCGGAAGATGTTGGTGAAGCCGCGCTTGGGCAGACGGCGATGCAGCGGCATCTGGCCGCCTTCAAAGCCGCGCATCAGGCTGAAGCCGGAGCGCGATCCCTGGCCCTTGTGGCCGCGGGTTGAGGTCTTGCCCATGCCGGATCCCATACCCCGGCCCACACGCTTGCGCGACGTATTTGCATTCTTCGGCGCGCGCAGATTCGATAAATTCTTTGCCATGATTTTCCTCGCTGTAACGCCGGCCAGGCTTGATACCCGCCGACTCGCGTTAATGTGGCTTCTAGCTTTCCAGAATCCTCACCAGATGCGGAACGGTCTTCACCATACCGCGAATGGATTCTGTATCCACGCGCTCAACGATCTGATTGAGACGCGTGAAGCCGAGGCCCTTCACCACCGCCTTGTGTTTATAAGGCGTGGAGTTCTTTGAGCGGTAATACTGAATGCGAATCTTCTTGGTCTCGGCCATGATTAAAGCTCCTCAACCTGTTTTCCACGCGCGCTCGCAACATCAGCCTTGTCGCGCAACTGCACCAGTGCGTCGAAGGTGGCCTTGATCACGTTGTGCGGATTGGCGGTTCCCAGGCTCTTGGTCAACACGTTCTGCACTCCAGCAGAAGTCATCACCGCGCGCACCGCGCCGCCGGCAATCACGCCCGTTCCTTCCGGAGCTGGCTTCAGCAACACCTGTCCCGAACCATAACGGCCCAGCACCTGGTGTGGGATTGTGGTATCGGTCAGGTTGATGCGGAACAGGTTCTTCTTGGCCGATTCAATTCCCTTGCGAATTGCCTGGGGAACTTCCTTGGCCTTGCCTGAACCGTATCCCACCACGCCCGAAGCGGCGTCGCCTACCACCACCAGCGCGGCAAACGACATATTCTTGCCACCCTTTACGACCTTGGTCACGCGGTTGATTGAAACCACCTGATCCTTCAGGTTGTACTGGTTGGCATCGAGTTTCTTCTTCAAGATCGTCATTGCTCTCTCGTCTCTTTTTGAGCTGTTAGCCCCTGGCTACTAGCTCCATTTCGCCCAATAGAAGCTCATCGTCTCAGCACGATCAGCTAGAAGCTAGGAGCTAGAAGCTCGAAGCTTCTTTTAGAACTCCAGGCCGGCTTCGCGCGCTGCATCTGCGAGCGCCTTGATGCGACCGTGATAGAGGAAGCCTCCGCGATCGAAGACAACCCTCTTGATGCCCTTCTCCACAGCCTTCTCCGCGATCGACTTGCCGATCTCTTTGGCTGCTGCCACGTTCCCGCCTGTCTTCAGCTTCAGTGCCAGCGTTGAAGTCGCTACAATCGTCTCGCCCTTCTGGTCGTCGATCACCTGCGCATAGATGTGG
>Ga0207683_10003989_pt1 | contig 12800 bp, 9 predicted proteins | sample KBSM73metaG_FD_184333 | JGI IMG/M metagenome (GOLD analysis project Ga0207683, IMG submission 184333) | Miscanthus rhizosphere microbial communities from Kellogg Biological Station, Michigan, USA - KBS M7-3 metaG (SPAdes) (version 2) | ecosystem: Host-associated > Plants > Roots > Rhizosphere >...
CTTCTGCCCCTTCATGAGACGCCAGACAGGGCCCATAGAGAGGCGATCGTATCAGGAGGAAACAGCGGGGGGCGATCGCGGCAGGGTAAGCAGTAATTGATGTATTAGCCGGAGGGGAGCCTCCTTTCTAGGCGTCATCCTGAGGAGCGTGAGCGACGAAGGATCCCCGACTCGGCTCGCCAAGGATGCCGTCGGCTCGAAGCCTGCCGGGGACGGGATCCTTCGCTATCGCTCAGGATGACGTCTCTGCGATGACCTCGCTTGCCGACGGCTCAATGCGTACCCGGTTTCTCCAGCCACTCCTCCGCCGCTTCGCGGCTGCGGAAGACGCCGCTCCGACCGAAGTGACGCTCGGTGAACGTCTCGAACACGCGAGCCATGCCGAAGATCGCCTCGTTGCCGACGACGATGGCGATCGCGCCGAACCTCACCTTTCGCGAGGCCTGGCTCGCCCGGTCGGCGGCGGAGCGGATCTGGCCCACGTTGGGCAGACTCGTCATCGGCGAGAGGTCGAGGAGGACGTCGGCGTCGTCCGGGCAGCTCGGATCCATCTCGAGCTCGTCGAAATGGGAGAGCACCTCACGGAGCGTCGTCTCGCCGACGCACTGGGTCACGATGCGATTGCGCTCGGGATCGATCTGGTAGACGACCGGCACGGTCCGATCATAGCGGGGCCGGTCGCGGCGCCGGACCTCACGCTGGCGCGTCGCCGGGAGCCGTGCCGCCGCGCGTCGAGAAGACGAGCAGCGCCGCCGAGGCGAGGACCGCGATCGACGCGCCGGTGAGGAACGCCGCGGCGGGCCCGAAGGCCTTCCACAGAACGCCGAAGAGGACCGAGGCGGGAAGCGCGGCGAGGCCGACGCTGGCGTGGAACGCTCCGAATGCCCGGCCGCGCAGCCCGTCCGGGGCGAGGTCGGCGACGAGCGCGCGCTCCGCGCCTTCGGTCAGGGCGTAGAAGAGCGAGTAGAACGCGAAGAGCATCCAGAGCTGCGAGGGGCGCGATGCGAGCGCGAACCCGGCATAGGACGCGGCGTAGACGATCCAGCCCGCCAGGATCGTGCGAACGCGGCCCAGGCGATCGGCGAGGATCCCACCGGGCACGCCCGCGGCCGCCTTCAGCCCGTTGAAGAACGCCCACAGAAGAGGGAGCTGCCACAACGCGACGCCCACGTCGCGGGCGCGCAGCAGGAGAAAGGCGTCGGTCGCGCTCGCGAGAGTAAAGAGGACGAAGATCGCGATGGCGATTTTCAGCCGTCGTGGAAGTCGAGGGACGCCCCCCTCACCCCTTCCTTCTCCCGCCTCCCGCGTGGAGAGGGGGTGATCCGGGACGGAAGTTCGAGGCGCCGTCTGCTTCCGTGGCGCCTCGCGCACCTTCCATGCGAGAAGCAGGACCGCGAGCGCACCGGGTATCGCGGCGAGCAGGAAGACCTGCCGCTCGTCGTGGAGGAAGAATTTCAAGAGCGCGGCGGCGAGGAGCGGGCCCACCAGCGCCCCGGCGTTGTCCATCGCGCGCTGGAGGCCGTAGGCGCGGCCGCGCTCTCCGGGCGGCACGAGGTCCGCGAGCAGGGCGTCGCGCGGCGAGGTGCGGATGCCCTTGCCTATGCGGTCGGAGAATCGGATCGCAAGGATTTGCGGCCAGCTCGTCGCCAGTCCGACGAGCGGCCGCACGGCGGCCGCGATCGCATATCCCGCGACGACGATCGGCTTGCGCCGCCGAGACCGGTCGGACCACCAGCCGGACACCGCCTTCATGATCGAGGCCGTGGACTCCGCGACGCCCTCGATCAGTCCGAGCGCGGCGGGCCCGGCGCCGAGCACGCGAGTCAGGAAATCCGGCAGGAGGGGAAAGATCATGTCCGAGGCGACGTCCGAAAGAAAAGACACCCAGCCGAGCGTCCATACCGAGCCTGGAAGGCGCGTGGACAACATATCCGTCTTTTGTTCGGAAATCTGTGTCATTTACATTAAAAAATAAGGAAGCTGTATTGAGGCAAGACCCGAGACCGGTGACCCGGGGCCCTCGATCCGGGACCGCCGACGCCGAGACCCGACCACTCCCCGGGATCGCTCATCGAGACACGGTGAGAATAGCCCCGTGCGTCTCCACACCGCCGACTCCTTCATCCTCGGCACGTACCCGCTGCGCGAGACCGACCGGATCGTTTCGTTCATGACCCGCGAGAACGGCAAGAAGCGCGGCGTCGCCCGCGGCGCACGCCGTGCGAAGAGCGCGTTCGGTGGAACGCTCGAGCCGATGACCGAGGCCCGCATCGTCTACTACGAGAAGGAAGGGAAGGACCTCGTCTCGATCAATTCCGTCGACCCGATCCGTCCCTCCTTCGGGCTCTCCGGCGACCTCAACCGCGCGCTGCTGCTCTCCGTTCTCGCGGAGAGCCTCGAGACCTTCGTCTCGGAGTCGGAGCCCGCCGAGCCGTTCTATCGCCTCGCGCACCACGTCATGGACGCACTCTTTGGAGGGGCCCCCGCCCCCCTTGCGGGCGCGTATTTCGACGTCTGGATCCTGAAGCTCTCCGGCCTGATGCCGTCCGCTCGCGAGTGCGCCGGTTGCGGGCGGGCCATCGACGCGGAGGAGCCGCTCCTCTTCGAAGAGGCGCGGCCCGGTTTCGTCGGGACGGAGTGCCGGCGCACCGAGGCGCTGCGGCTCACCCCGGACGCGCACCGGACGCTCCTCGCGTTCCTCTCCGGCCCGCTCGACCCGGCGTCGCGCCCGAAGGGGCTGGCCGAGATCGCGGCGGTCGCGCGGAGGGCGAGGCGGCACTTCCTGGGGCACGAGCTCAAGAGCCAGAGGGTCATCGAGGAGGTGCTGTCGTCCTGAGTCCCGGAGCCGCGAAGGGAGACGGCATCCCGAGCGCGAGAGCGCGAGGGGTCTCTTGCGGTACCGGGACGACGAGGGCGGCGCCTGCTGTAGACTTTTCATAGTGTTTACCCTTCAGCGTTTAATCGCGGAGCTGACCTCCTTCTGGGCCGGCGAAGGCTGCCTGATCGAGCAGCCCTACGACCTGCCGGTCGGAGCCGGGACGATGCACCCGGCGACGTTCCTCCGCGTCCTCGGGCCCGACTCGTGGCGGTGCGCCTACGTCCAGCCGTCCCGGCGTCCGGCGGACGGGCGCTACGGCGAGAACCCGTTCCGTCTCGGCAAGCACCTCCAGTTCCAGGTCGTCCTGAAGCCTTCGCCCGCCGACGTCCAGGAGATGTACCTGCGGAGCCTGGAGCGGCTCGGCGTCGTCCTGGCCGAGCACGACGTCCGCTTCGAGGAGGACAACTGGGAGTCGCCGACGCTCGGCGCGTGGGGCGTAGGGTGGCAGGTCGTCATGGACGGGATGGAGATCACGCAGTTCACCTACTTTCAGCAGGCCGGAGGCATCGACCTCTCGCCCGTCTCCGCGGAGATCACGTATGGCCTCGAGCGGATCGCGATGTTCCTCTCGAAGCTCAACTCGGTCTACGACGTGATGTGGAACGAGACGCTCTCGTACGGCCAGGTGCGCCGCCGGGACGAGGTCGAGATGTCGAAGTACGACTTCGAGATCGCGGATCCGGAGCTCGCCGCGTGGATGCTGGACCGGCACGAGCGCGAGGCGAAGCGGTGTCTCGACGCCGGCCTCGTGATCCCCGCCTACGAGGCGGCGCTCGTCTGCTCGCACCAGTTCAACGTCCTCGACGCTCGCGGCGCGGTCTCGGCGACGGATCGCGTCGGCATCATTCGCCGCATCCGCGAGCTCGCCTGTGCGTGCGCTCGGGCGTACGTCTCGGGCCAGGAAGGGCAGCGGTCTCCGCTCCCCGAGCCGGAACCCGCAGCGGTTTGAGCTTTTTGAGCGGCGCTCGACGCGCCGACGAGAGCGGAGAGTGGCCCTCCGGTCGTCAACAGCGAATTCGCCTCCGAATCCACGGCAGGAACAAGCAGACTTGAAAGACCAAGACTTCTTACTCGAGATCCGGACGGAGGAGATCCCCGCCCCGGCGCTGCTGCCGGCGCGGCTCGAGCTGTCACGCCGTCTCGGCGAGACGATGGCGGAGGAAGGCATCCCGCCGTCCGCGGTCGAGTCCTACGCGACGCCCCGGCGCCTCGCGGTGATCCTGCGCGGGCTGCCCGAACGCCAGGCCGACCGGTTCGAGGAGGTCCTCGGCCCGCCCGCCGCCAGCGCGTTCGACGAGGAGGGCCGGCCGAAGAAGGCGGCCGAGGGGTTCGCGCGGGCGCAGAAGGTCGACGTCGCGGACCTCGTCGTCGTCGACTCTCCGCGCGGCCGCACGGTCGCCGCCCGTAAGACGACCCCGGGCCGGGCCGCGGCGGAGATCCTGGCGGAGGTCGTCCCGCGAGTCGTCGCGGGCCTGTCGTTTCCCAAGACCATGCGCTGGGGCGACGGCGCCCGGGCGTTCGTCCGTCCGGTGCGCGGCGTGCTCGCGCTGCTCGGCGGCACGCTGGTTCCGCTCGAGATCCACGGCGTCGCCTCGGGAGCGACCACGCTCGGTCACCGCGTCCTCTCCGAGGGCGAGCTGACGATCACCGGCGCCGACGACTACCTCGCGAGCCTCCGCTCCCACTTCGTCGAGCCCGACCCGGAGGTGCGCCGCATCCGGATCCTCGAGGACGCGCGCAAGCACGCCTCTCACGTCGGCGGACAGATCGAGGCGCACGTCGACCTCGCGCAGACGCTGGCGGACCTCGTCGAGTGGCCGGGCACCGTGCGCGGGTCCTTCGCGCCGGAGTTCCTCGAGCTGCCCGAGGAGATCACCGTGACGGCGATGCGCGTCCACCAGAAGTTCCTGCCGGTGCGCGGACCGGCTGGCCTCCTGCCGCACTTCATCGCCGTGATGGACAACTCCGAGGACCGGAAGGGTTTCATCGCGAAGGGGAGCGAGTGGGTCCTGAATGCCCGGCTCGCGGACGCGCGGTTCTTCTTCGAGGAGGACGTCCGGGAACGACTCGAGGACAAGCTGCCGCGGCTCACGCGACTGACGTTCCAGGACCGGCTCGGCGACTACCGCCAGAAGAGCGATCGCATCTCCGCGCTCGCCGCCGAGATCGCCGAGGCGGTCGGCCGGCCCGATCTGTCGGCGTCGGCCTCGGAGGCGGGCCGGCTCTCCAAGGCGGACCTGACGACGCAGGTCGTCCGCGAGTTCACCGACCTGCAGGGAGTCATGGGCGGCATCTACGCACGTCGCGACCGCCACGGCGACGCCGTCTGGAAAGCGATCTACGACCACTACCGTCCGATGTCCGGCGCCGACGATCCGCCGCGCGAGGCGAGCGGCGCGGTCGTCTCGCTCGCGGATCGCTTCGACTCGCTCGCCGGGCTGTTCCGCATCGGGCTCGCTCCGACCGGGTCGCGCGATCCGTACGGGCTGCGCCGCGCCGGGCTCGGAGCGGTCGCGATCGCCGTGGGCCGCGACTGGCGCGCGGACTGGAGCGGGGTGGCGCGAAAAGCGATCTCGCTCTATCCCGAAGGCCTCGAGGGACCGGATGCCGAGACCGCGCTCGCCGACCTCGAGCGTTTCTTCGCGGAGCGGCTGCGCCACTTCCTCGAGCGACGCGGGCACTCCTACGACGAGATCTCGGCGGTCCTGAACGTCGGCATCTGGGACTTCGCGGACGCGGCCGAGCGGGCGCGGGCGCTCTCGGACGCCCGCCGCCACATGGATTTCCGGTCGCTGATCCTCGCGTTCAAGCGCATTCGCAACATCCTCGGCGACGAGCAGCCCGGTGAGCCCAGGTGGGAGCTGTACCGCGAAGACGCGGAGAAGGCGCTCGGCACGGACTTCCTGCAGGCTCGGAGCGCCATCGAGGCCTTCAGCCGGGAGCGGCAGTATCGGGAGGCGATGGAGACGATCGCCTCGATCGCGCCCTCGCTCGACCGATTCTTCGTGGACGTGCTCGTCAACGCGCCCGAGGAGGACCTGAGAAAGAATCGGCTGGCGCTCCTCTCGTCGATTCGGCAAGAATTCGGGCGCCTCGCGGACTTTTCCGAGATCGTCGTAGAGAAAGTCTAAAAATGAAACGAGTCTTCTCATTCGGAAACGGCGCCGCCGAGGGCGCCGGCCTCGGTAAGGAAACACTCGGCGGCAAGGGCGCGGGCCTCGCCGAGATGACGGCCCTCGGCATTCCGGTGCCTCCGGGATTCACGATCGAGACATCGGTCTGCGCCGACGTGTCGCGCGGCGCGAGCCTCGACGGAATCCGCTCGGAGGTCGAGACCGCGCTCGGGAAGCTCGAGCACGCCGCGGACAAGCGGTTCGGCGACCCGGCGAACCCGCTCCTCGTCTCGGTCCGCTCCGGGGCGCGGTCGTCCATGCCGGGCATGATGGACACGATCCTGAACCTGGGGCTCACGTCACGGACGGTCGCCGGGCTCGCCGCGCTCTCGGGCGAGCGCTTCGCGAGCGACTGCCGGCGGCGGTTCATCGAGATGTACGGCGACGTCGTGCTGCGGGTCCCGCGCCACGAGTTCGAGAAGGCGATGAAGGAGGTCAAGAAGGCCCGCGGTGCGCAGAGCGACCAGGACCTGACCGCCGCCGACCTCGCCGAGATCGTGCGCCGCGACGAGGCGATCATCCGCCAGCGCACGGGCCACGACTTTCCCGACGATCCGCGCGAGCAGCTCTGGGGCGCGATCGGCGCCGTCTTCCGTTCCTGGGACAACGAGCGCGCGAAAACCTACCGCAAGCTCCACCACATTCCCGACGAATGGGGGACCGCGGTCAACGTCCAGGCGATGGTCTTCGGAAACCGCGGCGAGACGTCCGCGACCGGCGTCGCGTTCACGCGGGATCCCGCGAGCGGCGAGAGGAAGTTCTACGGCGAGTTCCTCCCGAACGCGCAGGGCGAGGACGTCGTCGCCGGCATCCGGACCCCGCGGCCGCTGAATCGGGACGGGTCCGGAACGTCGCTCGAGGAGACGATGCCGGAGGCGTACGCGGAGCTGCAGCTCGTGCGCGAGCGGCTCGAGAAGCGCTTCCGCGACATGCAGGACCTCGAGTTCACGATCGAGGATCGAAAGCTCTTCCTGCTCCAGACGCGCAACGGGAAGCGGACGGGCTTCGCCGCGGTCCGGATCGCGACGGACATGGTCGACGAGGGGCTCATCGACGCCGACGAGGCGATCGCGCGCGTCGAGCCCGAGCAGCTCGTCCAGCTCCTGGCGCCGATCTTCCCGTCGAAGGAGAAGGCCGCCGCGATCAAGGAGGGGAGGCTCCTCGGCAAGGGCCTGCCCGCCGGCCCCGGCGCCGCGTGCGGCCGCGTCGCGCTGACGGCGCGAAAGGCCGTCGAGATGGCCGCGAAGGGCGACCCGGTCGTCCTCGTCCGCGAGGAGACGTCGCCCGAGGACATCGCCGGCATGCACGCGGCCGCGGGGATCCTGACGACGCGAGGGGGCGCCACGTCGCATGCCGCCGTCGTAGCGCGCGGGATGGGCAAGACGTGCATCGTCGGCGCCGGCGAGATCTCGGCGGATCCCGCCCACGGCGAGGTGCGCGCGCACGGCCTCGCCGCGAAGGAAGGCGAGTGGATCTCGATCGACGGGACGGCGGGAGAGGTCATCCTCGGGAAGCTCCCGACGCAGCCCTCCGAGGTGCTCCAGGTGCTGTTGCAGGGGACGATCAAGCCGGAGCAGTCGGCGGTGTATCGCGCCTACAACCGCGTCCTCGAGTGGGCCGATCAGCGCCGGCGGCTCGGCGTCCGCGCGAACGCCGACACGCCGAACGACGCTCGCATCGCGGTGCTCTTCGGGGCGCAGGGCATCGGGCTCTGCCGCACGGAGCACATGTTCTTCGAGGAGAAGCGCATCGTCGCGGTGCGCGAGATGATCCTCGCCGAGACATCCGAGGAGCGCCGCGCGGCGTTGGCCAAGATCCTGCCGATGCAGCGCGAGGACTTCGCTGGAATCTTCCGCGAGATGGGCGAGCGGCCGGTGACGATCCGCCTGCTCGATCCGCCTCTGCACGAGTTCCTGCCGCACGACGACGAGACGATGCGCAAGGTCGCGGCGGAGCTCAACATCTCCGTCGAGAAGGTCCGGGACCGCACGCACGCGCTCAAGGAGGCGAACCCGATGCTCGGCCACCGCGGCTGCCGGCTCGGGATCACCAACCCGGAGATCTACGAGATGCAGGTGCGCGCCGTGTTCGAGGCGGCGGCGCAGGTCACGCGCGAGGGAGGCAAGCCCAGGCCCGAGATCATGATCCCGCTCGTCGGCGCGAGGGGAGAGTTCGAGCGTCTCCGCGCGGTCGTCGACGAGGCGGCGAGGCGCGTCATCGCCGAGTCCGGCCAGGAGATCCCGTTCCAGATCGGCACGATGATCGAGGTGCCGCGGGCGGCGCTGCGCGCGAACCGCATCGCCCTCAACTGCGACTTCTTCTCCTTCGGCACGAACGACCTGACGCAGATGACCTACGGGTACTCGCGCGACGACATGGGGACGTTCCTGCCGGTCTACATCGCCGAGGGAATCCTGCCCGAAGACCCGTTCACGAGCCTCGACCAGTACGGCGTCGGCGAGCTCGTCAAGATCGGCACGCAGCGCGGCCGCGACGTCAAGCCGAAGCTGAAGGTCGGAGTCTGCGGCGAGCACGGCGGCGATCCGCGCTCGATCGAGTTCTTCCACCACGCCGGCCTCGACTACGTCTCGTGCTCGCCGTTCCGCGTGCCCGTGGCGCGCCTGGCGGCGGCGCGCGTGGCGCTGGCGGACCAGGCCGGCGTCGGGCCGTCGTCGACGGCATAGGAGGTTTCACGGATGGCCGCTCTCCTGCTGCTCGCCGCTCTCGCCGCCGTCCCCGACTCCGGCGCGCCGGCCGACCTCGTGCTGCGGTCCGCGAAGATCTGGACGGGCGACCCCGCGCGCCCGGAGGCCGAGGCACTCGCCGTGCGCGGCGGCCGGATCGTGGCCGTGGGCTCCGACGCGGAGATCGCGAAGCTCCAGGGTCCGTCCACGAAGGTGATCGACGGGAAGTGGCGCCGCGTCGTGCCCGGCTTCATCGACTGCCACACGCACATGTCGATGGGCGGCCTGGACCTGCTCGCGATGGACCTGCGCAAGACGAAGGACCCGGCCGAGTTCACGCGCATCGTCGCCGACTACGCGAGGAAGCAGCCGCCGGGCGTCTGGCTGACGGACGGCGCGTGGGACCACCAGCAGTGGACGCCGGTGCGCCTGCCGACGAAGGCCGACCTCGATCCCGCGACCGGCGACCATCCGACGTGCCTCTCGCGCCAGGACGGGCACATGATGGTCTGCAACACCCTCGCCCTGAAGGCCGGCGGCGTCACGCGGGACACGCCGAACCCCGCGGGCGGCGTCGTCGTCAAGGACGAGAAGGGCGAGCCGACCGGCGTGCTGAAGGACACGGCGATGGACCTGGTCTGGAAGCGCCGCCCCGAGCGCACGCTCCAGGAGATCGTCGGGGGCCTGCGCGCCGCGAACGGGCACGCCGGCGAGAACGGCGTCACGTCGGTGCAGGATCTGGCGGGCAGCCCGCTCGACGTCGCCGGATGGGACACGCTGCGCAAGGCCGGCGAGCTGACCGTCCGGGTCAACTACCGGCCGCTCCTCTCGACCTGGCCGAAGCCCCTCGAGACGAAGAAGAGCATCGCGAACGACGAGTGGCTGCGCATCGGCGGCGTGAAGGCGTTCATGGACGGGGCGCTGGGGGCCGGGACCGCGCTGATGTTCGCGCCGTTCGACGACGACCCGGGCAACAGCGGCGTCGCGATGCCGGAGGCCGAGGGCATGGAGGGCCGCATCGCGACGGCCGACGCCGCCGGCTTCCAGGTCGAGGTGCACGCGATCGGCGACAAGGCGAACGCGCAGATCCTCGACATCTACGACCGCGTCGCGAAGAAGAACGGCCCGAAGGACCGGCGCTTCCGCGTCGAGCACGCGCAGCACCTCCGGCAGGAGGACATCCCGCGGTTCGCGCAGCTCGGAGTGATTCCCTCGATGCAGCCGTACCACGCCGTGGACGACGGGCGCTGGGCCGACCGCCGCCTCGGCAAGGAGCGCGCGAAGGGCACCTACGCGTTTCGCTCGCTGCTCGACGCGAAGGCCGCGCTCGTGTTCGGTTCCGACTGGGACGTGGCTCCGCTCTCGCCGATCCTGGGCATCGCGGCCGCGGTCACCCGCGCCACGATCGACGGCAAGCAGCCGGGCGGCTGGGTCCCCGAACAGAAGATCTCGGCCGAGGAGGCGCTCCGGGCCTACACGGTGACGGCCGCGTACGCCGCGTTCGAGGAGAAGGAAAAGGGGAGCCTGGAGATCGGAAAGCTCGGCGATTTCGTAATCCTGTCGGATGACCCCCTCTCCGTCCGCCCGGAGGCGCTCGAGAAGATCCGCGTCGACGCGACGGTCGTCGGCGGCCGCGTCGTCTTCCCCAAGCAGAAGTAGCCCGCTCCAACCCGTGCGGCGCCTCCTCCTGGCCGCCGGGTTGCTGTGGTGCTGGGCCGGGGGGACGGCCCCCGGTCACGAGCTCGGCTCGATCCGTGTCTCGGCGCGGTTCCAGAAGGACGGCACCTACACGGTCGACGCGACCGTCGACCGCGAGCACCTCCCGCCGGGATTCGGCGACGGCGCGAAGATCGACCCGCGGTTCCTCCCGATCGCGCACCTGACGCCGGAGCGGGAGGCGCACGTCGCCGGGATCGTCGCGGCGGCGATCGACGGCGTCGAGATCGCGTTCGACGGGAATCCCGTCCGTCCCTCGGTCGAGCTCGTGCCGCCCGAAGGAGGAGTCGCCGCTTTCGACGCGTCCGAGCTGACGATCCGCTTCACGGGCGCGATCCCGCCGGGGTCGAAGGCGTTCACGTGGCGAAACGCGGGCGCGCCCGGCACGAACATGCTGACTCTGCGTGTGCAGGATGAAGAGGACGCCGTGCGCCAGTGGGTCGAGGCGGGGAGTCGCAGCGAGCCCTTCGTCCTGAAGTCCGAGATCGTGCCGATGACGCGCGCGCAGGTCGTCCAGGCGTACCTGAAGCTCGGCTACACGCACATCCTGCCGAAGGGAACGGACCACATCCTCTTCGTGCTCGGGATCTTCCTGCTCTCGACGAAGTGGCGGCCGATCCTCGCGCAGGTGACGGCCTTCACGGTCGCGCACACGATCACGCTCGGCCTGACGATCTACGGCTTCGTCTCGCTCTCGCCGCGGATCGTCGAGCCGCTGATCGCGCTGTCGATCGTCTACGTCGCGGTCGAGAACGTCGTGACGCCGGAGCTTCGGCCGTGGCGGGTTGCGCTCGTGTTCGGCTTCGGCCTGCTCCACGGGATGGGCTTCGCGGGCGTCCTCGCGCAGCTGGGCCTGCCGCGCTCGGAGTTCCTGACGGCGCTCCTCTGCTTCAACGCGGGCGTCGAGCTCGGCCAGCTGTCGGTGATCCTGGGAGCGTTCCTGCTGGTCGGCCTGCCGTTCCGCGGGAAGCCGTGGTACCGCCGCCGCGTCGTGATCCCCGGCTCGATCGCGATCGCGGCGGTCGGTCTGTTCTGGTTCGTGCAGCGGGTGATCGGCTAGCGGAGGGTCACGGCGCGTCTTCCACGCCCCTACCTCAGCTCCGATGCCGCGCGGACGGAGCGGTAGTACCACTCCACGGAGCCGACGAGGCCAACGAGCAGAACCACCCATGCTGCGGCGTTGGTCGCGAGGAAGGCCCGCTGTCCCCGCCGGGCGGCGAAGGAAAGGGCGACGCCAGTGACGAGAAGGAAGGCGAGCGCGCCCGGAAGGACGTAAAAGCTTCGGAAATACCCCAACGAGCTCCCGGATCCGCCGGCACCGCCGACGATCTCGTCGATTCGGATGGCCAGCTCCGGATAGAAGACCACCGAGAGCGCCGTGGCCACAAAGAGGGCGAAGGTGCTCGTCAAGATCGATGTCGCTCCGGTCGGCTCGCGCGAGGTCACTCGGACACCTCCAGGTAGACGTTCTCTTTGACGGTATCGGGCGGGCGGCTCAAGAGTGGATAAACCTTGTCCCACGCCATCGGGCTATGGAGCATTTCGTGCGATTTGAAAGGGCCGAAGTCGATGCTCCATTCGACGTTTTCGGCATACGGATGAGTCCGGGCGGCGGCTCCCATCTGGGGAGAGCTATCCGGCTCACCGCCTCCGTGCCTCTGCACCTCGTCGAACCTGTTGAAGAGGTTGATCCACGTTCCGATTCCGCCGTTCCCGGTCAGGCGGTAGGCGGGAACGGACGGTGTCCCGAGCGTGACGAAGTTGTCGACCTTGTGATTCAGGCCGAGGTTTATCGCGGCGATCCCGACGTTGCCGCCATGGCTGTGCGCGTAGAGGTTCAGCTGCTCACCGGGAGCGAACTTGTAGTGATTGATGAAGCTCCTCAGGGAAGCGGCCGCGGACATGCGCGCCTCGTGAGTGTCCTTGCCGGACCACAGGAAGGACGCGATCGCTCGGTCGCCGACGGTCTTCGCCACGTGATCGAAGAAGGCTCCGCCTTGACGGAAGTCCCGAGCGCTTCCGGGCCAAGTCCCGTGCACGATGATCGTGAGCCGTCCGTCGGGATCCACGTGCTTCAACGGATTCCCCAGCGTGTACGCGTACCGGTTCCAGCTCTGCGGGTTCTCGGGATGTCCGCCGACCGAGTCCGGTGACAGGAACCGCCCGAGCTGGTAGTCCTGAGTGCGGGCGTGGTCGTTGTAGCGCGCCGATTCGCCGTCCCGCTCCATGAGCGCGAACGACAGGCGCTGCGCCGGCGGAGTGGGATTCGTGTCCTCTCCGTACGGCCAGTGCTTGTGAGTCTCGACGAGCTGTCCGGACTGGTTGAAAACGGCGCGAGGGCTTCCCAGG
>Ga0207683_10003990_pt1 | contig 12799 bp, 11 predicted proteins | sample KBSM73metaG_FD_184333 | JGI IMG/M metagenome (GOLD analysis project Ga0207683, IMG submission 184333) | Miscanthus rhizosphere microbial communities from Kellogg Biological Station, Michigan, USA - KBS M7-3 metaG (SPAdes) (version 2) | ecosystem: Host-associated > Plants > Roots > Rhizosphere >...
GTAGCGGTACGCGAGCAGCGTCGGGCACCACGACACCTTCTGCGCGAGCATCCGCGCGATCAGATCCTCCGTGAGTCCCTGGCCGTGCTCGATCGAATCGACGCCCGCGCGCAGCGCAGCATCGATCCCATCCCAGCCGTTCGCGTGCGCCGACACCTTCACGCCGAGCCGGTGCGCCTCGTCGACGATCGCCGCCGCCTCCGCGGGCGTGAAGTTGACGATCGAGCGCACGGGCCGGTCGGGCTTGCCCTCGTACACGCCGTGGTCGGCGTAGAACTTGATCCAGTCGGCGCCATGCCCGACCTGCTCGCGCACCGCCTTGCGAGCCTCGTCCGCGCCGTCGATCGTCTGCACGCCGATCGGCATCGTCAGCTCCCAGTTGTAGCCGCGCAGCGGATACATCCCGGTCGGTGCGAGCGCGCGCGTCGCGACCTGCATGCGCGGGCCGGGCGTCACGCCCTTCGCGATCGCGGTCTTCACGTCGACGTCCGCATACATCGCCCCCTCGGTCTCGAGATCGCGCAGCGACGTGAACCCGTAGTGCAGCGCGCGCCTCGCATTCTCGGCCGCGGCGATCGCGCGATACGCGGTGCTCTGCTTGAGCAGGATCGCGTCGTAGACGCCCGGCCCGACGTCATCGTCGAGGAACACGTGGGTGTGCGCGTCGACGAGCCCGGGCAACAGCGTCGCGCCGCCGAGGTCGATGACCTTGGCGCCAGGCGCCTTCGCCGCGAGCGCGGCGGGCGTTCCCACCGCCGTGATGCGATCGCCGTCGACGAGGACGGCGAGGCCGTCTCGCGGCTTGTCGGACACACCGTCGAGCAGGTGCGCGGCCTTGACGATGATCGGCGAGGCGCCCGCAACCGAGGGTGCGAGCACGAGGAACGCGAGGAAGGCACGCCACATGGGCGGCATCCTAGCCGCGGATCCCCTCGGCCAGTACCGCTAGAACTCGACGACCGTCCGGATCGATGCGCCCTCGTGCATCAGGTCGAATGCGTCGTTGATCTTCTCGAGCGGCAGCTTGTGCGTGATCAGCCGGTCGATCTCGATCCGCCGATCCATGTACCAGTCGACGATGCGCGGCACATCGGTGCGCCCGCGCGCGCCGCCGAACGCAGAGCCTTTCCACACGCGACCGGTCACCAGCTGGAACGGCCGCGTCGAGATCTCCTGGCCAGAGCCCGCCACGCCGATGATCACGCTCACGCCCCAGCCGCGATGGCAGCACTCGAGCGCCTGCCGCATCAGCTGGACGTTCCCGACACACTCGAAGCTGTAGTCCGCACCGCCGCCGGTCAGCTCGACGAGATGCGCGACCAGGTCGCCGCGCACCTCCTTCGGGTTCACGAAGTGCGTCATCCCGAAGCTGCGCCCGAGCGCCTCGCGCGCGGGGTTGATGTCCACGCCCACGATCTGCTCGGCCCCGACGAGCTTCGCGCCCTGCACGACGTTGAGCCCGATCCCGCCGAGCCCGAACACCACCACACGCGCGCCGGCCTCGACCTTGGCGGTCCATAGCACCGCCCCGATGCCGGTCGTCACGCCGCAGCCGATGTAACAGATCTTGTCGAACGGCGCGTCGGCGCGGACCTTCGCGAGCGCGATCTCCGGCAGCACGCTGTGGTTCGCGAACGTCGAGCAGCCCATGTAGTGATGGATCCGGGTGCCCTTGTACGAGAACCGGCTCGTGCCATCGGGCATCAGGCCCTTGCCCTGCGTCGCACGAATCGCCGTGCACAGGTTCGTCTTGCGCGACAGGCACGACTTGCACGCGCGGCACTCCGGCGTGTAGAGCGGGATCACGTGATCGCCGGGCTTGAGCGACGTGACGTCGGCGCCGACCTCGAGCACGACGCCGGCGCCCTCGTGCCCGAAGATCGCGGGGAACAGGCCCTCGGGGTCCGCGCCGGAGCGCGTGAGCTCGTCGGTATGGCAGACGCCCGTCGCCTTGATCTCGACGAGCACCTCGCCGGCCTTCGGACCTTCGAGCTCGACCTCCTCGACAACCAGCGGCTTCCCGGCCTCGAACGCGACCGCAGCGCGAGTCTTCATGCGACCGACCCTAGCGTGAACGTTAGTTTGGCGCGATCGGTGTCGAGGCGATCTCGCCGTAGAAGACGCGGACCGGGCCGAGCTCGGTGTCCGTGATCTCCGGCGCGGCGAGCGGCTGCACCACGATCTGACCGCCACCGTCCGGGATGACGAACTGCGACGACGGCGGGCGATGGCAGCTGCGGAGCGCGTAGCCGCCCGAGTCGCCAACCAGCACCGAATCCGCGGTCGGAGCGCTCCAGGTCGCGAGCACATCCGTTCCCTGTTGCTGCGCGTGCACGCCGGTCGCGGCGAGGTATGCGCCTGCATGGATCGGCACGGTGATCGAGATGCCCGCGTCGGTCGCGTGGAACAGAGTGTCGACTGTGACGCCCGAAGATGACGTGTACGGCGAGCTCACTTGCTTGTCCGGGTAGGGGCTGCCGTTCGTCAGTTGCAGGCCATCGATCGCAACGCTAGCGAGCTCGGTCGTGATGACCGTGGCCGTATCGGTCTCGAGCTCCGCGCATGCACCCACGTCAGGCACGTGTGGCGGCGTCACCGGTAAGCCGGTTACGTCGACGTACTGCACATACGCTCGCACGTACGTGGAGCTGATCAGGAGATCGAATCCATTGACGTCGGGTGCTGACGACGAGCCCGCCGCACCACAACCGGAGACCGCCACCGCCACCGCCAGAAAGTACAGCCGCATCTGAAGACTGTACCTCATCGAGGGGGGACGTGAGTACGTCAACGAGCAGGGGCGTCAGTGCTCCGCGTCACGAGCCGCGCTTCTTCTTGCGGGCGCGGGCCGAGACCTCGGCGAGCTTGCCGGAGGCGAGTAGCGTCCGGAGCTCGCCTTCCATCTCGCGAGCGAACAGCAGGCGCACGGCCTCGACGCCCACGGTGCGGAATGCGGAGAACAGCTTGCCGGCGTCGGCTATGCCGAGCTGGCCTTCCTTGATGCGGCCGACGAACAGCTCGACGAGGTCGTTGGTGGCGCGCCGGAGGTGCTTGCGCAAGATCGCCGATGCCTCGGTCGCGGTCTCGAGATCGATCCCGACTCCTTCGAGCTTGATCGCGATCGCGAGCAGGGCAGGGCTGCCGACGAGATAGACGTCGCCCTTGCGCTCGACGATCCGCGCGCGCATCAGGTCCGCGAGCAGGCCCGGGCGCCGGCTGCCGACCAGCTCGTAGAGCTCTGGCTCGGTGACGGTGCGCGGTTGATCGGCGCCCCAGGGGACCTGGACTTCTTCCTCGACGCCGAGCCACTCGGCCAGATCGACCTCGCCGCGGTCGATGCGCTTCATGAGATCGCCGATCGCGTCGATCCGGAGGCCTCGATCCGAGAGCTGCGCGATCAGCTTCAGCCGCTCGACGTGTTGCTTGCCGTAGTACGCGACGCGACCGCGGATCGCCGGATTCTGGAGCGCGCCGCGCGACTGGTAGAACCGGATCGTGCGGCTGGGAACGTGCGAGGCGGCGGCGAGCTCGTCGATCGTGAGCGTGTCGTCGCTGGCGGGTTCGGCCTTGGCCATCTCGACCGCGATCATGCCGCGAGTGCCCGCCGGCGCGTCGGCAACGCGAGCCGAAAGATCGTGCGAAGCGTCGTTCCGAGCTGGCGGCCGAACGAGCCCTTGTTGTAAGGCACGCCGTGGCGCGCGCAGATCTCCTCGACGCGGGGCGCGATCTCCGGGTAGCGATTGCTCGGCATGTCGGGGAACAGGTGGTGCTCGATCTGATGGCTCAGGTTGCCGCTCAGGACGTGAAACAGCGGCCCTCCGGTGATGTTGCACGAGCCCAGGATCTGGCGCAGGTACCAGCGACCGCGCGTCTCGCCCTCGATCTGCGCCTCCGTGAAGACCTGCGCGCCGTCGGGAAAGTGGCCGCAGAAGATGATCGCGTACGACCACAGGTTGCGCATGAGGTTCGCGGTCAGGTTCGCGAGCAAGACCGGCAGGAAGAACGGTCCGGCGAGCAGCGGCCATAGCACGTAGTCCTTCGCGAGCTGCTTGCCCGCCTTGCGGCCGATTCCTGCGAGCTGACCGCGCACGTCGGAGAACCGCTGTTCACCGCGGCGCAGCGCGCCGAGATCGATGTCGTGCATGGCGACGCCCCACTGGAACATCACCGCGAGCAGCGCGTTGTAGATCGGCTGCGCGAGGTACGCGGGGCGCCACGCCTGCTTCTCGGTGACGCGAAGGATCTCGTAGCCGACGTCGCGGTCGCGACCCATCACGTTCGTCCACGTGTGGTGCACGACGTTGTGCGAGTGCTTCCACTGGTCGGCCGGGCACACGTTGTCCCATTCCCAGGTCGATGAATGGATCTCGGGATCGTTCATCCAGTCCCACTGGCCGTGGATGACGTTGTGGCCGATCTCCATGTTCTCGAGAATCTTCGCGAGCCCGAGGGAGGCGGCACCGGCGCCGATCACGCCCAGGAACAGAGGGAACGCCGGCATGAGGGGCAGGCTCGCGAAGATCAGTGCGCGCCCCCCGATGGCGAGGCTGCGCTGGATCTTGATCGAGCGCGTGATGTAGCGGCGATCGCGATCGCCGAGGCTCGCGAGCACCTCGGTGCGAATCGCGTCGAGCTCGCGGCCGAAGGCTTCGGTATCGATGTTGTCGTTCATGGGACCTTTCAAAGCTTGAGCTCGACGTCACCGGCCGCGGCGCATACGCAGAGCTGGATGCGCGTGCCGGGCTCGTCGAGCGCGGTGCCGGTGCGCAGGTCGCGCACGCAGCCAGAGATCATCGTGGCGTCGCAGGTGTGGCAGATGCCCATGCGACAGCCGTGGGGAGGTGACAGGCCGGCGCCCTCGGCGACCTGCAGGAGCGAGGTATGGCCGTCCGCGGCCGCGTCGACGGCGCTCGCTGCGAATCGCACCCGGCCGCCGCCGTTGGCCGGCAGCACGGCGAGCGCCGCGCGGAACCGTTCGATGCGGACTCCGGGGACGGTCGCGGTGACCGCGTCGAGCAGCGACTGCGGGCCGCACGCCCAGCACTCGCGCGTGCGCCAGTCGCCGACCAGCTCGTTCAGACGCGCCGCGCTGAACCGCCGCGGATCGTCGGCCGTGGTGATCACGATCAGCCGGTAGCTCGGATGGTCGACCGCGATCGCGCGCAGCTCCTCGCCGAAGATCACGTCCTCGGTCGTGCGCGCGTAGTGAACGTGCACGACGTCGGGCATCGTGCCGCGCAGCGCGAACGTGCGAATCATGCTCGCGACCGGCGTGATGCCACTGCCTCCGGTGATGAACAGCGGCCGCACCGGCGCGCCCTCGGGGATCACGAAGTCACCCTCCGGGGCTCCGACCGAGACGAACGTGCCGACCTCGACGTCGTGTACGAGCGCACGCGACACGCGGCCCTGCGCCTTCACCGTGATGGTGAAGCAGCCGTCGCGGCGGTCAGGTGACGAGCTGATCGAGTACGTGCGGGTCGCGATCCGGCCGGCGATCGCCACGCCGATCCGCACGTGCTGGCCGGGGCGATACGAGCGCCAGCCGCGTCCGGGGCGCAACACGAGCGTCCGCACGCCCGGTGCGTCGTCGTGGACCGCCTCGACGCGCGCCTGCCGCGTATGGCTGGCGGCGAGCGGGCGCACGAGCGCCACGTAGTGCGAGGGCAGGAGCGGCGTTGCGACCAGGGCGGCCAGGTCGCCGAGCCAGGACCAGCGGGTCGATGCAACCTTCATCATTGACCCATTGATAACTGTGACAGTGAAAACTGTCAAGGAGGAAGATCGACGTGCCCGCGTGACGACACCGGTGACGTCACGGCAGGCGCTTTCACGCCGCAACTACGTGTTTTCCGCCACGCGCGAGGTGGTCTCACGGTTGCTATCGACCTGGTCCCCAAGGGAGTCACACACATGAAAAAGCTGATGGTTCTGGCCGCAGTCGCGGCACTGTGCGTTGTTGGTTGCAAGAAGAAGGACGCTGCGTCGTCGGCGGAAACGGGGAGCGCCGCGACCGCAACGGCGCCGGCAGCGGCGAAGGCGAGCGAGCCTGCCCCCGCGGCCGCCAAGGCGAAGACCTGCGAGGAGCAGGGCGGCACGAAGCAGGGCGATTCGTGCGAGGTGAAGACCGCCGCGCCGATCGACATTGTCTACGAGGGCAAGTTCGGTACGGACGTGATGAACCCCGACCCGGGCGCGGAGTTCAAGGTCACCAACAAGCTCGCCGTGCCGGTGAAGGTCAACACGACGCAGCTCTACGCCTACGACAAGGCGGGCAAGCAGCTCGACCTCGACCTCAACGGTACCAAGAGCAAGTACTCGCAGGAGAGCCAGCGCGGCCTGATCGAGCTCGATGCGAACGAGTCGAAGGAGTACGTGACCGGCATCCAGAAGAAGATGGTGCCCGCCGACATGGATACGATGCAGGCCGAGATCATGACGTGGTCGGTGGACGGCCAGAGCTTCCATCGCGCCGGCGCCAACGACGACGTTCGCCCGAAGGACGGCTGGAAGTAGTCAGCGTCGCGCGAGCCTAGAGCTCGATGTCGTCGAGGAAGGCGTCGGTGCCCGCATCGTTGCCCGCCTCGGGCGCGCGCATGGCGGCGGTGCACAGCGTGCATGCCTGCGGCGCATGCGGCGTGCTCGAGCGGTGCAGATCGATCACCGCGCGCGAGATCTCGGCGAGCTCGCGTCGCACCTCGCGTCGCCGGCCCCGCACGCGCTCGATCTTCATGTCGTCGTAGCCCGTCGTCTGGTGGCGCATCCACGCGATCACGGCCGCCCGTGCGCGCTCCTCGATCGGGATCCGCTCCGTGCGCGCGACGGTGCCGCTACCGACGGGCGTCGCGTGCGCCGCGACCCGCTTCGCAAGCGTGCGGGCCAGCTCTTCCCAGCGCGGTGCGAACCGCAGGAATGCGAACACCTCGCGCTCGAACTCGAGTGCGTACGCTGCATGTCCGCGCTCGCGGCGCGCGACATCGGCCTCGCGACGCTTCGCATACGCTTCGGTCGAGCGCTCCGCCTCGAGGGCTGCGCGTGCGGCCTCGATGTGCTCGCGTGGCGCCCACATTCCCTTGGAGAAAGCCTTGCGCCCGCGCTTCTCGATCACCGCCCACCACGGGCCGGCCGCCTTCACGCGTCGGGTCAGGCCGGCATCGCCCGGCGGCAAGCAGGCCCAGCCTTCCGGCGGCGAGAGCCGGCGACCATCGGGCGCGAGGAACACACGCGGATCGGAGGTCGGAGCGAGCGTCAACGACTCGGGCACGGCCGCACCGTACACCGGCGATCTGACGCCGGCCGAGCTACGCGAGCCTGCCGAGACCGCGCTTGATGACGCGCGCGAGCACGGTCTGCAGCGCCGCGCCCACGATCGGTAGCGAGTCGTAGTTGATCGTCCAGGTCACGCGCGACCCCGCGCCCACGCTCGCGAACTCCAGGCGCCCGCGGTGATTCCGCACGGGGCCACCGCCGCGCGTGATCCGATAGTCGATCGATCGCTGCGGTTCGATGGCGGTCACGGTCTCCTCGAGCCGGAGCAACCCGACGCCCATCCGGCGCACGGACCCGACACCGTTGGGCTCGCCCTCGCCGTCGCGAATCCGCCGCACCGGCACGCCAAACACCCGGCGCAGCCGTTCGTGATCGGCGAGCTCGGCGAACAACTCCTCGAGGGAGCGGGCGGACGCGTGCACGACCTCGACGGTGTGATGAGCCATGTGCGCGAGTCTAGTCCGGCTGCCCCGCGAGCGCAGAGTCCCCGACAGCCACGCGAAGATTCTGGGGAAGTTTGGAACGTAGCCGTGGTCGTCGTGATCGCGGTACGATCTGAGAGCGTGTTCGGGGCGAAGCTCCTCTTGCTGACCGCGAGCGTGTGCGCCTGCGGGCGTTACGGCTTCGACGCCCATGGCGGTCCCGGCGGTGCCGGCGATGACGCGAACGGCGACGGCGCGACCGACGGCCCGGCGTCCGACGTCTCTGGCGATGGCGCCGCTGCGACCGGCTGGACCGTGTTCTCACCGGCCCCGACGACCACCACGGTCCTCACATCGGTGGTCGGGTTGGGCGCGACCGACTGGTGGATCGGCGGCACCGGCCCGGAGGTCTATCACTTCGACGGCACCGCCTGGACCGCGCGTCCCGGGCCCACGACCAACATCCAGATGATGTGGGAGCAGTCTGCGACCGACGTCTGGGAGACGGGTCTGAACTGCGACGTCAGGCGCTGGAACGGAGCGACCTGGACGGCATCCCCGCCGACCGGCTGCAGCGCCGATTCCTACCTCGCGATCGGCGGCATCTCCGCCACCGACCTCTGGCTCGCAGGCTCGTTCGGCAACCTCGAGCACCTCGTCGGCGCGACCTGGACCGCGCTACCGCAGGGCAACAACATCGATCTGTGGAGCGCGTGGGCTGCGAGCACGAACGACGTCTACGTCTCGGGAACCAAGGGTTCGATCCGGCACTGGACCGGCTCGATGGCGACCGAGGACATCACCCAGAACCTGACGGTCAGCACCGTCTGGGGCGCGAGCGCCAACGACGTCTGGGCGGTCGGCGCGACGGGCATCATCTATCACAAGGTGAATCAGGGAGCGTGGACCCAGGTCACGAGCCCGACAACCCAGTTCCTCTACGGCCTCTGGGGCACCGCCGCGAACGACATCTGGGCGGTGGGTGACAACGCGACCATCCTCCACTACGACGGCTCGCAGTGGTCGAGCGGCGTCGTGCCGGGCATTCCCGCGACCACGTCGCTGCGCTGGGTCCACGGAATTCCGGGGGACGGCGTGCGCGCGGTCGGCACGGGCGGCGTCGTCCTGACGCACCCATGAGCCTGCGTCGCCTTCAATATTCAGTCCCGAGCAGCAGAGATCGGGGTGGGGCGATGGCACGATGGGGCCATGTTGGCCTTTGGTGATCGTGGGGAAGCCGTGCGTGATCTTCAACTCCAGCTCCGGGCCGCGGGGTTCGATCCCGGCGATATCGACGGCGTGTTCGGCGAAGCCACGCGGTCGGCGCTCGAGGATTTTCAGAAGGCACACGAGTCGCTGAAGGTCGACGGCGTGTACGGGCCGGTCACCAAGGGCGCCCTCGAGCAGGCACTCGTGATCAAGCAGACCGAGACCACGGGGCAGGCGGAGGCAGCGCCACCGACGCCCTGCGATCCGGCGACCTGGACGGCATTCCGCGCACTCGTCGATCAGATCGTGGGGCTGCCCGTCTGCTACGGACCCGGCCGCGGCTTGTTCCTCGACGGCAAGTGGGTCGTGACACAAGGCCCGGGTGGGATGGGCAGGGAGTCGTGGCAGAGCGTTACGGGGCGCACCTATCCGAGCTTCCACTGTACGAGCTGGTGCAACTTCTTCCTCGGCTGGCTGCTTCGCTACAACGAGGACTTCACGCACGCGGGCAACATCCCGAGCCTGTTCGATCTGTGCGAGCAGTCCGACGAGCTGCATGAAGCCGATGACAAGGAGCGGTACCGCGGCTACGGCCCGTACTGCACCGCGATCCTGTCCGACGGTTCGACGTACGCGCGCAAGCAGTTTCCGAAGCCGAAAAATCAGTACGTCCTCGACATGCAGGAGCTCTATGACCGCCGCGCGCAGCTGCCCACATTTCTCGTGTGGGGTGAATCGACATGGCGGAACGGCTCGTGGAACATGTGGCACCACACGGGCCTGTTCGCGATCGATCACAACGCGCCCGATCACGCGATGTATCGGATCGCCGCCGATGGCTATCAAGGCTCGGACCATCGCTGGTCGGCCCAGGCGATGCGCTGGACGTCGATCGACACCGCGGCGGTGAAGACCTACGAGGCCAACATCATCTTTCGGGCGTACGGCGTGAAGTCGAGCGATCAGGGCATCTACGGTCGCGACCGATCGATCGCGCCGGTGACGCTGGAGACCTGACCGTCACGGTTCGTCACGTCAGCGCCCGACCAGATTTGCGATGCGACGTGCGGCGGCAGCGAGATGCGCAGCATCCAGGTGCCAGCGCGCCACCGACCACCGCCACCGGCGATCGTAGATCTCGGCGACGAGGGAGGTAGGACCATCGAACGTCACGTTCGAGATCTCTCCATGCGGGGCAGAGAGGGCGTCGCCGATCCGGTGCCCCGCTTCGATATCCCAAAGGACGACAGAGTCACCGGTCGTCGCGGCGAGGAGCTTCCCGTCGGGCGAGAACGCGAGCGCCTGGACGTTTCCGTGCCGAGCATCGAGGACCGAGGCGCCGATCGGTTTCAGCGTGGTCACCGACCAGAAGCCGATGCCGCCACCCGAGTCCGCGATCGCGAGTCGCGTACCGTCGGGTGATAGCGCAAGCGCGGCCACCGAGCCGTGCGTCGCCGTGAACGTTCTCGCCGCCCTGGGATCTTTCACGGGAAGCGCCGTGACGGCGACCGTCGAGCTCGATGAAAGCGCCAGAACATCGTTCTTCGGCGAGAAGGCGATGTGTTCGATGAGTGGCGTCGACCAGCTCTGCGGTTCCACGTCCGGCCGCGTGACATTCCAGAGACCGAGGAACGATTGTTGCCCTGATTCGTCGGTCGAGGCGATCGCGAGAAGCGAACCGTCTGCACTGAACCGCAATTGACTCGCGCTGCGCTCGCTCGCAATGAGCGAACGCATCGTGCCGTCTGCGGGCGTCCACAACAGTGCTCTGCCGTTCGCGTCGACGATTCCCACGCGTGCGCCGTCGGGCGACACGACCATATCCCGCAATGGCCCCTCCACATCGCCGTGCGAAGCGATCGCCGACTCCGGGTGATGAGGATCGCGCAAGCTCACCGTCGAATCGATCCGGATCGCTATGCGAGCTCCGCCCGGAGACAGCGCAGCATCCGTTCCAACGATCGCCGTCGCGGAGACCGCTTCCGCCCAAACGGGCGTCGCACCTGGGCTCCAGATCGCGATCCCGTAATCGTCGGTCGCCGTCGCGAACGACGAGCCGTCCGGCGCCATCGCGAGGGGGGGCTGAGAGCCCGTGGATGCGAGCGGGTAACGCAGGGTGATCGTCCGTACGGTCCCGGTGAGCGATACGAGCGCGAGGTTCGTACTGCCGCTTGCCACGAACGTGTTGGAGTCATCGCCGGGCAGACGTGCAAGTCTCAGCCACGCGTCGTCGAAGTGATCGGACGCTTGCACCTTGCCGTCGACCGTGGATACCGAGAGTCTCGAGTTTTCGAGAGCGGCGATGCGATCGTCCTCGGTGAAATCGGCATCCCAGACCGGGCTTCCCTCCGCCCGTCCGGTCGACAGTGGTGACTGCGACAGCTTGCCGTCGGTCAGGCCGAACACGGCCAGTGTCCCTGCGTTCGTCCCTACCGCGACGAAGGTGTCGTGGGTGTCGAGGCGAGCGGCGCGGATGCCACGTTGCCGATCGCCTGGATCGACCGCTCGTCGATCCAGCTCGGCAAGACGTCCCTGGTCGAACCGCCAAATCGACACGATTCCGAGGTCGTCGCCGATCACGATCAGCTTGCACGACGGGTCGAATTGCAATGTGCGCAAGACCGACTCCGATACGGTCGCGGTCGCCAGGCGTGCGCGCGTGCGCGTGTCGAAGATCTCGATCGTGCCAGTCTCGTTTCCGACAGCTGCAATCTCGTCCTTCGCGCAACCAGCGAGCGCCCTCGCAGAGCCGGTGTGCTCGAGGGTTCCGCGTTCTTTCCGTCCTGCGACATCCCACAGGCGCACGGTCTTGTCGTCGCTCGACGAGACGAGCGTCGCGGGGGTCACGTAGGCGAGCGCGCCCACGAAGTCCGTATGACCATGCAAGATGGCGCGCAGCGACTGTGCGCGATGGAGCGCTGTGACCGCCGCGTCGCGAGCCTCTGCGGTCGGCTCGGTTTCGATGGCGTCGGCTGCGAGCGAAAGGCCCTGGTCGAGGTGCACGGCAAGCGCGGTCTCCGAGGCTTGCGCTTGCTCTTGCGAGTGCACGATGCGACTGCGCCGCTTGCTGGCGGTCGCATATAGCGCCGCGGTGATCCCGAGCCCCACGACGATCGTCGTGGCCGCAGCGCCGGCGGTGCGGCGCCAGACGCGTCGGCGCACGTACGTGAACAGCCGGTCGATCTCGGCGAGCGTGCTCGGCGCTGGCGACGTCGTCGCTGTCTCGTCGATCCAGATCCGGCCCCGCAATGCTGCGCGCACCGAATCGTCATCTTCGATCTTGATCTGACCGTCGATGTTGATCGGGATGACGGTGCGGGCGGTGCCGAACGTTGCGATCTCGGCGCGCACGTAGTGCGAAGCGAGCGCCTTCGGCGAGAGGATGACGACCAACACGCTCGAGCGGCGCAGCGCTCGACGCACCGCGGAGGTCAACTCCGTTCCGGGCGGCATCTCGTTCGAGTCGAGGAAGCAGCGGTAGCCGGCCGCGGCAAGCTGCTGCCGGAGCGTCTGCGCGTACGAGATGCTGTCAGCGCGCGTGTACGAGATGAAGACGTCGTATCCGAACAGGCGATCGAAGATCGTGGAGGGCATTAGACGACTCCTTCCAGGAGGGACTACTCCCAGGTACGATCGCTGATACTCGCCAGCGGGATCATCAGCTGATCCCAGTACAGGAACGCGCGCTGGCCATCCGCGGTGTGCAGCCGCACGGCCACGCGAAGCGCGGCTTCCTGCGGCGGCTCGAGCTCGTGGAGGGTAGCGGCGATCTCGCCGGCCAGTGTCGACGAGAACTGTTCGATGGTGCCTTGATCGATCGCGCGCGCGGTGACGAGGTGCATCGGTGACCGCGCCGGATGTCCCTTTCCGCCCGCGCTTCCCTCGAACGCAAAGTCCAG
>Ga0207683_10003991_pt1 | contig 12799 bp, 9 predicted proteins | sample KBSM73metaG_FD_184333 | JGI IMG/M metagenome (GOLD analysis project Ga0207683, IMG submission 184333) | Miscanthus rhizosphere microbial communities from Kellogg Biological Station, Michigan, USA - KBS M7-3 metaG (SPAdes) (version 2) | ecosystem: Host-associated > Plants > Roots > Rhizosphere >...
CGTGACGCGCGCCGGCACGAACCGGATCCGCGTCGACGCGACCGGCCTCTATCGGCCGGGCGGCCTCTCCGGCGACCAGCCCGTGACGGGCACGTCCGGGTACGACAACCTCTGGCAGGGAAGCGGCCTCGTCTCCGGCCCGATCGTCGCGGACAAGGCCTATTTCTCGGCCGGCGGCGAGTACAACAGCCAGGACCGGGACGCGACGATCACCTCGCCGCTCGCCCCCGGCACCTATCGCGGCGACTTCGAGCAGTCGCTCCTCTTCGCGCGGATCGACGGCGACGTCAGCGACCAGAATCACGTCTTCGGCAAGTTCGCCGCGGACCAGTTCTACGACACCAATCCGCAGGACGTCGTCGGCGGACTGAACCTGCCCAGTGCGGGCCGGACCTTCGAGCGCAAGACCTGGACCTACCAGCTCGCGGACTCGGCGGTGATCACGCCCGCGGTCTTCAACGACGCGCGCGCGGTGTTCCTCGACGCCGACCCGATCACGAAGTTCTCGCCCAACGACCCGTCGACGCAGTTCGTCCGCCCGGGCGTCTCGACCGAGGGCGAGTCGCGCTCGGCTCTGCTGACGAACCAGCAGTGGCAGATCGCCGACACGGTCTCGTTCTCTTTCGGCTCGCACCTGGTGAAGTTCGGCGGCGACTACATTCGCTCCCAGTCCGGAGGCAACGGCCAGGAGTTCGGCGCGCCCTTCGTCCTCGGGCAGTTCACGTTCAAGCCGGGAATCCCGGCCTCGATTCCGACGGCCGACCTCTCGCTCGACGACGTCCAGCGTTACACGCAGGGCTTCGGAAACGTCGACTATTCGGTCATCGAAAGCATCTGGTCGCTGTTCCTCCAGGACGACTGGTGGATCAGCCGCGACCTCACGCTCAACCTCGGGCTCCGCTACGACCGGCAGAGCCTGACCGACGCGAGCGACAACTTCCAGCCCCGCGTGGGATTCGCGTGGCGTCCGGGCGGCGACGGGAAGACGGCCGTTCGCGGCGGCTATGCCATGTACTACTCCGAGATTCGCGCGAACATCGTCGCGGGCTGGGAGCTCAACGGACCGACCGGCTTCTTCACGTACTCCGCCGCACCGGGCCAGCTCGGGTTTCCCGATTCGTTCGAGCCCCTTCCCGCGTTCCCGCCGGGCGCCGTTCTCCCGCCTCGGGACATCACGATCCGGCCGGGCCGGGCGGCGTTCTACAGCCAGTTCTTCGACGTCTCGAAGCTGAACGGCTATCCGGACGAGCTCGTCAACCCGCGCACCCAGCAGATCACGATCGGCGGCGAGCGGGAGCTCGCGCCGTCGTGGATCCTGTCGATGGACTACGTCCACGCGCGGACCGACAACATCGACCGCAACCTGGACCTCAACGCGCCGGCGTTTTTCGACCGGACCGATCCGGGCCAGACCCGCAGCGCGGCGGCGGCGGACGCGACGCGGCCGATCACCCCGACGCCGAACGGCTACAAGCGCATCCTCGTGACGGTGAACGACGGCAACAGTCTCTACGACGCCCTCCAGCTGAACCTGAACCACTACTTCAACGGAAAGGGGCAGGTCCTGCTCTCCTACACGTGGTCGCACGCCCGCAACAACTTCGAGGCGGACGCGCCCGGCGGCGACCCCAACGACGTCAACGACCTGAACGCGGAGTGGGGGAACAGCCTGCTCAACCAGCCGAATCGGCTGGTGCTCTCGGGCTGGCGCGTCCTGCCGCTCCAGATCATCGGCGGCGGCTCGTTCACCTACGCCTCGGGGCGGCCGTTCAACATCCTGACCGGCGTCGACAACAACGGCGACGGCGCCAACAGCGATCGCCCGGTCATCGACGGCAGCGTCGTCGGCCGCAACGCGGGGTCAGGCACCGACACGATCGACCTGTCGCTGTTTCTGTCCTACGAGTTCCCGATCGGCGACACGGCCCGCCTCGGCCTGCGCGCCGAGTGCCTGAACGTGACGAACCATGCCAACATCTACGGGCGCAACGGCACCTGGGGGAACGCGGCGACCGGCGTCCCGCTGCCGAGCTTCGGCTCGGCGCTCGGAGGCGTCGCGAACGTCGAACCGGCACGGCAATTCCAGTTCATGGTCCGGGTGGCGATCTAGCCGCCGCCCGGCTTCAAAGGAGGAGACATGAGGGCATTTCGAGAAGGGCGGCGCGCGGCGGCGGGAATCGGGCTGGCGGCGGCGCTGGCCGTGCTCGCCGCCGCAGCGGCGTCCGCTCAGGATTCGAAGGCGACGCCGGCCGCGCCCAAAGACACCCAGGCGCAGTTCGAGCCCCCGGGCGGACCCGGGGCGGGCCAGGCGTATCTCAAGACGTTCGAGGGCGAGTGGAACGTGGTGCGTAACTTCTATCCGCCCGGCGGCGGTGCGCCCAGGAAGGCGACCGGCGACTGCTCGCAGAAGATGGTGCAGGACGGCCGCTTCCTCGAGTCGGACTTCACGTTCCGCTCGGAAGATGGAAAGACGTCGACCGGCACCGGGATCTCCGGATTCGATCCGAAGAGCGGGCTCTTCACGACTTTCTGGTTCGACTCGCGCTCCACGGACTTCTCCGTTCGCCAGAGCCACGAGCCGTTCGACGGCAAGCAGATCGTCCTCTACAGCGTGGCCCTCGAGGGAAGTCACGGGCAGGGGCACTCCTCGCGCACCGTCTCGCACCTCGAGGACGGAGGCCGCAAGCTGATCCACCAGCAGTTCAACCAGGGCCCCGACGGGAAGGAGCACGTGCTGATGGAGCTGATCCTGACGAAGAAATAGCCGGACGCCCGTTAGCGCCTCCCAATCCCCTCTCCCCCCGCGCGCGGGGGGAGAGGGCGAGGGTGAGGGGGGCAGCACGCATCACATCCCGGATCGGTTCTCGAGTCTGTCTTCGTGGCGAGGGGGGAGGACTGTAAGATCCGCCCCCGATGATCCGCCTCTCGCGCACGATCCGCTTCAACGCGGGACGCAGCCTGTGGCGCCCGCAGTGGACCGTCGAGAAGAACCGCGCCGTCTACGGCGATGAAGGCCCGCACGGCTATGGCCACAACTACGAGCTCGAGGTCGAATTGGAGGGACGGGCCGATCCGGAGACGGGGATGGTCGTGAACCTGACCGCCATCGACCGGATCCTCCGCGAGGAGGTCGACGTCCCGCTCGACCACCGCAACCTGAACAGCGACGTGCCCGAGTTCTCCGCGACTCCGCCGACCGCCGAGAACGTGGCGCTCTGGATCTGGCGCCGCGTGGCCAGCCGCGTGAAGCGCGAGGGCTGGCCCTGCCGGGTCGCGCGGCTCCGCCTGCGGCTCACGCCGGACTTCGCGGTCGAGATCGAGGAGTAGTGGCCCCTCAGGCCTCGGTCGCGCCCGCGGCGCCACGGAGGCGTCGATGACGCCGCTCTTCGTCCTCGGCCTCGTTCTTTCCGCCGGGATCGGCCTGTCGCTCGGCCTCATCGGTGGCGGCGGCTCGATCATCACGGTCCCGATGCTCGTGTACCTCCTCGGCGTGACGCCTCGGGCCGCGGTCGGCATGTCGCTCGCCGTCGTCGGCGCGACCGCGATCGTGAGCGCGTCGCTCCACCACCGGAAGGGCGCGGTCGCGTGGAGGACGGGCGCGGTGTTCGCGGCGAGCGGGATGCCCGCCGCCTATCTCGGCTCGAAGCTGACGCGGCTCGTGTCTCCCAGGGTCCTGCTGCTCATCTTCGCCGGGCTGATGCTCGTGGTCGCGGCGGTCATGCTCACCCGGGCGGCCCGCCACGAGCACGTCCGAGAGGCGAAGGTCGGGCGCGAGGTCGCGTCGGGCGCGGGCGTGGGACTGCTGACTGGATTCCTCGGCGTCGGCGGCGGGTTCCTGATCGTCCCGTCTCTCCACGCCTTCGGCGGGCTCGCCCTCAAGGACGCGATCGGCACGTCGCTCTTCGTGATCGCGGTCAACTGCGCCGCGGGCCTGCTCGGACACCTCTCGGACGGCGTCACGGAGTGGCGGCTGACCCTGGTGGTCGCGCTCCTCGCCGCGCTCGGCGCGATCGTCGGCACGGCGCTGTCGCACCGCTTCCACCCGAAGGGGCTGCGCCGGATCTTCGCGTGGTTCGTGGTCGCGGTGGCGGTCTTTTTGATTGTGAAAAACTACTGATTCACCCTTCAGCGGGGAGCGGCTCATGGAGTTCAAACAGTTCTATCTCGGCTGCCTGGCGCAGGCGTCCTACCTCATCGGCGACGCCGGCGAGGCGGCCGTCGTGGATCCCAGGCGGGACGTGGACGTGTACCTCGACGAGGCGAGGGCGCGCGGCCTGACCATCCGGCACGTCATCGAGACGCACCTGCACGCCGACTTCGTGTCGGGGCACCGCGAGCTCGCGGCGCGAACCGGCGCGCGCATCTATTTCGGCGCCCGCGCGGGCGCCGCGTTCGACCACGTTCCGGTGAAGGAAGGCGACGAGATCGCGATGGGCCGGGTCACGCTGCGTTTCATCGAGACGCCGGGCCACACGCCGGAGTCCGTCTCCGTCCTCGTGCTGGAGGGGGGAGCGCCGGCGGCGGTCCTCACCGGAGACACGCTCTTCATCGGCGACGTCGGCCGGCCCGACCTCCTCGGGGCGCGCGTGACGCCGCAGGAGCTCGCGGGCCAGCTCTACGACTCGCTGCACCGGAAGCTCCTCTCCCTTCCGGACTCCGTCGCGGTCTATCCCGCGCACGGCGCGGGGTCGCTGTGCGGGCGGAACATCTCCAGCGAGACGAGCTCGACCATCGGCGAGCAGCGGCGGACGAACTACGCGCTGCGGCCGATGAAGAAGGAAGAGTTCGTGAGCATGATGACGGCCGACCTGCCGGAGGCTCCGGCGTACTTCGGCCGCGACGTCGCCCTCAATCGAGAGGGGCCTTCGCCGCTCTCGACCCTGCCCGCTCCCGAGTCGTTGTCGCCGGAGACGATCCGCGAGCGCACCGCGCGAGGGGAGGTGCTCCTCGACACGAGACCGTCGTCCGAGTACGGCGCCGCGCACGTGCCCGGAGCGCTGAACATCGGCCTCAACGGCCAGTTCGCGTCCTGGGCGGGCACGCTCCTGCCGATCGAAACGCCGATCCTGCTCGGCGCCGACGACCCGGAGCACGTCGCCGAGGCGCGCATCCGCCTCGCGCGAGTGGGCCTCGAGACGGTGCCGGGATACCTCGGCGGAGGCGTCGTCGCATGGCAGGGCGCGGGGCTTCCGCTCGCCGCGACCGAGCAGATCGACGTCTCGGAGCTGAACGACCGGCTCTCCGAGGATCCTTCTCTCCAGCTCGTCGACGTGCGACGCTCCGGCGAGTTCGAGTCCGGCCACGTCCCCCGCGCGATCTCCGCGCCGCTCCACGAGCTCGCCGCCCGGGTCGGATCGCTCGAGCGCTCGCGCCCGGTCGCCGCGATCTGCGCCGGCGGCTACCGCTCCTCGATCGCGACCAGCGTCCTCGAACGCATGGGCTTCCCGCGAGTCACCAACGTGGTCGGAGGAATGGGCGCCTGGACCGCCGCGGGCTACGAGACGACGAGGCCTCGCATTAGCCATGGCTAATGTGTTTTCGACTGGAGGATCCATGAAGACCCGACTCGCCCTGGCGGCGGTCCTGGCCCTGGCGCCCTGGATGCTCGGAGAGGACGCCCACTCCGGCAGCGTGTGGGAGAACCGGAAGTCCGCGTGGGCGGCGCTGAAGGACGGCGAGCGCGATCGGGTCACGAAGTTCGCGGAGGACTACAAGGCGTACCTGACGGTGGCGCGAACCGCGGAGACGTCCACGCGCGAGGTGATCCGCCTCGCGAAGGCCGCGGGGTTCTCCGAGATGAAGGACGGCGCCTCGGTCAAGGCGGGCGCGAGGCTCTACGTGAACGGCCGCGACCGCGCGCTGATCCTCGTCGTCGTCGGGTCCGACCCGCTCACGTCGGGAAGCCGGGTGGTCGGAACGCATCACGACAGTCCCCACATCGACCTGAAGGCCAGGCCCATCGAAGCGGCCAGCGGCTACGCCCTCTTCAACACGATCTACTACGGCGGCATCAAGAAGTACCAGTGGGCGAATCGGCCGCTGGCGCTCATCGGCCGCATCGACACGACCGACGGCAAGAGGATCGACGTGTCGATCGGTCTGAAGGACGGCGACCCGGTGTTCGCGATCCCCGACAACGCGCCGCACTCGGACAAGGAACTGCGCGACCGGAAGTACACGGATGTGTTCAAAGGCGAAGAGCTCGACCCGGTCGCGGGCAGCATCCCCGGTACCGACTCCTCCGTCACCGCGGCGGTCCTGGCGACGTTGAGCTCGACGTACGGCATCCGCGAGGAGGACTTCGTCTCCGCGGAGCTCGCCCTCGTGCCGAACGCGCCCCCGGCGGACGTCGGCGTCGACCGCGGCCTCGTCGGCGCCTTCGGCCAGGACGACCGACTCTCCTCCTACTGCGCCGCGCGCGCCATCCTCGACCTGAAGGGGACGCCGAAGCGCACGGCGGTCGCGTACCTCTCCAACTTCGAGGAGGAGGGCTCGGTCAACAACACCGGTGCCGGGTCGCAGTTCCTGAATTCGACCCTCGCGAAGCTCGTCGGCAGCCAGCGCGGCGCGGACTACAGCGACCTCGACCTGCGCCACGCGCTGCGCTCCTCCGAGGTCATCTCCGCGGACACCAACGACGGGATCAACCCGATCTTTCCCCAGACGACGGAGCCGACGAACGCGGCGAGACTCGGCTGGGGCGTGACGATCAAGCGCTACGGCGCGGGCTTCGACGCGAACTCGGAGTTCGTCGCCAGGATCCGCGGGATCCTCGACGCCAACGGCATCCCGTGGCAGACGCAGACTCAGCGGGTCGAGGTCGGTGGCGGCGGGACGATCGGAGGCTTCCTGTCCAAGGAGGACATGGAGGTCATCGACATGGGGGTGCCGCTCCTCTCCATGCACTCGCCGTTCGAGATGTCGTCGAAGGTGGACGTCTGGTACTTCTACCGATTCATGGGAGTGTTCCTGGGAGGCTAGGACCTCTAGCGGTCCGCTTCGCGGGCCGTGAAAATGGGAGGGGAAGTCGCTTCCGGATCCTCTCCCTGTGAGCGTCCGCTGCGGCAGTCCTGCCAGTTCACTCCCATGGCGCCCTGGCGATCGGGCCGTGCGCGCAGTCGTACCCGGACGAGTCCGGAGCGGGAGTCACGACGGGGAAGTCTTCGGCGGTCGCCGAGGCGAGCCTGACGGGATCGCTCAGGTCGTAGAGCTCCGCGAAGGCTCCGGTCTCCGCGATGCGCTCGCGTCCTGCGCCGATCCTTCCCAGGTAACCGAGGAGCCCCGGCACCTCGCGCAGCCGCGCGGCGGGATGCGCGACGACCACCCAGAGGCGAGGCGATCCGCGAAAGGCGTCGACCTCCCTCAGGTAGCCCCGCGGATCGCCGCGATGACAGCCTCCGAGCGCGGCGCGGGAGACGGGAATCCCGGCCTGCGGCGCGTAGAAGCGGAAGGCGCGCGCGGCACCGTAATACACGTAGAGGACGTCGCCCTCGCGGACGCGTTCGGCGAGCTGGCCGAGCAGCGGACGCATCTCCTCTCGCTCGTAGACCGGAAGGTTTCCGGCAAAGGCGACGAGCAGCGGCACCACGACGAGCGCGGCGGCCGCGGGGCGGGGAACGCGCAACGCCGCGATTCCCGCGACGAGAAGGGCTCCGGCCTCCGCGGCGGCGAGCAGGAACACCGGGACGAGGAAGAGGACCGACCGCCCCGAGAAGGGATAGACGTGCGCGGCGGCCGCCGCGAGCGTCAGCACGACCGGCGCGAGCAGCACGGACGCGGTCCTCGGTCCGCGCCTCGCGAGGAGAAAGCCGCCGAGGACGAGGAGCGCGAGAATCTCCGGGCCCGGCAGCGACGGCTCCCAGAACCGCGCCATGTAGTCCCGCGTGGACTCCGTCAGCAGCGAGCGGGAGAGGGCGACCGCGGCTCCCGCGCTCGCGGCCCATACGAGGACCACCGTGGCGAGAGCGGCGACCGTGAGGCGCCGCCGGTCTCCTCCGACCGGCGCGACGATCGCGATCGCGGCGAGCGCCGCCCCGCATCCCGCCACCGTGAACGCCGCCGTGTGCGACAGCCAGGGAGCGGCGGCGCCGATCGCGGCGGCGGCGATCCGGTCGCGGGCCCGGCAGCCCGGCGCGAGCAGGCGGAGGGCGGCGAGAATCACGGCGATCGAGACGGCGACGTCCGTCGAGTACTGCTTCACGGACGCGCTCCAGGAAATCAGGAGAGGCAGCAGCGCGAAGATCGCCGCGGCGAAGACCGCGGTCCACGGCGGCAGGACGCGGCGCGCGAGCGCGGCGAAGAGAACGACGGAGGCCAGCGCGCACGCGAACGGGAAGAGGCGGAGCGCCGGCTCGCCGGCGCCGAGCCACACCGACGACGCCTTCAGCGCCGCCAGGAAGGCCGGCGGCGCGATCTGATCCAGCGGAAGCGGGCGCACGAGGAGCGCGCGCAGGGGGATGTGCAGAACGTCGTCCACGAGCGCGAGCTCGTCGATCCAGAAGGACGCGTTCCCGAGGTATTGCCAGAGACGCGCGGCGAGCCCCGCGAAGACGACGAGGGGCAGCGCCCAGCGGGGCGGCGCCTCCGCATACCGCCCCAGTCCGGTGCCCCGCAGGCCGGTGCCGCGCACGGCGCCCGCCGGGTCAAGCATCGCCGCCCAGGACCTCGAGCAGGCTTGCGTAGTCCGACGGCAGAGGCGCCGAGACGTCCACCGACAGATCGGGAAGCGCGACGCGCTCCGCATGGAGGAGAGGCCGGGAAATCGCGGCCAGCGCCCGGCGCCGCGATGAGCTCCGCACGCCTCGCCAGCGCGTGCCGGCGCCGTAGAGATCGTCCCCGACGATCGGGTGTCCGCGGGCGGAGAGGTGGACGCGGATCTGATGCGTGCGCCCGGTCTCGGGATGGAGACGCAGGTCGGCGACGGAGGGCAATCGCGCCAGGGTCTCGTAGCGCGTGATGGCGCGTTTGCCGGTCTCGCCCCGCGCGACCCGCATCCTGCGCCCGTCCTTCGGGTCTCGCGCCAGGGGCTCGTCGCACACGCCGCGAGCGGGCGTGGGATGGCCCCAGGCCAGCGCGCGGTACGACTTTCGCGCTCCTCCCGATTGAAACGCGCGCGAGAGCTCGCGGTGCGCGGCGTCGCCGCGCGCGAGGATCACGACGCCCGACGTGCCGACGTCGAGCCGGTGCACGAGCCGCAGCTCCTCGTCGTGGGGCTCGCCGCACGCCGCCAGCAGCCGCTCGACGACGCGCGCCGCCGACTTCTCTTTCCGCGTCGAGGTCGCCATCGAGACGCCCGGCGGCTTGTCCAGAGCGACGAGGAGGCCGCTCTCGAACAGCCTCACGCCGTCATCGAGCGCCGGCGAACCGGTCGTAGACGATGCGCGAGATCTCCGCGCCCGTGCGGAGAGTCTCGTTGTCCGCGCTCGCGCTCTTGTCGCGAATCCTCCGCGCACAGATCGCGATCACCCAGCGCGCCCGAGGAGTCTTCACGTAGGCGGCGTCGTTGCGGACGTCGCCCCGGAAGCCCGAGGCGTCCGGCAGCTTCTCCTCGTCCCATCCGGTCTTGTTGGCGACGAGGATCTCTTCGCTCTCGAAAGGGAGAGAGCGGGGAATCATCATCCGGTCCTGTTGCGTCCTGAGGAGCCCGATCATCTCGTCGCCCGCCGACTTCGAGACGACCTTCCCCTGCGCGATGAGCTCCACGAGCGTCGCGGCCTCGCGCGGTGTCGTGGAGCCCAGGCCGTACTCCTTCTCCTCCTCGGGGAGCACGTCGGCCTTCCCGTCGCGGAACGTCGGCCGATACAGCCGCGTCTTGTTCAGGTTGAACGAGTCGAGCAGGGCGTCGACGTTGGCGGTGCCGACCTTTGCGACGAGGAGATTCGTCGCCGTGTTGTCGCTGTACGCGATCATGAACTTCAGCAGATCCCCGACGGTGAGGACCGTGCCGTCGTGCAGCATGTTGAGCGGGACGGTCTCGTCGCCCGCCTTGTCCGCGTCGCGCAGCGTCACCGTCGTCGTCCGGTCGAACCGTCCGGCCGCCATCTGGCGGTAGACCTCCGCCATGACCGCGACCTTGATCAGGCTCGCGGTCGGGAAGCGCGCGTCCGGCGCAACGGCGATCGTCTCGCCCGTGTCGAGGTTCTTCGCGTAGACGCCCATCTCGCCGTGGAAGGCGAGGACCTTCCGGGCGACCTGACGCTGCGCGGAATCGTCGGCCGGGGCCGTGGGCTGCGCGGAGTCGTTCTCCGCGCCGCCGGGCTGCGCGGAGAGGTGCTCCGCGGAGTCGGGCTCGGCGGAGACGTACCGCGCGGAGTCGGGCTCCGCGACGGCGGCGATCGCGATCAGGAGGAAAGCGGCGGGGCGCAAGCACGGGCATCGTAAACGATCCGGCACACAAGTTGCAGCCCCGCGCGTTCCATGAGCGGAGCCTCGCCGAAGAACGAGCCGATCTGGACGTCCGTTTCTTCGCCGAAGTTCCCGAAGCTGACCGAGGACGCCACCGTCGACGTCGCGATCGTCGGCGCGGGCATCGCGGGGATCACGACCGCCTACCTCCTCGCCCGGGAGGGACAATCCGTACTGGTCCTGGACGACGGGCCGGTCGGCGGGGGCATGACCTGCGTGACGACGGCGCACCTCGCCAACGCGCTCGACGACCGCTACGTCGAGATCGAGCGGCTTCGAGGTCGGGACGGGGCGCGGCTCGCCGCGGAGAGTCACACCGCGGCCATCGAGCGGATCGAGCGCATCGTCGCCGACGAGGGGATCGACTGCGACTTCGTCCGGCTCGACGGGTTCCTGTTCCCGACTCCCGGCGAGAGCCCGGATCTTCTCCGGAAGGAGCACGACGCCGCTCGCCGTGCCGGCCTGGACGTCGAGATCGTTCCCCGCACGCCGGCGCCTTTCGACGGCGGCCCGGCGCTCCGGTTCCCGCGCCAGGGGCAATTCCACCCGCTCAAGTACCTCTACGCGCTCGCCGCGGCGGTCGAGAAGGCCGGAGGCCGGATCGCATCCGGCGCGCACGTCGACGCCATCGAGGACGGCTCGCCCGCGCGCGCCCGCGCCGGGAAGCGGACCGTGACGGCGAAGTCGGTGGTCGTCGCGACGAACGTGCCGGTGAACGATCTCTTCGCCATCCACACGAAGCAGGCGCCCTACATGACCTACGTGGTCGGCGCCGCCGTTCCGCGCGGCTCCGTCGAGCGCGCGCTCTACTGGGACACGGCCGACCCCTACCACTACGTCCGGCTCCAGCCGATGGAAACGGACGGCGGCCGCTTCGACTGCCTGATCGTGGGCGGAGAGGACCACAAGACCGGCCACGCGGACGACGGGCACGAGCGACACGCGCGTCTCGAGGCGTGGGCGCGGGAACGGTTTCCGTCCATCGAGCGCATCGCGTTCACGTGGGCGGGCCAGGTCATGGAGACGCTCGACGGCCTCGCCTACATCGGCCGGAATCCCGGCGAGGAGAACGTCTACATCGTCACGGGCGACTCGGGCATGGGCATGACGCACGGCACCATCGCCGGAATGCTGCTGACCGACCTGATCCAGGGCCGGGACCATCCGTGGCGCGATCTCTACGATCCTTCGCGCAAGATCGTCGGCGCGGCCCGCCGGTTCGCGAAGGAGAACCTCGACGTCGCGGGGCAGTTCGCGGGATACGTGATGCCCGGCGGATCTCCCGAAGAGATCCCGTGGGACTCGGGCGCCGTGATCCAGCGCGGTCTCTCGAAGGTCGCGGCCTACCGCGACGAGAAGGGCGAGCTCCACGAGGTCTCGGCCGTCTGTCCCCACCTCGGCTGCATCGTGCAGTGGAACGGCTCCGAGAAGACGTGGGACTGCCCGTGCCACGGCTCCCGGTTCGACAAGACGGGCAAGGTCTTGAACGGCCCGGCGAACCGCGATCTGGCGGCGGTCGGAGAAGAGGTCGCGCGGAAGTAGCCGTTCGGGGTCTACGCCTCCGCCTCGCTTCCTGCGGTACTCTCCCGCCAACTTGGCTCTGGCGACAGGCACCCGCCTCGGTCCCTATGAGGTCCTCGCCGCGATCGGTGCGGGCGGGATGGGAGAGGTCTACAGGGCGCGCGACACGCGCCTGGAGCGGACCGTCGCCGTCAAGGTGCTGCCGCAGCATCTCTCCTCGTCGCCCGAGGTGCGGCAGCGCTTCGAACGCGAGGCGCGGACGATCTCGCAGCTTTCGCACTCGCACATCTGCGCGCTGTACGACGTCGGCCGCGAGGGGGAGACCGAGTACCTGGTCATGGAGTACCTCGAAGGCGAGACGCTCTCGGACCGGCTCGCGAAGGGCGCCCTGCCGCTGTCTCAGACGCTGCGAATCGGGGTCGAGATCGCGGACGCGCTGGACAAGGCGCACCGCCAGGGGATCGTGCACCGCGACCTGAAGCCGGGCAACGTGATGCTGACGAAGACCGGGGTGAAGCTCCTCGACTTCGGTCTGGCCAAGGCGATGGCGGCTCCGGCGCCGCAGTCCGGCCTGACGTCGCTGCCGACGGTGATGGGGAGCAAAGACGCGAACCTCACGCAGGAGGGCACGATCCTCGGCACGTTCCAGTACATGGCGCCGGAGCAGCTCGAGGGCCGCGAGGCCGACGGCCGCACCGACATCTTCGCGCTGGGCTGCGTGCTGTACGAGATGGCCACGGGTCGCAAGGCGTTTGCGGGCGCGTCGCAGGCGTCCCTGATCTCCTCGATCATGAAGGACGAGCCGGCGCCGATATCGAGTGTGCTGCCGACGTCGCCGCCGAGCCTGGACCGACTGATCCGCAAGGCGATCGCC
>Ga0207683_10003996_pt1 | contig 12787 bp, 13 predicted proteins | sample KBSM73metaG_FD_184333 | JGI IMG/M metagenome (GOLD analysis project Ga0207683, IMG submission 184333) | Miscanthus rhizosphere microbial communities from Kellogg Biological Station, Michigan, USA - KBS M7-3 metaG (SPAdes) (version 2) | ecosystem: Host-associated > Plants > Roots > Rhizosphere >...
GCCGACGATCGACTTCACGAAGATATTCTCGCTCATGCCGGCGACGCCCGGACGGAGGCAGCAAATGCCGCGGACGACGAGGTCGATCTGCACGCCGGCCTTGCTCGCCTCGTAGAGCTTTTCGATGATCGCCGGATCGACCAGCGAATTGAGCTTCGCCCAGATGCCCGACGGCTTTCCGGCTTTGGCGCTTGCGATCTCCGCTTCGATCAGCCTGATGAGCTCCGCCCGCATGTTCTGCGGCGAGATGACGAGCTGCTTGAGATTGCGCGGCTCGAGATAGCCGGTGATGTAATTGAACAGCTTTGCGACATCGCGGCCGAGCGGGGGCTTGGCAGTGAAGTAGCTGAGGTCGGTGTAGATCCGCGCGGTGACGGGATGATAATTGCCCGTGCCGAAATGGCAGTAGGTGCGGTATCCCTTCTCCTCGCGCCGCACGACCATCGAGACCTTGGCGTGCGTCTTCCATTCCATGAATCCGTAGACGACCTGCACGCCCGCCCGCTCGAGCGCATTGGCCCACATGAGGTTCTGCTCTTCGTCGAACCGCGCCTTCAGCTCAATCACGGCGGTCACCGACTTGCCGGCCTCGGCGGCGTCGATCAGGGCCTTGATGATCGCCGACTGACGGCCGGCGCGGTAGAGCGTTTGCTTGATGGCGATGACGTCGGGGTCGGCGGCGGCCTGCTGGATGAACTCGACCACCACTTCGAAGCTTTCGTAGGGGTGATGGACGAGGATGTCCTTCTCCTTGATTGCCGCGAAACAGTCGCCGCCATGCTCGCGGATGCGCTCGGGAAAGCGCGGGTTGAAGGGCGTGAACTTGAGATCGGGCCGGTCTTCATCGACCAACTGCGACAGGTCAGTCATTCCCAGGAAGCCGCGCGTCTGCGAGATGATGGCGGTGATCGCGTCGAGGCCTTCCTTGACCACCGCGACGAGGCTCTCCGGCATCCCCGGTTCGAGCTCCAGCCTGACGACCCGACCGCGCCGGCGTCGCTTGATCGCGCTCCGGAAATGGAGCGCGAGATCCTCGGCCTCTTCCTCGATTTCGATGTCACTGTCGCGGATCACGCGAAATGCGCCGCCGCGAAGGACTTCATATTTGGGGAAGAGATAGTCGGTCTTCCGGCGGATCAGGTTTTCGAGCGCGATGTAGCGGCCCTCATCGCCCGGAATACGGATGAAGCGCGGAACGCTCGCCGGCGCCATGATCAGCTCGCGGACGCTGTTCTTCCCTTTCTTCAATTCGAAGATCAGCGACAGGCCCATGTTCCGGATGAAGGGGAAGGGGTGGGCGGGATCGATCGCCTGCGGGGTGAGGACAGGAAAGATCTGCTCGCGGAAATGCTGGTCGAGCCAGGCGTCCGCGCCGGCGTCCAGAACTTCCTCGCCGACGATATGCATGTTGGCCGCGTCGAGCTCGTCCTGGGTGGTCGCCAGCACCTCATGCTGGCTCCTGACGAGGCTCTCTGCCTCGGCGGTGATCGCGCTCAGCTGCTGAGATGGGGTCAGCCCATCGATGGAGATCTCTTCGACACCCAACGCCTGGTGAGCCTTGAGGCCAGCGACGCGCACCATGAAGAATTCGTCGAGGTTGCTCGCGGAGATCGACAGGAAGCGCACCCGCTCGAGCAAAGGATGCTTCGGGTTGCAGGCTTCCTCGAGCACACGCCGGTTGAATGCGAGCCAGCTAAGCTCGCGGTTGAAATAGCGCGATTCCGGTTGTGGAGCTTCGGCGGGTGCCGGCGCAGGTGTCGGGCTGGCCGCCGGCAGGTCTGGGACGCTGTCGGTCATGTCGCGACGGGATATGCTGCGCGTGCGCTGGTCCAATACATGTCGCCGATCTGAAACAGAGGCCTGTTACAGAGATGTGACGATAAATGGTATGGCGCGCGCTTCCGCCGGTGCCGAAAGGGTTGAGTCGTGTCCAAGGACAAGAAGAAAAAGAAGGACAAGAAAGACAAGAAAGCCAATGGCGCGATCCTCGGCAAAGCGCCGAAGAAGGCCGTGAAGAGCCTTCAGGCGCTAAAGCAGAATCCCCTCGTCGCCGATGTGGTTGCGGCGGCCCTCGTTTCGATGGCGGCGGCGCTCAAGGATTCCGACAAAGCGCGGCGGCTCGCAAACGACGCCGGCGACGAGCTGAGCAAGGTTTCGAAAAAGAGCGCGAAGCAAGGCGGCGCAATGTGGGATCTGGCGCTCGACGTAGGCCGGCGGACGCTTGAAGCAATCGCGGCCGAGCAGACAGGGCGCGGCAAGACGCGTTAGCCCTCAGTGTCGCTCTACCTCGAAGATCTATCGATCGGGCAGCGTTTCGAAAGCCGCTCGCACCTGCTCGATGAAGAGCAGATCAAGAAGTTCGCGCAGGAATATGATCCGCAGCCCTTTCATCTCAGCGACGAGGGCGCGGCGGGCTCCCTGTTCGGCACTCTCGCCGCCAGCGGATGGCACACCGCCGCGCTGACCATGCGTTTGCTGGTGGAAAGCGTTCCTTTGGCCGACGGGCTTATCGGCGCCGAACTCCAGCTCGCCTGGCCCAAGCCTACCCGGCCGGGGATGCGCCTTCAGCTGTTCAGCGAGGTCGTCGAGATCGTCCCGTCACGCTCCAAGCCCCACATGGCGATCGTCACGATGCGCAATGAGACGCGCGACCAGGATGGCGGAATCCTGCAGGTCTTCACGGTGAAGATGCCGGTGTTCAAGCGCCCCGGCCCAACCGATCAGAGATAGTCGGCGAACTCTAGCAGCAGCTGACGATACAGGTCGCGCTTGAACGGAACGATCAGCTCGGGAAGCTGCCCGGGCTCGATCCACTTCCATTCGCGGAATTCGGGGTGCTTCGTCGCGATGTTGATGTCGCTATCGCGGCCCAGGAAGCGGACGAGGTACCAGTCCTGGTCCTGCCCCTTCCACTTGCCTCCCCACAGCTTGTGGCGAAGCTCCTCCGGAAGGTCGTACTTCAGGCGCTCGGGACAATCGGCGATGCGTTCTACGAGGTGCGGCGCGATGCCGGTTTCCTCCTCCAGTTCGCGAAGCGCCGTCTGCCACGGATCGTTCTCGCCTTCGTCGATCCCGCCCTGCGGCATTTGCCATGCCTCATCGGTGTTATCGATGCGCGCGCCGACGAACACCTTGTTTGCCGAATTGAGCAGCATCACGCCGACCCCGCGGCGGTAGCGGTCACCTTTCGTCATCGCGCGCGCGCTCCACCCAGGGCTTCAGATAAGCGAGGCAATTCGCGAAATCGTCGTTCGACGAGGGGATCGCCTTTCGCAAATTGAGGAAGCCGTGAAGGGTTCCCTCCGCTTCCAGATAAATCGTCTCGACGCCGGCTTCGGCGCACCGCGCGGCATAGGCCCGGCCCTGGTCTCGAATGGGGTCGAGGCTGGCCGTGGTGACGAACGTCGGCGGGAGGCCGGCCGCGCCCGCGAGAAGCGGCGAGTAGCGCCAATCGTCCTTCGGACCAGCATAGCTGTCCTCGAACCAGTCCATGCCCTCCTTGGTCAGGAGATGGCCCTGGCAGAACTGATCGTAGCTCGGATAGCGCACCGCCGGATCCGCTGCCGGGTAGATCAGCCATTGGCCGATAGCGGGCACCGCTCCGGGCTCGTCCCGCAAGGATGTCACGACAGCCGCCGCGAGATTTCCGCCCGCGCTGTCGCCCGCAAGGAACAGGCCGGTCGCCTTGCGATCCAGTTCGGCAGGGCTGGATGCGACCCAGCGCGCGGCGGCCACAGCATCCTCAAACGCGGCTGGGAAGGGATATTCCGGCGCTAGTCGATAATCGACCGCCACGACCGGAACGTCGAGCTCGATCGCAAGCTCGATGCAGAAAGGCTCATGCGTATCGAGGTCGCCGAGAACCCAGCCGCCGCCGTGCATGAACAGCAGCACCGGCCCTGGCTCGCGCTCCTCTCTCGCATCGTAGAGCCTAAGTGGAACGGGGCCGGTGATGTCCTTTGTGACCGCGATGTCTCGCGCCGGCGGTTCGAACGCATGGCGCGACGCGATCATCATCTTGCGCGCGGCGTCTGCGCCGATTTCGTGGCCCTTCGGCCGGTTCAGGCTTTCCAGATAATCGAGGAACTGCCTCACGTCGGGTCTGATGAAAGGATCGGCCATCGGCCTTCAATGCGAGAGCGGGGACCGCGAAGCAACCGCCCAAGCCTCGCCCATCACGTCATCGCAAAGCTGATCAGGAAGATGGCGAAGCGATACCCGACGAACAGGACTCCGATGGCGGCGGTAAGGAACATGGTCGCGAGCAGCCTGCGCCAGCCGCTGGTCCGATACACCCTTGGAAGGGACAAGAAGGCATAGATCCCGCACGCGGCAAGGTTGAAGATCGACAGTATCTTGTCGACAATGGGCGACCTCAGTCCGTCCCCGCCCATCATGGCATCCAGCTGGGCCAGCAGCACCGACACGCTGAGCAATGCCAGGATGAAAGCATAAAGGTGGAGCGCGAACACGATATGCGCTCCGGCCGGGCGATGGCGGGCCCGGAAGAGGAGCGCCGGGAGGGGCGCGAATGCGAGCGCCATCAGGATGATGAGCGCCTTGGCGTTGAACACGACGGATCGGTCGAAGACCGGGGAATAAGCGTCGAGCGACAAATGCCTGCTTGCCAGCCGATCCTGGACGAGCTGGTGCGCAAGCGGACTCCAGTCCTGCGAATGAAGGTGCGATTCCAGCGGTGACGAAAGCACGTTGTTGCCGGTCAGTGATTGTGCGCCGACGAAGATCGCGTTGCCGATAAGGAACAGAGCCAGCGGCGATAGATAGCGACGACGCTCACCGCTGAGATAGGCGGCAGTCAGCTGGCCGGGCCTGGTCACCAGGCACCGCCAGCTTCGCATCAGCTTCCCGTCGAGGCTGCTCGCATCCTTGGCGAATTGGGTGACGAAGTGGCGAATGCTGAGATCGTCCGCGCGCAGGCGCTCCTCGCCGCATTGGGGACAGAACCGTCCTTGGCGCCCCTTCGAGCAGGTTGGACAAGTCCAGGTCGCTGACCGCGCCATATCTATAGCCTGGCGATCCTGACCGCGAGCGCCTGTTCCTCCTCATCGAACAGTCCCAGGTTGGTGAGATAGGCGGATACCAACGAGCGGTGCTGACCCAACAGCGGCACCAGAGTCTTGTCCTGTCGCAGGTCCGCGGCCGTTGAGGCCACGAGCGCCCGGTCGATCGGGATGGAGCAAGTCGCGGGCAACACCACGGTTCCTCCGCCGGCGCGGATGACGTCCCCGCAGGTTTTGCGGATCTGTTGCTGGATGGAGTCGGGGATCACCTCGCGGACATGGTCGCGATAGCGCGATTGCACCGCCCCGAGGCCAATCGTGCTGTAGTCGAAGGTCATCAACCGGGTGAGCACCTGGCGGGCTTGCGGGTCCGGAATGTTCCGCAGGTCGTTGGCGCCGAAGACGAGCGCCCAGCTCGCGCCATTATTGTTGAACCCATAGATCTGGCTGGCTTGATAGGCGGCAATGACGAAGTCCCTGTCGCTGACCGCCGGGTCGTTCCGCCAACCGGCGAGAGCGACGTCCGCATATTTGCCGGTGATCGAATAATAACGTCGGGCGGCCGTCGAGAAAGCCTGGAGCTGCTCGAGTTCGGGCCGGAGTTGGACGAGCATCTGACGCGCCTCGGTCTGGGCCTGCCGCTGCTGGTTCCAGTTCGCCACCCAGGTACCGATGAACACGCCGACGATGACGATGGCGAGCTCGATGCTGATCGCCGTCCAGTCCTGTGCTCGCAGCTTCGCGACCGCACGCTTGAAAATCATCGCTTTCCCCCGCCGCTACTGTAGCGAGGTTCATGCCGACGAAAAGCCGGCGAACGCGGCGACCCGGGGCGCAGGTGCTCCTGGCCGCATTGCCTGGCCACGAGGTCGGCTAAAGATCGGCCAGGATCGGCATAAGATCGGGATACCGAAATCTTCGGGTCTGTTAGCTCGCGGCTCTCACTCAAAATCATTCCACGAGAGGGGTTTGAGATGAAGCGAGATGTCACATCCGAGTTGGGATCAGCTCGCGATCGCGCCGGCAAGAGATCGACCGCAATCTGTCTCGGTTTTCTCGTCGCCTGTACAATTCCATTCTCCGCGGCAAGTTCGGCGGATCTTCCACCGGTTTATCAGGCAAGTTTCCTGAACAGTGCGTCCTCACCGTCGCTGGACTCGCTGAGGGTCGGCGCTCTCCAGCCGGGCTTCAGCGCGTTGACCCAGAATCCGACCTTTACTCCGGGGAGCGAGGGCATGACGATCGGCCTTACCCGCCCCAACGACCCGACCCTGGTCGGTCCGGTCGGCGCAGGTCTGTTCGCAACGCCGGTCAGCTTCGGCCAGGGATCGATCTTCGCGCTGCAGGCAACCTTCGTCGCGCCGATCGGGCCGCATGAGGGCGGTAATGTATGGGCTGCGGCGGTAGGCGCGCGGACGGGAGATCAGGACGATCTCGCGGAGGAAACGCGCCTTGCGGCGACCTTCCAGGTTCGAGGTGACGGCGCGCGATTGAATGTCGTTGGAGCGACCGCGCCCGCGAACCAGCCCAACCTTTCCCAGCCCATCTACGACAGCATCTTCGACCCGACGAACCCGCAACCCTTCACCCTGTACCTGCTGGTCAACCGAGAGACGGGCGGGGGTACGGCCATGCTGACCGTCGGCGCCTTCACAACGTCGGTCAATTTTCTGATGGCTGCCTTTCAAGCTAATGCCGGTCCGGCCGTTACGGCCGTCGGACCGTCGCTTGCGGTCAACAACCTGCCGGGCCAGTCCGCTTCGATCACCGTTCGGGACTTTTCGATTTCCTCCGCCGTGCCTGAACCGAACAGCTGGGCCATGATGCTGATGGGGTTAGCGGCGGTCGGTCTCTCGATGCGCCGCCACCGCAAAGCGAAAGCCGCCACCCCCCTTCCGATCAGCCGTGCAATATCTCCCCTTCGGGCGCCCCGCGTCCGAGCTTGTTTGGCAGCCAGTCCCCTTCGGGCGTGAATTCAAGGGAACCGGAGTTGATACAGTAGCGTCGGCCGGACGGCGGCGGGCCATCGGGAAAGACGTGGCCCTGGTGAGCGCCGCATCTGGCGCAAACGATCTCCGTCCGGACCATCCCGTAGCTGGTGTCGCGGATTTCCTTCAGGTGGCGATCGTCGAACGGGGCAGTGAAGCTCGGCCAGCCTGTTCCGCTTTCGAACTTGGCGCCGCCCTTGAACAACGGCAGTCCGCACAAGCGGCACGTGTAGGCGCCATCGCGCTTTTCGGTGAGAAAGACCCCACAGAAGGGCGCCTCTTCCCCATGGTCGAGCAGAAGATGGAGGTCGTCCTCGGAAAGGACGGAAACCAGTTGCTGGAACTGGTCCGTCGAGGGCGGCGTAAGGTTGAACTCTGCTGCGATGACAGCACTCATTGAAGTTCTCCTCGCGCTAGCAGGCCCCATCCTGTGACGATGCAGCCGATCAGGAATGCTGCAACGCTGCCGAAGATGAAGACATGAGTGCCGCGGGAGCCGATGGCCTGATCCATGTGCCGCTTCATGGTTTCCTCGAGCGCGGCGAGGCGCTGGCCATCCTCGGATACCGTCAGCCAGTAGGCCATCATCGTGTTCGCTGCGACGCTGACGCGCTTGAACGCATAGAGCGACCACAACCCCGCACCCATTCCCGCCAGGATCCCCAGAAGAAAGGCTACGGCACTCACGAGCTTGGCGACCATCGCGATCTTCAGGGGAAGCACGGCGATCGCTGCCGCGCCATTGACCACGACGAGCGTCGCGAGGAGCCACCTGGAGAGGCTCGCGACTTCCTTCAGACCGTCATGGAACGCCTCGACCATGATCGGCATGAACGTTTCCGCAGCCAGCCGGTTGGAGGCCTGCTGATGCTCGCTCGTTGCAGTGTCCGCTGCGGGCGGGGCGGCGCTGGGTGCCGCCCCTCCCACTCGACGACTAACGGACTGACCTGAAGCCATCACGAAGGTCGTCGACCAATGCAGCCGGTTGCTCCCACGCGGCAAAATGAGCGCCCTCAGGATGCTGTCGGTAAAATAGCAGGTTTGGATAGGCCTGCTCCGCCCATTTCCGCGGGATCGGGCCGGGGATGTCGTCGGGCGAAACACTCACGACGACGGGAAGCTCAACGCCCTTGGGAGCGAAGAATGCGTTCTTGTTCTCCCAGTAGAGCCGTGCCGAAGACACGCCCGTATTGGTCAACCAGTAGAGCGTGATGTTGTCTACGATATCGTCCTTGGTGAGACCGAGCGTCTCGCCATCGAACACGCGAGCAATCTGGCGATACGTCCAGATGTCATGGTCGATGATCCATGCGGCGAGTGCCACAGGTGAATCCGCCAGCCCGTATAGCGTTTGCGGACGATTCCCCATCTCCAACGCGTAGCCAAGACCATGCTTGTAGAAGAAAGCGAGGTGGTCGAACGACCGCCGCTCCTCCTCGTCGAGGCCTTCCGGAGGAGACGCACCGGAGAAAGCCGCACCGTCGATCGCAGGGGGAACGGCTCCGGGCATGTTGGTATGGATTCCGGCAAGTCCGGTCGGCGCCTGAACGCCCATAAAGTCGGTAATGATCGCGCCCCAGTCGCCGCCCTGCGCCACATATTTCTCGTAGCCGAGCCGTTTCATGAGGACGTCCCATGTCCTGGCAATGCGCTCCGGCCCCCAACCGGTCGCCGCCGGCTTTCCGGAGAAACCGTAGCCAGGCATCGACGGGATCACGATATCGAAAGCATCCTCGGCCGTGCCGCCGAACGATGTGGGATCGGTAAGCGGTTCGATGATCTTCAGCTGCTCGATGACTGATCCGGGCCACCCATGAGTCACGATCAGGGGCAACGCGCCCGGATGCTTCGACTTCACATGGATGAAATGGACGTCGACGCCGTCGATATTGGTGATGAAGTTCGGATAGGCGTTGATCCGGCCCTCGACCTTTCGCCAGTCGTGCTGGTTGAGCCAGTAGTCGGCGAGCTTCTGGATCGTCGCGAGCTGCACGCCTTGCGATGCATCGTCGACCAACTCCCTGTCGGGCCATCGCGTGGCCGCGATACGGCGCTTCATGTCGGCAAGTTCATCATCGGACGCGTGGAAGCTGAAGGGCCGTATGGCTGTGTCTGATGCGGATCCGCCCAAGATGAACGAGGTGTCGGGTTTTGATTCTCGGATGGGGCTGACCGGAGTCTGGGGCCGGTCAGGCGCGAGTCTATCTTCGCCGGCGGCCGGCGTCGTGTCTGTCATGATCTCATCCCCTGGGGTCTAAAGTTGGGAGAGACGCGTGTGCAACTTGGAAAACGGACCGCGGTCTATGCGGGTGCGCGACGGCCACTAACGGCCCTGGGCGGCACTGCTCCCGCGGCTCCGAGTCGGTCAAGCCGATGGAGTTGTTTGCGTGGCTGCATTCATCCCGTTCCACGAAACGGTGGCGATTCCGCACTCTGAGGCTTAAAGAGGGCGCGACCCTTAGACTCTCGCGTTTGTGAAGGACCCGCTCGTGGCGACTGCCACTCATCTGCTCACCGAAAAAGAAGCCACGGCGCATCCGCCGCAAGAAGCCGTCGTCGTCCGTTTCGCGGGCGATTCCGGCGACGGCATGCAGCTGACCGGCGGCCAGTTCACCCTGTCGACGGCGCTCGCAGGCAACGACCTCGCGACCTTCCCGGACTTCCCGGCGGAGATCCGCGCGCCGCAGGGGACGACCTTCGGCGTCTCTGCTTTCCAGATCAATTTTGGATCAACCGCGATCGACACGGCTGGCGACCAGCCCGATGTCCTCATCGCGATGAACCCGGCGGCGTTGAAGGTGAATGCCGAGGCGTTGCGCGAGGGTGGCCTGATCATCGCCGACGAAGGCGAGTTCACGGCGCGGAACCTCGCCAAGGCCGGCTACGAGCAGAGCCCGCTGGAGGACGGCAGCCTGTCGAAATGGCAGGTCGTCTATTTCAACATCTCGCAGCTCACCGTCGATGCCGTGAAGCCGTTCGGCCTCGGCAACAAGGAAGCGCTGCGCTGCAAGAACATGTGGACCCTGGGCCTCGTGCTCTGGATGTTCGACCGCGACCGGAAGCCGATCGTCGACTGGCTCAACACCAAGTTCGCCAAGGCGCCTGAGCTCGCCGAAGCCAATATCGCTGCTCTCAATGCCGGCCACGCTTATGGCGAAACGGTCGAGATGGGCGCGCCCTTCAAGCAGCACCATATCGCACCCGCGCCTGCCGAACCCGGCCTGTATCGTACGGTCACCGGCGCGGAGGCGCTGGCGCTTGGCCTCGTCGCAGGATGCCAGCTCGCCAACGTGCCGATGTTCTTTGGATCCTATCCGATCACCCCGGCGAGCCCGCTGCTGCACCATCTGGCCCGGCTCAAGGAGTTCGGGATCACGACCTTCCAGGCGGAGGACGAGATCGCGGCCATTTGCGCCGCGATCGGCGCGAGTTACGCGGGGCAGCTTGGCATCACCTCTTCATCGGGACCGGGAATTGCGCTGAAGACCGAAGCAATCGGCCTTGCGATCATGACCGAGCTTCCGCTCGTCGTCGTCAACTCGCAGCGTGGCGGACCGTCGACCGGCCTGCCGACCAAGACCGAGCAGTCCGACCTGTACCAGGCCGTTTATGGCCGGAATGCAGATTCTCCGGTTCCGGTGATCTCGGCGCGCTCGCCGGCCGATGCCTTCGATTGCGCCATTGAGGCTTGCCGCATCGCGACCAAGTTCATGACACCCGTCATGCTGCTCACGGACGGCTATATCGCAAATGCCGCGGAGCCGTGGCGTGTGCCGGACATGAGCGGCTACCAGCCGTTCCCGGTCACGTACTTCGACACGAAGCCGGCCGAAGGGCAGGGGGTCATGCCTTATGCGCGCGGCGACGGCCTCGCCCGCCCGTGGATCAAGCCCGGAACGCCAGGGCTCGAGCATCGCATCGGTGGAATCGAGAAACAGCCGGGCACCGGCAACATCGATTACTCCCCCGCAGCGCACCAGGAGATGACCGACACACGCCATGCAAAGGTGCTCGGCGTCGCCAATTCGATCCCGGATCAGGATGTCTGCGCCGGCCGTGAGGGTGCCGAGCTTGCGGTCGTCGGCTGGGGCTCGACCTTCGGGCCGATCCACCAGGCGGTGCGCCGTGCGATCGCAAAGGGGCAGGACGTCGCCCACGTCCACGTCCGTCACATCTGGCCGATGCCCAAGAATATGTCTGTCCTACTCAAGGGCTTCAAACATATCCTCGTGCCCGAGATGAACATGGGGCAGTTCAAGACCGTGCTTCGGGACCAGTTCCTCGTCGATGCGCAACCGCTCACCAAGGTCAGCGGCCACCCGTTCCGCATTGCCGAGATCGAGGCCGCGATCGATTCCGCTCTTGGAGCGGACCCGCATGCGCACGCGTAGGAGTGCGGCTTTTGGGACGTTTCGAATGAAGCAGATCAGTGTCTTTCCGATGGTGATCATGCTGATCGCGATCATCCTGCTAATTATCTGGCTGAGGCCCCAATGAACGAGATGACCACCGTCACCACCGCCAAGGACTGGGCGAGCGACCAGGAGGTCCGCTGGTGCCCGGGTTGCGGCGACTATGCCGTATTGAAGGCTGTGCAGCGGACGATGCCGGACCTCGGCGTCGCGCGCGAGAAGACCGTCTTCATCAGCGGCATCGGCTGCTCGAGCCGATTTCCTTATTACATGGCGACCTACGGCTTCCACACCATTCACGGGCGTGCGCCAGCGGTCGCGACGGGCGTGAAGCTCGCCAATCCCGAGCTCGACGTGTGGATCATTACCGGCGACGGCGACGCGCTCAGCATCGGCGGCAACCACACGATGCACGTGCTACGCCGCAACCTCGACTGCCAGATCCTGCTCTTCAACAATGAGATCTACGGGCTGACCAAGGGCCAATATTCGCCGACCAGCCGGGTCGGCACCCGCTCGCCGTCGACGCCATTCGGGTCCGTCGACCGGCCGGTGACGCCGTGCATGTTTGCCCTTGGGTCTGGCGCTCGGTTCATCGCCCGCGGCATCGACGTGCACAAGAATTTGCCTGACGTGCTCAAGGCGGCCCATGCGCACAAGGGCGCGAGCTTCGTCGAAATCTACCAGAATTGCGTCGTCTATAATGACGACGTCTTCGCCGGCTTCACCGAGCGGGAGGTCGCGTCCGAAAAGCAGCTCTGGCTGAGGCCCGGCGAGAAGATGCTGTTCGCCGGCGGCGCCAAGGGGCTCGCGCTCGACGTCGACCGCCTTTGCCTGAAGGTGGTTGAGGGCGAGGACCCCGCGGTCATCGTTCACGATCCCAAGAACAAGGGCATCGCCGCGATGCTGATCGAAATGCCGCAAGGTTTCCCGGTGGCTCTCGGCGTTATCTACGAAGATGCCGCGCCTACCTTCGAAGGAGCCGTCAAGGAGCAAAACGAAGCAGCCGCGTCGGGTAAGAAGGCGGATCTCCAGGCCCTGGTCAGCAAGGGCCAGACCTGGATGGTCGAAAAGGAGCCCAAACCGCTCTGACCCGCCTCGATTAGTGGACAATCTCACGCACAGCCTTGTCGGTGCCGTGCTCGGGCGCATGGGCCTCAAGCGCCTGACTCCGCGCGCCGTGCCCGCGCTGATCATCGCGGCGAACTTGCCCGACATCGACAGCTTCGTGGCGACCTGGTTCGGCACCAATGCCCGGACCTTCCACCGCGGTTTCACCCATGGTGTCGGCGGGCTTGTTGTCATACCTTTCTTGGCAGCCGCAATCATTCTGATCTGGGAAAATTTGCGACGAAGCAAGGAAGGG
>Ga0207683_10003998_pt1 | contig 12774 bp, 8 predicted proteins | sample KBSM73metaG_FD_184333 | JGI IMG/M metagenome (GOLD analysis project Ga0207683, IMG submission 184333) | Miscanthus rhizosphere microbial communities from Kellogg Biological Station, Michigan, USA - KBS M7-3 metaG (SPAdes) (version 2) | ecosystem: Host-associated > Plants > Roots > Rhizosphere >...
GAACGATCGGACGCGCACGCCGCTCGGGCGCAGATATTTCCTGATCACCGAGGCCGGCCGCGCCACCAGCGTGCGCTCGATGCTGCCGACCCAGCGCGCGAAGGACTCGTTCGAAGTGCTCGACACCACATCGAACAAGTTCACGCTCGTCGCGTTCTACCTGTAAGCTGTGGCTGTGCGCCTCGGCGCTGGTCACGTAAGCCTCCTGGTGATGCTCGCCGCCTGCGGTGGTGGCTCGCCGCCGGAGATCCACGGCCTGACCGATCAGGTCGCGACGGTCGGCAGCGAGCTCGTGATCATGATCGACGGCACCGATGCCGACGGCGACAAGATCGACTACGGCGTCCACGCCGACATCTCGCTTCAGGGCACCGCGATGATGACGACCGCGCCGTCGGGCATGGGCGTGTTCCGCTGGACGCCCCTCGCCGAGCAGATCGGCACGCACGCGTTCGACTTCACCGCGACCGATGCGAGCGGCACGACGACCGTGTCGATCCAGATCGATGTGCGCGCGGCCGTCGGCGCGGCGCCGGTATTTCGCGAGCCGCTCGGGACCGGCACGGTGTTGAACCTCGCGCAGAACCCGTGCGCCGACGTCAACATCCTGATCGAGGATCAGGACAGCGTGATGGTCACGATCGCCGAGGAGCAGCCGATTATCCCGGGCGGTCAGCTGATGGTCGTCGACGGCCTCGACGCGACGTGGCACTGGTGCCCGACCGCGCAGCAGATCGCGGCGTCGAACCGCTACACGCTCGTGCTGTCCGCCGACGACGGCGACAACCCCAAGACGATCAAGAACTACGTGCTCGTGCTCGGCACCGACACCGGCAACCAGCCGCATCTCGCGCTGAACGAGGTCGACTACGACATGGTCGGCACCGACAGCGCCGAGTACATCGAGCTGATGAATCCGTCGAGCCAGAGCGCGAACCTCGCCGGCCTGCGCGTCGTGCTCGTCAACGGCGCGAACAGCCAGCAGTACGATTCGATCGACCTGTCGCCGGCGAGCTCGCTGGGGCCCGGCGAGTACCTCGTGATCGCGGGCTCGATGGTGCCCGTGCCGCCGAGCGCGAAGAAGCTCGATCCGGTCTGGAGCGTCGATCAGATCCAGAACGGTTCACCCGACGGCCTCGCGATCGTCGATCCGGTCACGCAGACGGTGCTCGACGCGCTGTCGTACGAGGGCGGGATCACGATGGCGACGCTCACCGACTTCTCGATGCCGGTCTCGCTGGTCGAGGGGACCGTGCTGCCGACGAGCGTCCAGGACTCGAACACCGCGGTTCGCACGCTGTGTCGCAATCCCGACGGTCACGACAGCAACGACGCCGCAACCGACTGGGCGATCTGCACGACGCCGACGCCCGGAACCGCGAACGTCCCGTAGCCGCACACGTCGCGTGGGCGCGTAGCCGCTAGAAGCTATGCGACCAGCCGACCTGCGCGCCGTCGCGCGTCGGCACGATCGCGACGCCATGCTCGGTGCTCTCGCCGCCGGTCACGTACAGCACGACACCGGCGACGAGCGCCGCGCCGCCCGCGATGCCGAGGCCCCACGCGATCTTGTTGTCGCGCTCGCCGGTGCTCTGTAGATCCATCGCGTGCTGGTCCCAGGTGGTGACCTTCTCGGCGTCGCTCGCCTTCGACTTGCCCTGCACCGCGAACACGATCGCGCCGCCTTCGAGCGCGACACCCGCGATGCCGACGATGATGCCGATCGTGCGCTTGCCGCCGCCGGTGGTCTTCGTCGGGCCGGGATTGAGGTCGACGCCGCCGTTCAGCGGCGCCGTGGTCTCCGCGGGCTTGGTCTCCACCGGCTTGGTCTCGACAGGCTTGGTCTCGACAGGCTTGGTCTCGACAGGCTTGGTCTCGACGGGCGGAGTCGTCGTTGTCGTGATCGCTGGCTTCGTGTCGGTCGGCTTGGGTTCGGTCGCCGGTGCGTTCTTGCACGCCGCGATCGCCTGATCGAGCTCGTCCTGGTTCTTCGGGTTGGGCTCGGCCTCCTGGTAGTTGTCGTAGAAGGTCTGTGCCTGCTTGCAGTCACCCGAGAGCCGGTACGCCTGGCCGATGTTGAACAGCAGCAGCGGCTTCTTGCTGATCAGATACGCCTGCTTCCACACGTCGATCGCCTGCGTGTACTCGGCGACCTGATAGTGACGGAGTCCTTCGTCGTACAGCTGCTTGGCCTTTGCCTTGTCGTCCGCGTGAGCCGAGGTGCTCGCGAGCGCGATCGCGAGTCCGATCATCAAGCTGCGCATGTTTGCCAGTGTAACGCGGTACGATGCCGGACGTGTATCGAGCAGTTGTATTGCTGGTGTTGGTGGGCTGCTATTCGCCGAGCTACTCGAACTGCAGTATTGCGTGCACGACCAGCTGTCCGAACAGCCTGACGTGCGATAGCCAGCTCCATGTATGCCGTGCGTCGGGCACGACGTGCGGCGGCGGCGATGCCGGCCGCGATGCGACCGGCGACATGGATGCCCACCACGATGGTGCGAAGGACGCCCCGGTGGATGCGCCGGGCGGATGCGCGTTCGTCCAGGAGGTGTCGGGCGCGCTGAACGGTCCCAACCTGGTCATCGACCTCAGCCAAGGCGGGGGAGTCTTGCCGATCGCGCAGGGCGACCTGGTGATCCTCACACTGGCAGCCCGGGGCCCCGGCAACGTCAGCACCGTCAATGACTTCAACGGGCATCAGTTCACCAGAGCCATTCAGTCGCAGGTCACTTCCAGTGGCACGAACACGACGTCGGCGATCTACTACACGCTCGCCGCGCCCGTCGCGATGTCGATGATCAACGTCGCGTGGACCGCCGACGTCACGCAGATCGTCGTCGGCGGTGAGTGGCATTGCGGCGCGCCCGTGTCGGGGCTGGCGCGGACCGGCATGACGAGTGGTCAGGGCACGGGCGCCACGACCGACACCGGAGACCTCATGCCGGCAGCGCGCGCGCTCGTGGTCGCATCGCTCGCGGGCGCGAGCAACATCAGCTCGCTCCAGACCCCAGGGTTCACGCTGCTCGACGAGATCTCGCAGAGCGGTGGCACGCAGGGCGCCATGTCGAACATCGCGGCCCAGGGGGTCGTCGAAGGTGGAACCGATATCGACGTGACGTTCAACACGAACACGGGCGTGCCGTTCGCCGGCACGGCCGCCGCGTTCACCGTGCAGTGACCGCCTCAGTCCGCGAACGGATCGTGGACCGTGTTGATCGACTGCTTCTTGAGCTGCACGGCCAGCGGCTTCTTCGCGCCGGCCTCGACCTGAATCACACCGACGAACGGCTTGTGCCCGGGCGCCTGCACGCGGATCTTGTGCTCGCCGGGCGATAGCTCGAGCGACGCCTGCGCGACCTCGCTCGCGACGAGCTTGCCGTCGACCCATACGGTGCCGCGCGGTGCGCCGGCGATCGAGACGACGACCGTGCCGAGCTTCGCAGCGGGATGGCGCGTCGGCTCGACCTTCGTCGGCTCGACCCTCGTCGGCTCGACCTTCGTCGGCTCGACCTTCGTCGGCTCGACCTTCGTCGGCTCGACCTTCGTCGGCTCGACCTTCGTCGGCTCGGCGGATCCTGCCGCGATCGCAGAACCGGCCGGCTCGGTCTTCGCCGGCTCGACGGTCTTCGCAGGCTCGGTCTTCGCCGCATCGCGCTCGGTCTTGGCCGGCTCGCTTGTCGCGACCTGCGCGGACCCGGTCAGTTCGCTCGGCTTGCTGCTGCTGCTGCTGGACTTGCCGAGAACCAGGAACGCCGCTGCGCCACCAGCGATCACGACGCCGGCGACGATGCCGATCACGAGCCCGCGACTCTTCTTCGCCGGGGCGATCGTCTGATGCGCGCCGGGCGTCGTCGGCATCGGCGTGACCGCGGCATGCGGCGACGAGCCGAGCTGATGGACTCCCAGCGCGGGCGTGCGCGACGCTGCCGATGCGCCCATCGGCCCGGGCGTCCACTGCGCAACCGCACCACCTGGAATGGGTGCCGCGTTCGCGATCTCCGGCTGCGCGCGCATCATCGTGAGCTGCTGCACGACCTCGCTGGCGGTCGGCCGGGCACGCGGGTCCTTCTCGAGCATGCGATGCACGAGCTCGTCGAACGCCGGCGGAATCCACGGCGCGCGCAGGCGCACTCGATCCGGTGGCGTCGAGATGTGCTTCGCCATGATCTCGACGGCGCTGTCGGCGTTGAACGGCACCTGCCCGACGGCCATCTCGTAGGCGACCGCGCCGAGCGAGTAGATGTCGGTCGCGGTGTCGATCTTCGCGCCCTTGGCCTGCTCGGGCGACAGGTACAAGGGCGTGCCCATCACGATGCCCGTGCGCGTGTGGCCGAAGCCGCCCTCGGCGGTGTTGCCGGAGAGCTTGGCGAGGCCGAAGTCGAGCAGCTTCACGCGGGGCGCCGGCGCGCCCTTCGAGCGTGCGAGGAACACGTTGTCGGGCTTGAGATCGCGGTGCACGACACCGGCCTCGTGCGCCGCCTGCAGCGCGGTCGCGATGCTCTCGAGCACCTCGAGCGCTTGCGAGAATGCGAGCGGCCGGGTCATGCGATCGCGCAGCGACTCGCCCTCGAGCCACTCCATCACGAAGAAGCTGCGGCCGTCGGGGAGCGACCCGAACCCGAACACGTCGACGATGTTGGGATGGCCGATCGTGTTGACGGCCTGGGCCTCGAGCACGAAGCGATCGACGCCCTCGGCGCTCGCCGACAGCTCGCGCTTGATGACCTTGACGGCTGCGCGCTTGCCGATCACCGGGTGGCGCGCCCCGTACACCGCGCCCATGCCACCTTCCCCGAGCTTCTTCTCGATCACGTACTCGCCGGCGTGACTACCGGCCGGCAGATCCTCATCACTCGCCGCGGCATGCGCATGTGCAAGCGCCCCGGTCTGGGCGATGGCGGTGCTGCTCATCACCGACATCCGCATGCCGTCGTCCGGACATACCGCGTAGCCGTCCGGCCACTGCTTCCCACACTGACGGCATACCGGCACCTGCGAATGATAATACACTCGACGCGATGTTGCGGGCGCTGGGCCTCGGTCTGTGTGTGTCCAACGGCGTGAGTGGCGGCGGTGGTGGCGGCGCGCTCGGTCGGATTCACCTCAACGGTCCGGACCAGCAGACCGGCAGCGGGACGTTCACGCCACCTCCGACCTGATCGTCACGCAACCGCGATATGATCGCTACGATGAGCTGGCGATCGCTGCTTCTCGGCGGATGGGTGCTCGCGTCTGCGTGCTACAAGCCGAGCTTTCGCGACTGCACGATCAGCTGCGAGAGCGTCAACGGCTGCCCGTCGGGGCTGACCTGCGACATGGGCCTGCATCTGTGCTCGAGCATCGGCACGTGCACGACGATGAACGATGCGCACCGCGACACTGGCAGCGGCTCCGCGACCGATGCGGCGATCGACGGCAACTTCTCGTGCTGGCCGTTCGACGTGGTGAACTTCCAGCCGTGCGACGCCAACTTCCCGGGTGCCGGCTCTGCGATCACCGTCGCTGGCGGCACGATGCAGATCGACGCCGACGATCCGACCTGCAGCTACGCCAATGGCACGGTGTGCCTTCGCCATGTCGCCGATCTGACGGTGCAGGATCACGCGTTGTTCGTGGTCGGCCATCGCCCGCTGATCATCGTCTCCGACGGCGATGTCCTGATCGCCGGCAGCATCACGTATGACAGCGTCATCAACACGCCGGGCTCGTCCTGCGATGCGAGCGTCGTGCAGGCCAGCACCGGGCTCGGCGGCGGCGGCGGCGGCGGTGGGCACGGCACGGCGGGTGCGACGGGCGGCGCTGGTCAGAACGCCATCGTGACACCCGGCGGCTCGCTGTTCGGCATGCCCGCGCTCGAGCCGCTACAGCTCGGTTGTCCCGGCGCGGCTGGTGGCACCGGCAGCAGCACGCAAGGCGGCACCGGCGGCTTCGGCGGCGGCGCGATCCAGATCAGCTCGAAGGGCACCGTGACCGTGAATTCCTTTGGCGTCGTCACCGCGAACGGCGGCGCGGCGACCGGCGGTCTTGGCTCGGTCGGCGGCGGCGCCGGCGGCGGCGGTGGCGGAGGTGCCGCGGGCTCGGTGGTGCTCGAAGGCACGACGATCACGGTCGGAGGGTTCGTGTGCGCGGTCGGTGGCGGCGGTGGTCAGGCTGGCAACTCGCAGAACGCGTCGAACGGGATCAGCGGCAGCGGAGGCCAGGCGTGCACGCCGGGCACGGGCGGCAATCCGGCGAGCGGTCCCGGCGCGGGCGGCACCGGCGGCGGCACCGCGTCTCCGGTCGGCGGTCAGCCTCACAACAACATTCTCGCCGGTGGCGGCGGTGGTGGCGCGATCGGACGAATCCGTATTCACACGCCAGGCACAGCCCAGCTGAGCGGGTCCACGATCGTACCGACGGCGTTCGTGCAATAGCACCTACATGTAAGAGGCAACCCGCACGCGCCTTTAGCGTCGAACACATAGATCGGCGCTCCGGGTGGCGCGTGGAATGTTGGTGCTATCGTTACTCGTTGCAGCTCGCGGATCTGCGAGGAGCCATGGCGCAACCCACTGATACCTCAGCGATCCAGCGGTCGATTCGCGGTGCACGTCTCCGGATCCGGACGCAATGGGCGCTCGAAGGTGCGACGACGGCCACGATCGCCGCCGCCGCGGCCGCGCTCGTCTCGATCTTTGCCGTCCGCACCCAGACGGTCTCGCCGGAGACCGGCATCTATCTACTGATCGCGTCGGGCCTGATCATCGTGGTCGGCGCCGTGATCGGTGCGATGCGGCCGCTCGATGACGAGCTCGTCGCGCGCCGGATCGATCGTGCCTCCAACCTCGCGGACCGGCTGTCGACCGCGATCGCGTTCGAGCGGGTGCTGCGCGGCGGTGCGCGTCGCCAAGAAGACGAGGACGATGCCGTCACGCACGAGATGATGCTCGCGGCGATCAAGGACGGCGTGAAGGCCGCCCCGCGCGCGAACATCCGCGCCGCGACGCCGTTCGCCCCGCCACGCGACTGGCGCGCTGCGATCCTGTTCCTCGCGCTCTCGGCGCTCGCCGCCGGGCTCTCGCTTCCGTCGACCGACCACACGCCGCACCTGGTGCGCGCGAACCCCGATCACGCGCCGCCCGGTGCGTCGGTCGAGCTCGAAGGTACGAACCTGCTCGAGGGCATCGCGGCCCCGATCGCGTCGCTGCCGCTGGGCTCGGTCATGGGCGCGCCGGGCACGGCGGGTGCGCGCCAGCCGTTCGTGCCGACCGCCGCGAGCATCTATCTCGGCACGGTCGAGAAGTCGCGCCCGGTGACGATCGTCGACTGGACCGCGACGAGGATCGCGATCGAGATCCCCAAGGACGCACCGCTCGGTTCGCAGAAGCTGATCGCCTTCGTCGGCGGCACCCGGATCGGCATCGTCGACTTCACGGTCGTGGATGCAGCGGATCAGCGCTACCACAACGAGAATGCGGTCGCGCTCGAGCCCGACGAGAAGGCGTACGTCGAGGCGATCCTCGCCGAGCTGAAGAACGTCGCGCAGCGCGACAAGGTCCCCGAGCTCGATGACTTCGCGAAGAAGCTCGAGCAGCTCCTCCAGAAGGCGGAGAACGGCGAGATCACCAAGGAGCAGCTGCTCGACGAGCTCGCCAAGGCCGAGGACGCGCTCAACAAGGAAAACGAGCCGCACCCCGAGCAGGTCGCCAAGCAGCTCTCTGACATGGGCAAGGAGCTGCAGAAGGATCAGATCACGAAGGACCTCGGCGACGCGCTCCAGAAGCAGGACCTCGAGAAGGCGCAGCAGGAGCTCGAGAAGCTCGCCGACAAGCTCGACAAGAAGGAGCTGAGCGACCAGCAGAAGGAAGAGCTGGCCAAGAAGCTCGATCAGGTCGCCAAGGAGATGGAGAAGCAGGACCAGAAGGACCAGAAGCAGCAGGATCAGCAGCAGGAGAAGCTGCAGGACGAGATCCGCCGGCTCGAGAAGCAGAAGGACGAGGCGAAGAACGACCAGCAGAAGCAGGACATGGAGCGCCGCCTCGAGGACAAGAAGCGCGAGCTGCAGAAGCTGCAGAAGGAAGAGCAGCAGAAGCAGGAGTCCGATCAGCGGCGCGCGGTGAAGCGGCTGCAGAAGGACATGGAGAAGGCCGCCGAGAACCTCCAGAAGCCGCAGAAGGACCAGCAGGGCGATCAGAAGGACGAGCAGAACGAGGGCGAGAAGCAGGCGAGCCAGAAGCTGCGCGACGCCGCGCGCGAGACCGGGCGCGTCGACAAGGATCAGCGCAAGCAGGCGACGCAGAAGAAGATGTCGTCGCAGATGGACGATCTACGCGAGGCGATGCGACGCGCGAAGCAGCGCGGCAACAAGGGCCCGAACGACCCGTTCAACAAGCAGGGCAAGAACCAGGACTTCATCTCGCGGGCGCGCGGCCAGAAGGGTCAGGGCCAGGCGTGGAAGCCCGGTCAGGGCCAGCAGGGCCAGCAGGGTCAGGGCAAGAAGCCCGGTGACGGCCAGGGCCAGGGCGATCAGCCCGGCGGCGAGAACTGGGGCACCGAGCACGACGAGAACCTCACCGGCGATCCGACCGCGAAGAGCGGCAGTACGAAGGATCAGGAGCTGCAGGGTACGTCGGGCAACAAGGGCGGCTCGACGCGCGAGACGATCCTGTCCGCTGCGCAGAAGGGATTCGCGTCGGTCGGCTACAAGAAGGTCTACGCCGACTACCAGCGCATCGTCGAAGAGGTGATGCGAACCGAGAAGCTACCGTCGAGCTACAAGTACTACGTGAAGCGTTACTTCGCGAAGATCCATCCGAGCATGGACGCAGGAGACAATCCGCAATGAGCACTGCCGCTGCTGCCACGAACGTCGAGGCGTCTGTCTCGGACTTCACCACCGATCTGCGCCGCCTGCGCGAAGAGATCGGGACCATGATCGTCGGCCAGGAAGAGATCGTCGAGGGCGTGCTGATGTGCCTGCTCGGCGGTGGCCACGCGCTGCTCGAAGGCGTCCCGGGCCTCGGCAAGACGATGCTCGTGCGCACGCTCGCCGAGACGATCCACGCGACGTTCTCGCGCGTGCAGTTCACGCCCGACTTGATGCCCGCCGACATCGTCGGCACGAACGTCATCACCGAGGATCAGGGCGGCAAGCGGTTCGAGTTCCAGAAGGGACCGATCTTCGCGAACATCGTGCTCGCCGACGAGATCAACCGCGCCACGCCGAAGACGCAGTCGGCGCTGCTCGAGGCGATGAGCGAGGGCTCGGTCACCGTCGCGAAGCAGACGTACAAGCTCGAGAAGCCGTTCTTCGTGCTCGCGACGCAGAACCCGCTCGAGATGGAAGGCACGTATCCGCTGCCCGAGGCGCAGCTCGACCGGTTCTTCTTCAAGCTCGTGGTCGAGTATCCGAAGAAGGACGCGCTCCACACGATCATCGACCGCACGACGGCCGACGAGGTGCCGCAGCCCAAGGCCGTGATCGCGAAGGAGCGGATCCTCGAGATGCGCGAGCTCGTCCGGCGCGTGCCGCTCGCCCGCCAGATCCAGGACTACGCGGTGCGCGTGGTGCTCGCGACGCACCCGGGGAACCCCGAGGCGACGGCGCTGTCGAAGCAGTTCATGCGCTACGGAGCGTCGCCGCGTGGCCTGCAGTCGATCATCCTCGCTGCGAAGATCCGCGCGCTGCTCGAAGGCCGCTACGCGGTCGCGATCGACGACATCCGCCATGTCGCGCCCCCTGCCCTGCGCCACCGCCTGATCCTTAACTTCGAGGGTGAGGCCGAAGGCGTGCAGGCCGACACGATCATCGCCGAGATCTTGAAGGCAACGAAGGAAGCGTAGTGGTCGCTGTCTCCAAGGCCACGAACAACCGCGCGGCTGACCGCACGGGCCTGTTCGACGAGCGCTTCCTGAAGACGCTCGAACACCTGCACATGGTGTCGAGGAAGGTCTTCTCGGGTGCGCTGCGCGCGGAGCGCCGTACACGCAAGGTCGGCAGCGGCATCGAGTTCGCCGATCACCGCACGTACGCGCGCGGCGACGACTTCCGCTACATCGACTGGAACCTCTACGGCCGCCTCGACAAGCTGCTGCTCCGGCTCTTCGAAGAAGAAGAGGATCTGCACATCTACATCCTCGTGGATGTGAGCGACTCGATGTCGATCGGGTCGCCGCTGCCGAAGCTGCACTACGCGATGCAGGTCGGCGCCGCGCTGACGTATGTCGGGCTCGCGAACCTCGACCGCGTCGCGATCATCCCGTTCGGGGACCGGCTCGTCGACCGGCTGCCGCCCTCGCGCGGCAAGAACCGCATCTTCCGGGTCTTCGACTTCCTGCAGAAGTGCGACATCGGCGGCAAGACCGAGCTCGCCGAGTGCATGAAGGACTTCGTCACCCAAAACAAGCGCCGGGGCCTCGCGGTGGTCATCTCCGACTTCTATGACCCGAAGGGCTTCGAGCAGGGCATCAACACGCTCCGCTATCACAAGTTCGAGCCGTTCGTGCTCCAGGTCTACGACGTCCGTGAGGCGAGCCCGAAGCTGCACGGCGACCTCTCTCTCGTCGATTGCGAGACCGGCGACACGCGCGAGGTCACGGTCTCCCGATCGCTGCTCGAGGCCTACGAGCGCGAGCACGAGAAGTACTGCAAGGAGCTCGAGGACTACTGCACGAAGTACGCGGTCCCGTTCTTCCGCACGCACACGTCGATCCCGTTCGACGAGCTGGTGCTGCGGATCTTCCGGTCCGGAGGTTTTTTGCGGTGAGGAGAGCGAGCGCAGCGAGCGGGGTGTTGGTGTTGGGTGGGCTTGCGCCTTGGGCCTCCCGTAGGGAGGACCCAAGGTGAGCTTCTTGGGTCCCATCCCGTTCGGGATCTGGATCTGGTGCGCGGTCGGCGCCAGCGCCCTCGCGGTTGGCGCGTACATCATCAAGATGCGGCGGCGCCGCTTCGAGGTGCCGTTCTCGCAGCTGTGGAAGCGCGTCCTCGAGCAGAAGGACGCCAACGCGCTGTGGAAGCAGCTCAAGCGGTTGATCTCGCTGTTGCTGATGCTCCTGATCCTCGGCCTCTTGCTGTTCGCGGCGCTCGATCCGACGCTCGGCGCGGTCGATCGCAAGGCGCGCAGCGTCGTGATCCTGCTCGACTCCTCGGCCTCGATGAAGGCGATGGACGGTGACGACGCCGGCCACCATGCGCGCATCGACATCGCGAAGCAGAAGGCGAAGCGCCTGATCGACGGCATGGGCGGCGGCGACGTCGCGATGGTGATGCGCGTCGACGGCCAGGCCACACCGATGTCGCGGTTCTCGAGCGACGTCCCGATGCTCGACAAGGTGATCGACGGCATCGCGGCGAGTGACACGCCGGCCGACCTGCCGCGCGCACTCGGTGCCGCCGCGGATGCCCTGCGCGACCGCAAGAATCCGTTGATCGTGCTGGTCTCCGACGGCGCCTTCCCCGAGCAGCAGCTCGGCCAGGTCGCGTGGGATGCCAAGGGCAAGACGCTCGCCGCGGTCGATCTCACGGGCATCGATGTCCGCTACCTCCCGGTCGGGCATCGCAGCGACAACGTCGGCATCGTCGCGTTCAACGTGCGGCGCTACATCGCGAACAAGGCCGCGTACGAGGTCTTCATCGAGGTCCAGAACTTCGGCCAGGAACCCGCGCATCGCGTGCTCCACCTGTTCAACGGCGCGAACCCGGTCGACCAGCGCACGCTCGACCTCGCGCCCGGCCAGCGCATCCGCCAGATCTACGAGAAGATTCCTGCGACCGACGACAACCAGCTCCGCGCGTCGCTCGCCCACGTCGACGGCAAGGGCGGTAGCGACCCGTTCGCGCTCGACGACACGGCGTTCGCGCTGTTGCCCGCGCGCAAGAAGCAGAAGGTGCTGATGGTCACCGGGGACAACCTGTTCCTCGAGGGCGCACTGCTCGTCTACGACAACGTCGACCCGCTCAAGGTCAGCCCGGCCGAGTACGCTGCGAGGCCCTCGCTCGCCGACGGCATGGACGTCGTCATCTTCGACGACTACACGCCCGACGCGCTGCCGCCGCCGCCTGCGAGCATTCTGTTCTTCCATCCGACCGGCGAGCACTCGCCGTTCAAGGTCACCGGCGAGCTCGCGACGCCGCGGATCACCGAGATCGACGAGGGCCACCCGGTGATGCGCTGGGTGACGATGTCGGACGTCTACATGGACAAGAGCAACACGTTCGCGATCGATCCCAAGCAGGGCGAGAGCGCGGTCGCCTACTCGGTGCGCGACGCGATCATCGCGGCGAAGCGCGACGGCCGCCGCAAGATCCTCGCGTTCGGGTTCTCGCTACCGGCGAACGGCCGCGAAAGCGCGACCGACCTGCCGATGCGCGTCGCGTTCCCGATGCTGCTCGTCAACACGCTCGACTGGTTCGCGGGCGATCAGGCGGATCTTCTCACGACGTACACCACCGGCCGGCGCGAACGCGTGCCGCTCGACGGCGCGATCGGCGCGACCGAGGCCGACGTCCGCGGTCCGGACGGCACGATCACGCACACGCCCGTGCTCGACGGCCTCGCGACGTTCTACGGCTCGCGCGTCGGCTACTACGACCTCACGGCGAAGGCCGCGGACGGCTCCGAGATGTCCCATATCCAGCTCGCCGCGAACCTCGCCTCCCCGGCCGAGAGTGACATCGCACCGTCGACCGAGCTGACGCTCGGCGGCAAGAAGCTCGCGGCGCCCGAGGCGTTCGCGATCACGCACAGCCGCAAGCTGTGGCTCTACATCATCCTGCTCGCCGGCGTCTTGATC
>Ga0207683_10003999_pt1 | contig 12769 bp, 13 predicted proteins | sample KBSM73metaG_FD_184333 | JGI IMG/M metagenome (GOLD analysis project Ga0207683, IMG submission 184333) | Miscanthus rhizosphere microbial communities from Kellogg Biological Station, Michigan, USA - KBS M7-3 metaG (SPAdes) (version 2) | ecosystem: Host-associated > Plants > Roots > Rhizosphere >...
CTCCGCCTACGGCGTGGACATTAAATATGCGACGAGCAAATGGCGCGATCGCGACGTCCGCGCGAAGTTCATCGACCTTGCGAGTGCCCTTGGCGAACTTGGTGTCTGGGTCCGTCTGCATTACGTCTATCCTTATCCGCATGTCGACGACGTCATCCCGCTGATGGCTGAGCGCAAGGTGCTGCCCTATCTCGACATCCCATTTCAGCATGCATCTCCCGAAATATTGAAACGCATGCGGCGCCCGGCGGCGCAGGAGAAAACTCTGGAACGCATCGCACGCTGGCGCGAGCAGTGTCCCGATCTTACCTTGCGATCGACTTTCATCGTCGGATTTCCGGGCGAAACCGACGCCGACTTCGACATGCTGCTCGAATGGCTGGACGAGGCTTCGCTCGATCGCGTCGGCTGCTTCAAGTACGAACCGGTCAAAGGCGCGGCGGCCAATGACATGGGCGCACTGATCCCGGATGAGGTGAAAGCGCAGCGCTGGCATCGCTTCATGCAAGCCCAGCAGATGATTTCCAGCCGCCGTCTGAGGCGAAAAGTCGACACACGGCAAAAGGTCATCATCGACGATGTCGGGCCGACCGTAGCCAAAGGCCGCTCGATGGCCGATGCACCGGAAATCGACGGTGCTGTCTACGTTGCAAGCCGAAGGCCGTTACGCGTGGGCGAGATTGCCACCGTCAAGATCGATCGTGCGGACGAATATGATCTGCATGGGACGGCGGTGGGCTTTTGAGTCGTTGTCGTCCCCGCGGAGGCGGGGACCCGTTGGCTCGCCCGGCACGACCGAGAATCACAGCCTGTAAAACTTCACCGCGTTGTCGTGCAGTACGGCGCGCTGCTCCGCCTCTGTGAACTCCGACAAGACCGCACGATACACGCCGAAGAAATCGGCATAGCTAGCGTGCAGTTTTTCCAGCGGAAAATTGCTGCCATAGATGGTGCGTTCCGCACCGAAAATCTGGACAACATCGCGGATCACCTGTCGCGCCTGCGGCAATGTCACACCGGCGCTGTACATCCCGAGGCCGGAAATCTTCACATGCAGGTTAGGAAATGCCGCCATCATGGCGAGCGCCGCGCGCCACTGGTCGATTGCAGCCTGCGTGCGCGCCGTCAACATCCCGGCGTGCACCAGAATCATCCGCACACCTGGAAACGCCTTGAGAAGTTCGACCGCATGCGCCACCTGCCCCGCATAGACCTGCAATTCGAAATGCAGATCATGCGTTTCCAGCAATGCGAACCCACGGCGGAAATCGGGGGAATTACAAAAATCCGGCCGCGGCGCAGCCTGGCGTACGGTTTCGCTGTCCCAATACAGCATCTGGCGCACACCGCGCAGATTAGGAAATTGTCTTTGCGCTTTCAGCGCCGCTTCGGCGTTAGGATCCGTGAGATCTGCATTGCAGACGATTCCGTGCGGAAATCCATGCTTGTCGGCGACGGACTGAAGCCAGCGCGTTTCGTCGAGAGCGCGGCCCGGACCCCACATCGCAGTGACATGGACTGACTTCGTTACGCCCTGCGGTTTGACGTCATTGATGAACTCCTCGACAGGGTAATCGCGGCGAATGCCGAAATAATCCCCGAACATTCGCGGGATCGGCGGATCGGCCAGCCATGCCACGTCCTTGCGCAGCCAGATGTGATGATGGGTGTCGATCGCCGGTCCCTTGTAGGCCATTTTGCCTCTCTCATTGTTTCGTTTTGCGCACGGTTTTAACGATTGCGTCGGTCAGTGTCTTGAGTTCGTCGGATGAAATCGTAAAGGCAGGCGTGAGATATATGACATTGCCGATTGGACGAATGAAGACACCTTCCTCAATGAATTGGGCACGCAGAGCGTCCAGGACGTCAATGCGATCAAGCTCGACCACGCCGATCGCCCCTTTGACGCGCACGTCCTTCACGTTCGGACAATCGCGGCATGGCGCAAGACCTCGTTCCAGCGCGATCGCAATGTCGGCAACCTGACCCAGCCGTGGTTCGCGCTCGAAAAGATCGAGGGATGCATTCGCTGCTGCACAGCCAAGCGCATTGGCCATGTAAGTAGGCCCGTGCATCAAAGCCTTCTTCGGATCATCTGACCAGAAGGCGTCGAATATACTGCGCGTCGCGATGGTGGCGGCAAGCGGCAGCGTGCCGCCAGTGAGCGCTTTCGACAGCGTGATAATGTCCGGCGAAACGCCCGCGTGCTCGCAGGCAAACATTGTACCGGTGCGGCCAAACCCGGTGAATATTTCGTCGAAAATCAGCAGGACATCGTACCTGTCGGCGAGCGCGCGCAGGCGTCGCAACGCCCTCACATCGTGAAATGTCATTCCGCCCGCGCCCTGCACCAACGGCTCCACGATCATCGCCGCGACCGTGTCGCCACGTTGCGTCAACAATTGATCGAGGGCGCTGTCGTCATCCGGCAAATCAGCGATGTGGTGCCTTGGCAGTACCGCGGTGAACGCCGCGTGCATGCCCACATCCGGGTCGCTCACCGCCATGGCGCCGGTGGTATCGCCGTGATACCCGCCCTTGAATGCCACGAACCTGTTCTTGCCCCGTATGCCGTGGTTGATCCAATACTGCGTCGCCATCTTCATGGCGACTTCAACGGCGACAGAACCGGAGTCCGAAAAGTACACGCGAGTAAGATCGCCTGGCAGCAGCCTAGTAAGACGCCTTGCCAGCACGAATGCCTGCTCGTGAACGAGGCCACCAAACATGACGTGCGGCATCGACGCGAGTTGCGCTTCCACGGCCTGTCCGATGTGCGGATGATTGTAGCCGTGGCAGGCCGTCCACCAGCTGGCGATCCCGTCGATCAATTCGCGCCCGTCGGCCAGAGTGATGCGCGTGCCCTGCGTGCGCACAACCGCTAGCGGCGGCGGAACGGTTTTCATCTGGGCATAAGGCAGCCAGATATGCTCCAGCCCCTTGGCGTACCAGGGCGTCGCACTGTTCTTGCCGGCTTGGTCAGCCATTTGACCCGTCCCTGCCCTGTTCGCTAAAGCATCTAGCTTGCTGGGTTTCAAGGCAATCTGATGCATTCGCTCGATCAGTTCGCTCAGGACAAGCTCGATGGGCTCAAGCGCCGGCATCTCCAGCGGGCGCTCACCGACACCGTTCGCGGAGACGGCATCTGGGTCGAGCGCGACGGGCGCAAGCTATTGTCGTTTTCCTGCAATGACTATCTCAATCTGACCCAGCACCCGGCCGTCAAACGAGCCGCGGTTGCCGCGATCGAAGACTACGGGGCCGGCTCCGGCGCATCCCGGCTTGTGACCGGCAACCATCCGCTTTATGCACAACTGGAGGCCCGGCTTGCCCGGTCCAAGCGCACCGAAGCGGCGTGTGTGTTCGGTTCGGGCTATCTCGCCAATACCGGCATTATTCCCGTTTTGATCGGCGACGATGGTCTCGTTCTGCTCGATGAACTGTCGCATGCCTGCATCTATGCCGGTGCGCAGCTGTCGCGCGGAAAGGTGATGACGTTTCGTCACAATGATGTTTCTCATGCGCGCGAGTTGCTCGCCACGCATCGTTCAGGACATGACCGCACACTGATCGTCACCGACGGCGTCTTTTCCATGGATGGTGATCTTGCGCCTCTCGAAGAACTGCTCAGCCTCGCTGAAGCGCACGATGCCTGGCTGATGTCCGACGATGCGCATGGCATTGGCGTGCTTGGCGGCGGCCATGGCTCAGGTTTTATCGGAAACACGCATATACAAATCCCGCTTCAGATGGGGACGCTATCGAAAGCGACCGGGTCTTACGGGGGCTATCTGTGTGCATCTGCACCGGTCATCGAACTGATGCGCAATCGCGCGCGCACCTTGATCTATTCCACCGGCCTGCCGCCGGCCAGCGTGGCTGCGGCAATCGCTGCCCTCGACGTGATCGAGCGCGAACCTGCCTACGCAGCCTTACCCGTGCAAAAGGCCAAAGCCTTCACCCGGCGTGCCGGCCTGCCTGAAGCGCAAAGCCCGATCGTGCCTGTCGTGATGGGCGACGAGGAAACCGCGCTGGCCGCTTCGCGCTTCCTGGAAAATGAAGGCTATCTGGTGATTGCGATCCGCCCACCGACCGTTCCTGCAGGCACCGCACGTCTACGTCTGACATTTACCGCGCAACATCCGGACGATGAGATCGGGCGTCTGGCCGATATTGTGCGCGACAAGTTACTGGCCTGATCCGTGGCCGCCTATTTTGTCACTTCGACCGGGACTGATATCGGCAAGACTTTCGTCACCGCCGGACTCATTCGATATCTGCGTGAATCCAACCAACCGGTCGCTGCACTCAAGCCAATCGTGAGCGGGTATGATTCCTCTGTGGTCGAGACCAGTGATCCGGCTGTCCTGCTTTCGGCGCTAGGGCGACCCGTCACGGCGGAGGAAGTCGACCGGATTGCACCGTGGCGGTTCCGCGCGCCCTTATCACCCGATCTCGCCGCTGCGCGCGAAGGGCGGCACGTGGACTTCGATCAATTGATCTCATTCAGCCAGGCGGCCATCGTCGCAGCAACTGGACCTCTGTTCATCGAAGGCGTCGGCGGAATCATGGTGCCGATTGAGGGGCAACGCACCGTGCTTGACTGGATGACGGCACTCGATATTCCGGTATTGCTTGTGGTTGGCGGGTATCTTGGCACGATCAGTCATACCCTGACCGCACTCGACGTGCTCGCGCAGCGCAAGTTGACCATTGCCGCGATCATCGTCAGCGAAGGTGACCGCGACACCGTTGAACTCGATGATACCGTTGCAAGTATCGCGCGTTTTGCAGGACACACAGGCGTGGTCGGCCTGCCGCGCCTCCCGGCCGGCATCAAACATCATCCGGCTATTGCTCGCGTCGCCGCGTTGCTTTGAGCGCGGTTATCTGACGATCGGCTAGCTGTTCGTGGTCAATATCGTCTCGATCATGCCTTCCAGATTGACCAGGGCGTGCAGCAGCATGGTCAGAATTGTCGAGCCAGTTGCCCAGCGCACCCATCCAAACAGCAGCCCAAAAGCAAATACCTGCGCGATCAGAAACCAATCGTATTGAACGTGGATCACAGCAAAGAGACCCGCGGTCACAACGATCGCTGGCCAGGCGTGGCGTGGCGATCTCAGCCAGCCACGAAACAGGAAGCCGCGGAACAGACTCTCTTCGGTGACCGGAATGAATACTGTGATCGCAATCAGCAGAAAGGCCAGCAGGTTGGCGTTTTGCGCCGCCTGATAGATGTCGGTCTGGAAACGATCGACAATGTTGCGGCCTGCGAGCCAACTGACCGTGTCGCCAATGGCAATCAGCACAGCCAGTGCGGCAATTCCGATTACGACCTCGCTGCGGCGCGGGAGTTTGTAGCCAAGGTAGCCAGCGGCGTTGCCTTTGTACGCGGCCGCCGCGACCAGCACCGCTACCTGTGCCGGCGCCGAAACAAATATGAACAGAACGATGGCGCCGCCATGCTGGCTGACGCCCGCAATCTGCCTGAGATCGAAGTTATACCACCAGCCTATGGCCGCGATGCCCGAGAACTGTCCGATCAGGAGCGCGATCGCCCCGAGCACAAATGTGGCAAAGACGCCCCATGGTTTGATATCGCCATTCACGGCAGTTCCTTCAGCCATTGCCCAAGGGCGGCGCGATCATTCTCGCTCATGTCGGTCTGATTGCCGAGCGGCATCGCCCTGATCTGCACTGTCTGCGCGTAAATTGTCGCCGCGTGCTTCCTGAGATCGTCGACACTCTCCAGGATGATGCCTTTCGGCGCCTCCCGAAAACTTTCATGAGCAGGCTTTGCGGCGTGGCACATCACGCAATGTTTGCTCACGATCGCCAGCGCCTCAGTGTCGGCGACGGCACCTGCATCTGCGTGAGGAGCGGTGGCGAAGAAAATCATTGCCGCCACCGCCCGTGACGTCATGCGACTGACCGTTACGGCAGCAGGATGGAAGACCCGGTTGTGTCGCGGCCTTCCATTTCCTTGTGCGCCTTGGCGGCGTCCTTGAGCGAGTATTTCTGGTTGATCGGAATTTTCACCGCGCCGGAGCCGACAACCTTGAATAGATCAGCCGCCGTTGCGATCAAATCGTCGCGTTTGGCGACATAGTTATTGAGGGTCGGCCGCGTCGCGAAAAGCGAACCTTTGGTCTGGAGGATGTTGATATTGAAAGCGTCGATCTGGCCCGAAGCGCTTCCGAAGCTAACGAAATAGCCAAGCGGACGGAGGCAATCGAGCGAGGCCGGAAACGTGGTTTTGCCGATGCCGTCGTAGACGACGTCACAGAGCTTGCCGCTGGTAATCTCCTTCACCTTCGCCACGAAATCCTCGTCGCGATAGAGGATGGTGTGGTGACAGCCATTCTTCTTGGCGAGTTCGGCCTTTTCCTTGGAGCCGACGGTCCCGATGACGGTGGCGCCGAGGTGGTTCGCCCACTGGCACGCAATCAGGCCAACCCCGCCTGCGGCCGCGTGTATCAGGCACACGGTGCCCTTCTCGACCTTGTAGGTGCGGTTGACCAGATACTGAACAGTCATACCCTTGAGCATCATGCCGGCGGCCTGCTCGTAGGAAATATTATCGGGCAGTTTCACCGCGCGATCCGCCGGCACCAGCCGTTCGGCCGCATAGCCGCCAAGCGGCCCGACAAAGGCAACCCGATCGCCAACCTTGAGGTTGGTCACGCCGGGGCCGACCGCCATCACCTCGCCGGCGCTTTCATTGCCCGCAATGAATGGCATGCCGACCGGTGACGGATACATCCCCGCCCGGAAATAGGCATCGATAAAATTGACGCCGGCGGCATGCTGCTTGATCTTGACCTGGCCTTGGCCGGGTGCGGCGATCTCAACGTCGTCGTAAGTCAAAACTTCGGGACCGCCGGATTTGTGAACGCGCACTGCCGCGACCATGTTTCACTCCTTGAATGAACTTGCGTTGTTATGGGGTTGGAATTCGGCGGCGATCATAGGCGGCCAAGCGCCGAGCGCAAGGCGGATCAACGCCCACCGGAAACGCGCAGGTTCGCACCATTGATATACGAGGCAGCGTCAGAGAGCAGAAACAGGACCGCCTCCGCGACCTCATCGGCCTGCCCGGCCCTGCCCATGGGCAGCATGGGCGTGACGCGCTCGACGCGTCCGGGGGGCTGGATATCCGTATCAATCACGCCCGGGGTCACCGCGTTGATACGCATGCCTTCCTTGGCGACTTCGCGCGAGGCACCGATGACCATGGAGTCGACGCCAGCCTTCGCGGCCGCATACCAGACACATTCATTCGCCCCGCCGAGCGGGGCCGCCATCGAGGATAGCATCACCACTGCGCCACCCTTACCGCCATGTTTCGTGGACATACGCCGGATACAGGCCCGCAGACACCAAAGGGCCCCAAAAGTGTCGATGGCGAGGACCTCGCGAATGGTGGCCGAGCTGGCATCGTCCAGTCGCGAACTGTCGCCGATAATTCCGGAGCTGTGCACAAAATGGGTGAGCGACCCGAATGTACCGCCAGCGGTATCAAATACGCGCTCGATATCGGTCTCGATCGCCATGTCCCCCTGGATGGCGACCGCCTTGCCACCGCCCGTCTCGACAGCCTTGACCACGGCTGCAGCGGCATTCGAATTGGTCTTGTAGTTCACCGCGACGTCATAGCCACGGGCGCCTGCGAGTTTCGCAGTGGCGGCACCGATACCGCGGCTTCCGCCGGCGATGAGCAGGACTGGTCGAGACATAGGTCGCTCCTGGATTCTGGCGATCGAAGGCGATCAGGTGGGCGTTCGCAGCAAACCGGCAGCAAAGAAATAGAACGCGATCAGCGACAGCGGCACGGTCACATAGAGACCGGGCGATAGATCCTGAACAATCGCCAGGAGGGCCAATACCGCCCATAGCCCCATCAGCGCGATGTTGAACGTCCGCCATTGGTGCACCCGCAGCGGATGAAGAAACTTGATTGGCGCGAAGCAGAGCGCGGCAAGAACGACCACGGCCACGGCCGCTGCCCATTCGGGCGGCTCAAGCAAATACAGATAGAAGGCCGCCAGGTTCCACACCGCCGGAAAGCCACGGAAATAATTGTCCTTTGTTTTCATTTCGCGGTCGGCGAAATAGAGAGCACCACTGACGGCGACAACGATGCCGGCGGGAATCGCGAGAACACCCGGCAAAAGCCCGCTCGCCGAGATCACGTAGGCCGGGACGAAAACGTAAGTCGTGTAGTCGACCACCAGATCCAGGGTATCTCCTGACCAGCGCGGCATCACATTCTGTACGTCAAACGCGCGGGCCAGCGGCCCGTCAGCACCATCGACCAGCAGCGCCAGACCGAGACACAGGAACATCGCCGACCAGTGCCCTCCGGTTGCGAGAATGAGCGCAAGTAATCCCAGCGCTGCGCCGGTCGCAGTGAAGATATGAACCGTGAAAGCGCGGACGCGTTCAAATCCCGTGGTCACTTACCATTGCCCCAATCGAGTTTGACGATCTCGGCCGAACGTCCTGCCAAATTCCAGTTTCGGCCGAAGCCACGGAACCGCGACTTGTCGGCGCGCGCCACGATGACATCAGAACCGATCCAATATTGGCTATTGCGAATTATGACGTTTTGCCCGGCCTCTTTACCGCGGACCGGCGTGATCGCGCCGTCGACGTAGTCTTCGATGCGAACGATACGGGTGTCGCCCTGCGTCTCATAGGTGATGGGCACCTGGCGCACTCCGAGAAATTGTCCGACAAGGATAGACAGCAAATGCGTGGTTCCGCCGACACGGCCGGTGAAAATCCTGGTCAGCCCCTTCACGGCATATGCCGAAGCATGGTCATCCACAAACAAGGCCGCGGTCCAGTTGCCGCGCGACATGATACCGGGCAGGTCCATCATCAGGCCGACTTTGATTCCGGAAAGATCCGTCGCTTCGAAATGTCCGTCGTCAATGCGGATGCCAGCCCAGGTCTGGCACCGGTTTTCAGTCGGAGGATGCTCGCCGAGCGACAGCACGCAAGGGCAAAACACCGTGCAACTGCACGACAGGGCCAACTCGCCTTTCAGACTCCAGCTTTCCGCCAACGCGTTTACTCCCGTTCTTCTTTAACTTAGCCCGTCGACGCCGGCCAATGCCCGGCGAAGGCTGCAAGCACAGCGCAGACACCGGCAACAATCAGCATCACGCCGATTGCATGCGTAAAGCGGCGTCCAGCCAACATTTTTTCGATGGTCATGACCATACCGAGCCCCGCCATCCAGATCACATTCATGACCCCGACTGCAAACATCACAAGCATCATCGCCCAGCAGCAGCCCAGACAATAGACGCCCTGCGTCAGGCCCAGCCGGAACACACCGGCCGGGGTCGTTGCCCAATTGGCGAAGAAAAACGGAAACGGTTGCTGGCAGTGTGTCAGGCAGGAATGCTTAAGCGCCGAAAACTGATATAGGCCGGCGCCAATGAATATGACGCCTGAGAAGTAGCCGCTTGCCGAACCCATGCTGCTGTCGAGCAATGTGGCCCGGGTCAACACGATCTGCGCCAGCGCCGCGAGGACTGCGAAGGCGAACCACACCGCCGTATAGCCGCCGGCGAGCACGAATGGCGAGACGATGCTTTCGTTTTTGCACGCTGCGGTATCGGCGATGCCGGCATAAGTCATGATCATGGGAGCAGCGCTCGGCAGCATCATTGCGAGACTCATGGCGCCCCACATCAAGACGATGGTTGCGATCCCGCTCGCGCTCCATGACGGATCCGAGAGTGGCCGGCACAGCGCCTGCACAAAAGAAACGCCGGAACTTCCGAAAGGTCCGCCCATTCCCGCAAACAACAATGCGGCGTAGAACCACCCAAGGCCTGCGAGCGCGATAACGCAGACTCCTGCCAGCACCTTCGGTCGGGAAAAGATATGCCCGAGCCCTGCGGCGGCGGGCGGCAGATGGCCGAAATGGTGTCCGGAGGCTTCGCTCATGGACCGTCTGCATAGCGCATCGGGCAAGGTCGGGGTATCTCAAGCCTTTGGCGCGGTTTCCGTACACGCCCTGTGCGTGCTACTGCGGTTAACGACAAATCAAAGTGAGCGCTTTGGTGCCCGACAGATCTGACCATAGCCCTTTGGCCGTCGTGGTTGGTAGCGGCCCCGCCGGGCTGACAGCTGCAATTGCGCTGGCCGAAGGTGGAATTTCAACGGCGCTCGTGGGCCGACGGCCCGCCAGGCCGGATCAACGCACCACGGCTCTGCTGGCAGGTTCCGTCACGGCGCTCGAGACACTTGGCGTCTGGCAATCGTGCACGGCCCGTGCAGCGCCGCTCAAAGTCATGCGCATCGTCGACGATACGGGGCGGCTTTGGCGCGCGCCGGAGGTGAAATTTGCGGCGCATGAAATCGACCTGGATGTTTTCGGTTACAATATCGAGAACCGACATTTGGTCGCGGCGCTGGAACAACGCGCACGTTCTCTGCCCAAGCTCCGGCTTGTCGAAGACGAGGTCGTGGGGATCGGGCCTGGCGGCAACGACGCCGCAACCGTTTCGCTCAAGAGCGGCGACGCAGTGCGCCCGCTGCTCATTGTTGGCGCCGACGGCCGCAAATCGATGTCCCGTCAGGCGGCCGGCATCGCAATCGAAGAGCGTAGCTACCCGCAAGTTGCTCTTACCCTTTGCCTCCGGCATTCCCGGCCACACCACGACACATCAACGGAATTTCATACCTCATCCGGTCCATTTACCCTTGTACCTCTGCCGGAAAACAGATCGAGTCTCGTTTGGGTTCTCGATCCCGCCGAGGCCGACCAGCTCGCGGCGCGCGACGACGCCGACCTCGCTGGTGAAATCGAGCGTGCTTCGCATTCCATCCTGGGCAAGATCGAACTCGAACCAGGGCGCGGTCTGTTTCCCCTCCATGTCGCCACGGCGCGGCGCTTCGCGGACAAACGGATCGCACTCGTAGGCGAAGCGGCCCATGTCATCCCGCCCATCGGAGCGCAGGGGCTCAATTTGGGCTTGCGCGACGCCGCCACCATTGGCGAGCTTGCGGTCGCGGCCCAGCGCGACGGACACGACATCGGCAACCCGGACGTGCTCGCGCGTTACGACCGGATGCGCCGGACCGACATCGGCAGCCGAACCCTCGTCATCGACCTTTTCAACCGCACGCTACTGAGTGATTTCCTGCCGGTACAAGGCATCCGTGGCCTGGGTCTTTATCTCATCGATCGGATCGGTCCATTGCGCCGGGCCGTGATGCGCGAAGGGGTGGCGCCGACCGCCGCACAACCGCGATTGATGCGCGGAGAAGCGCTCTAGCCGGGCCCCGGTGCTTTCTTCGCGCCGGGCGCGTCGCGAAACTCCGGGGCGATGGGCAGCGGCAGCGCCGGCAATGTTTTGCCTGACGCCGTCGCAACCTGATTGGCAAATAGACCGCGCGCGACGAAATGCGGATCACGCATTGCTTCTTCCAGTGGCGTCACGATGGTCGTGCAGCAGTCCGCAGCCGCGAAAATCGGACGCCATTCCTCTGACGATCTGGCAACAATCAATTTTGCAACGGCATCGCATGTCGCCTTTGGGTCGCGCATGTCGTCGATGAGCCGCACTGGCAAAGAAATCGCTTTGGTGAAGGCATCCCAGAATTTCTGCTCAATGGCTCCGCAGGCGACGAGTTTCCCATCCTTCGCGGTGTAAATCCGGTAACGGGGCGAGCCGCCGACGAGCCACATTTCTCCTGGCGTTGGAAAGCGGCCAGTGGCCACGCCGAGAGCCAACGCCGCCCAGGTGAACGTGAACATCGCGTCGGTCATCGCAATATCAATATGACAACCCTGCCCGCTTTGATCGCGCGCACGCAACGCCAGCAGAATATTGATCACGGCCGGAAAACTGCCGCCCGCTATGTCGGCCGCGAGCATCGGCGGGACGACGGAATTGCCGGCTGGTCCGGGCTGTAAATCCAGCAGGCCGGTATTTCCAATGTAATTGAGGTCATGGCCGGCTTCGTGCACGCGCGGCCCGCTCTGGCCATAGCCGGAGATCGAACAGTAAACGAGTCTCGAATTGATCGCGCGCATGTCTTCGTAGCCAAGACTAAGCCGCGCCATCACGCCCGGCCGAAATTGTTCGACCAGAATGTCAGCGCGCTTGATGAGCGGAACGAGTTTGGCACGGTCAGCCTCATCTTTGAGGTCGAGCGTTATGCTGGTCTTGCCCCGATTGAGCATGAGAAAGGCTGCGCTCTCCCCGTCGACCATCGGCGGAAAGCGCCGTGCATTCTCGCCGCCGGGCTGTTCGATCTTGATCACCTCGGCGCCGGATTCGGCGAGCATCAGTGTGGCCAGAGGTCCGGGCAGCAGCGTAGTGAAATCAACAACAAGAAGGCCCGACAACGGCTGCATAAGTTCACCCCTTGAGCTTGCCGCAGGCAAAGCCGATGAAGATGAGCCCGAAATAAGGCAGCGCAAGATTGAGAACATCGATCATTAACGGCGCTCCGGTGCCCACTTGTTTCCTACTTGGCGCGGCCTCTGCATTGCTCTAAACGGCAGAAGTATCTTTTGGAAGGTCCTATGAAACTGCCGCGTCAATTCTTTGCTCCGCTCTCCATCGGCGCGCCGCCGCCTCTGCTCGAACTGCCGGTGCGTCTCGAGCGCATGATTCACTTCGTGCCTCCTCACAACGAGAAGGTACGCGCCAAGGTACCGGAACTTGTGCGGCAAGTAGACGTCGTGCTTGGCAACCTGGAAGACGCCATTCCCGTCGAAGCCAAGCACGACGCGCGC
>Ga0207683_10004000_pt1 | contig 12769 bp, 12 predicted proteins | sample KBSM73metaG_FD_184333 | JGI IMG/M metagenome (GOLD analysis project Ga0207683, IMG submission 184333) | Miscanthus rhizosphere microbial communities from Kellogg Biological Station, Michigan, USA - KBS M7-3 metaG (SPAdes) (version 2) | ecosystem: Host-associated > Plants > Roots > Rhizosphere >...
GAGGGCAGCGGCTGCGGGAAGGGCGGCATCCACCGCCCCGCCGTTCGCCTCGGTCACGGCGACGCAGAGCACAGGACGAACCCGCTTGCCGCCCGACTCCAGCGAGTAGCGGAGCACCTCCTCGAGGCCTCCGAGCTCCGTTGCGAACGTCAGCGAGCCGAGGTATGCCTCGACGGCGTCGCGGAGCTCGTCAGCCGTTCGCATCGGCGAGGTTCCGCGCCTGCGTGAGCTCGCCCTCGATCTGTCGAGCGAGCTCGGCGAGCTCGGCGATGAGATCGACCGCGGCGTCGCCGTCCACGTCGTCGGCCGCTGCGAGCCGCTCGAGCTCCTCGCGCCGCTCGTTCAGCCGCCCGAGCAGCTCCTCGGCGCGGGCCAACGCGTCGTCGACGGGAGTCATGCGGCCTCCTGGTCGCGCGCAATGCGTGCGAGCACGCCGTTGACCAGCCGCGCAGCATCCTCGGTCGCGTAGCGCTTGGCGAGAACGACCGCCTCGTTGATCGCGACCTCCCGCGGGACCGTGTGCTCCTCCAGTTCGTACACGCCGATGCGCAGGATATTGCGCTCGAGCGTCCCGAGCCTGTCGGCCGGCCAGTCTGGCGACGCCTCCGTGATCCGCGTGTCGAGCGCCCTGGCTCGAGCCGCCACGGCCCCGGCGAGCGCGAAGGCGAAGTCGTCGGGCTCGCCCTCGAACAACGAGGCGAGCTCCTGCCCCGTCAGGTCCCACTGGTAGAGGAGGAAGAGCGTCTGGCGACGCGCCGTCTTCCGGCTCGTCGGACGGCTCATGCGGGCGCGAGCGAAGGCAGGCGATCTTGGAGATCCGCCAGCGTGGACGTCGAGTACTCGCCAGTTCGGAACTGTTCCGAGGCGAGGACGTCGAGGGCGAGGTCCCGTGTCGTCGGGATTCCCTCGACGGTGAGTTCGCGAAGCGCACGTTCGGCGCGTGCGATCGCCGCTGCGCGCGTGTCGTCGGCGACGATCACCTTGGCGATCATCGAGTCGTAGTACGGAGGGATCTCCACGCCGGACGAGACGGCGGTGTCGACGCGGACGCCCGGCCCGAGAGGCACGACGAAGCGCGTCACGGTGCCCGGCGCCGGGAGAAACCCGCGCGCCGGATCCTCCGCGTTGATGCGGATCTCGATCGCGTGCCCGGACCTGGTCGCACGTCCCGTCGCCGCCAGCTGCTCGCCGGCCGCGATCCGGATCTGCTCGCGGACGATGTCGATTCCGGTGACGAGCTCGGACACCGGATGCTCGACCTGGAGCCGGCAGTTGACCTCGATGAAGTAGAAGGCGCCGTCCGCTCCGACGAGGAACTCGAACGTTCCTGCGTTGCGGTAGCCGATCGTCGTGCATGCCTTCGCGACCGTCGATTCCATCGCCTCGCGCGTCGCGTCGTCGAGCGCGGCGGACGGGGACTCCTCGATGAGCTTCTGGTGGCGCCTTTGGATCGAGCACTCACGCTCGCCGAGGGTCAGGACCCCTCCCGCGGAGTCGCACAGCACCTGGATCTCGACGTGGCGTGCGGGCGAGACGAGCTTCTCGACGTAGACCGAGCCGTCGCCGAACGCGGCCTCCGCCTCGGCGCTGGCCGCGCCGTACGCGTCCTCGAGGTCGTCCGGGCCCGCCACGAGCCGCATCCCCTTCCCGCCGCCACCTGCGGACGCCTTGAGCAGCACGGGAAAGCCCGCATCGGTCGCCGCCCGGTGAAGGCCAGTGAGGCCGACGGCGCCGTCAGAGCCGGGCACGAGCGGGACTCCGGCCGCCCGCATTGCCTCCTTCGCGCGCACCTTGTCCCCCATCTGCTCCACGACCGGGGCGGGCGGCCCGATGAAGACGATGTCGTTGTCGTCGCATGCACGCACGAACACGGCGTTCTCGGCGAGAAACCCATAGCCCGGGTGTACCGCGTCGCACCCCGTCGTCTCGGCCGCCGCCACGACGTTCGGGATCCGCAGGTAGCTCTCGGCCGCCGCCGGCGGCCCGATGCAAACCGCCTGGTCGGCGAGCTCGACGTGCAGCGCGTCCCGGTCGGCGGTCGAGTACACGGCAACCGCCTCGATGCCCAGCTCGTGCAGCGCACGGATGACGCGCACGGCGATCTCGCCCCGGTTCGCGACGAGGACGCGTTCGAACACGGAACCCTAGACGGCGGGTGGCGTGAGGACGGGCTCGAGCTCGAACAGGAGTTCGCCGTACTCGACGGGCTGAGCGTTCTCGACGTGGATCGCACGCACGACGCCGGAGGTCTCGGCCTTGAGCTCGTTGAACAGCTTCATCGCCTCGAGGATGCAGAGCACCTGACCCGGGACGACCGTGTCGCCGACGTCCACGAACGCGGGCGCTGCCGGGTCAGGCGCGCGGTAGAAGACGCCGACCATCGGCGACTCGACGCGCGTCAGTCCGTCCGCCGTCGCCGCGGCGCCATGGCCGCCCGCCTCGGTCTCCGGCGCCGCAGAGGAGGCCATCGGGGTCGCGGCCACGAACTCGTCCGCGCGCCTGACTGATACGCGCATGCCGTCGTCCTCGATCTCGATCTCCCCCACGCCCGACTCCTGGACGATCTTCACGAGCTCGCGGATCCGCTCGCCGCGCTCGGCGTCCGCATCCTCGGCGACGAGAACCGAGCCGCGGTCGTGGCGCGCACGGATGACCTTGAGCAGTTCCTCGGCGTCCGAGCCGAACATCGCGATGAGGACGAGCTCCTCCTCGCTTGCTGCGAGCCCCTCCGCCTGCTCGCGGACGTCCTCGGTCGTGACCGGGTCCTCTGCGAGGTGCCGACGCGGCGCGAGCAGCCCGACTGCGCGCTCGACGGTCGGATCGATCGGCTCGGGAGTGACGCCGTAGCCGCCCTGGACGAGCTCGCGGAACTCGTCGATGACCGAGCCGTAGCGGCGTGCTTCGAGGACGTGCAGGAGCGCCTGGGACGCGAGGATCTGGCCGATCGGCGCGGCGAGGGGTGGCGAGCCCGCCTCTGCGCGGACACGTCCGACTTCCTCGAGCACCTCGAGCAGGCGGTCCGCCGCCGCGTGTGCGCGCAGGTGCACGTCGAGCGCGGCGACCAGGCCCGCCGGCAGGTCGTACTCCGCAGCGCGAACGGCGATCCGCGGCGCGACGGGAGCGACGGGCTCGTCCCCGATCCACTCGTCGATGACGTCCGCGGCCTCCCAGAGCTTGTCGACCTGGATTCCGGTGGCATGCCCCAGCCCCTGCAGCGACTCGGCGACCGACTCGCCGGACACGCGGTGGAGCGTTAGCGCGAGCGGGTACACCGTGGTCGCGATCAGATCAGCGCCCGAGTCGACCGCGGCCAGTGCTGATGCGAGACCTACACCCGCCGAGCCCTGGACGTAGAACCCGACGGACAGCCCGCTCGCCTCCCGAATGCGCGCGACGAGCTCCTGCGCGCGATGCGGGACGAGGGCGCCGGTCGGGTCGTTGACGAGAATCCTCGTCGCGCCGAGGTCTGGAAGCTTCCGGGCCTCCTCGATGAGCGTGTCGGTCTCGCCCGTGCGTCCCGGGCTGTACACGAGCCCCGCGTGGAACGCGCCGCCCGCGCTCGTGATCGCGGAGCCCGCCTCGCGGAGGTTCGACACGTCGTTGAGCGGATCGTGGAGGCGGAAGACGTCGATGCCGTTCTCGGCCGCGCACGAGACGAACCGGCCGACGATGTCGCCGCTGACGGGCCGCGAGCCGACGAGGAAGCGGCCGCGGAGCGCGATGCCGAGAGGAGTCGAGACGCGCCCCTTGATCGCGCGGATGCGCTCCCACGGACTCTCCACACGGCGGCGTACGGTGGCGTCGAAGACGCCGCCCCCAGAGACCTCGAGGCAGGCGAAGCCCGCGCCGTCGAGGATCTCCGCCACACGGAGGACTTCGGCCGTCGGCAGCTTGCCGGCGAGGGGCTCCTGCGAGAGCAGCCGGATCGTCGTATCGACGAGCTTGGGCACGACGCTGGACCTTAGCTCGGGGGTGGAGCCGGTGAGTTCAGGCCCGCGAGATGTAGCGACCCTCGCGGGGATCGACCTTGATCTTCTCGCCGGTGTCGACGAAGAGCGGCACCTGGACGACGACGCCGGTCTCGAGCGTCGCCGGCTTCGTGACGTTCGTGACCGTGTCCCCGCGGACGGCGGGCTCTGTCTGCGCGACTGTCAGCTCCACCGATGCGGGAAGCTGGATCCCCGACGGCTTGCCGTCGACTGCGAGCATCTGCACTGAGCTCGAAGGCGGCAGATATGCGAGCTCGTCCGCGACATCGGCGTGCGGAAGCCCGAACTGCTCATACGTCTCCTCGTCCATGAAGTGGGCCTCCGCGCCATCGTCGTACAGAAACTGGAGATTCTTGACCTCGGTGTGCACGCGGGCGAACTTCTCACCGGCGCGGAACGTCCTGTCGACGACCGAGCCCGACTCGAGCCCCTTCAGCTTGGTTCGCACGAACGCGCCGCCCTTGCCGGGCTTGACGTGCTGGAAGTCGACGATGCGCCAGACGGCGCCGTCGATCTCGACGTGCATCCCGTTACGAAACTGATTTGTCGAAACCGTCTCGGCCATCGCAGCGGCCGAGTGTAGTCACTCGACCGTCAGCAGCTCCTTCGTGAACTGCGTCAGCCGTTCGCAGCCCTCGTCGGTCACGACGACGAGGTCCTCGATCCGGACGCCGCGGCCCTCGTCGGGCAGGTAGATACCCGGCTCGACGGAGACGACATTGCCTGCCTCGAGGACGTCCGTCGACTCGGGACGCAGCGTGGGCGCCTCGTGTATCTGCAGCCCGACGCCGTGCCCCATCCCGTGCCCGTACGCCGCGCCGTATCCGGCCGCGTCGATGATCGAGCGCGACGCCGCATCCGCATCCCGCCCGTGCACCCCCGGTGCCACCGCGGCCAGTCCGGCGAGCTGTGCCTCCAGGCAGAGCGCATGCAACTCCTGCAGCGGGCCCAAGACCTCGCCCACCGCGAACGTGCGCGTGCAGTCCGAGCAGTAGCCCTCGAGAGTGCAGCCCGCGTCGATCGTGACGAGAACACCCGGCTCGATCGGAGCGTGGCCCGGCACCGCATGCGGCGTCGCGGCGGTCGCGCCCGCGGCCACGACCGCTTCGAACGAGAGACCTTCGGCTCCCGCCTCCCGGAAGCTCCGCTCGACCCACCACGCAAGCTCCTTCTCGCTCCGGCCGCTGAAGCGCTCCCTCGCGAGCGCCGCGAAGATCTCGTCGGAGAGCGCGCTGGCGCGGCGCATGATCGCGATCTCCTCCGCGTCCTTGACGGCCCGCAACCCTTCGACGAGGCCAACGCTCGGAACCGGGTCGACCCCGGCGTCGACGAGCGCGCGGTAGAGCGCGTGCGGGAGGTGCTGCTCCTCGAACTGGATGCGCCTGCCGGACAGGAGCTCGCCGATCGCGGGAATGAGTCCACGCGCAACCTCGGTCACATCGAAGCCGTCGAGCGAGCGCGCGCGATTCGCGTAGCGGAAATCCGTGTACAGGGTCGCGCTCCCGTCGGGCTCGACCAGCACTGCCGAGTTCGAGCTCTGCAGGCCGGTGAGGTAGCGGACGTTCGCCTGCCCGCCGAGGACGTATGGCGGCCCCGCGACGAGAAGCGGCTCCTCGAGGAGCGATGCGAGTCGCCGGAGGCGGCTCACGACTTGCTCCCGACGATGAATTCGAGCGCCTGCCGGTAGCCCTCCGGCCCGTGCCCGATGAAGCGAGCGGTCACGACGTTCTCGAGGACCGAGAACCGGCGCCACTCCTCGCGCTCGAGGATGTTCGAGAGGTGAACCTCCACGACGGGCACGGCGAAGAGCTCGAGCGCGTCGTGAATCGCCCACGAGTAGTGAGACCAGGCACCGGGATTCGCGATGACGCCGTCCGCCCACTCGTACGCCTCGTGGCACCAGTCGACGAACTCGCCCTCGTGGTTCGTCTGCCGGCAGCGTGCAGTGCACTGGAGTTCGACGGCCCATTGGTAGATCCGAGTCTCGAGCTCGGAGAGTCCGAGACCCCCGTAGAGCTCGGGATCACGGATCGAGAGCGCGTCGAGGTTGACGCCGTTCAGAACCGCGATCCGCACGATCGGACCCTATGCGATCAGGGCGTCGAGAGCCGCTCGGACGCGCTCGGGCTCGATCTCGGACGTCACGATGGGCTCACCTGGACGCTCGAGAAGGACGAGACGCACACGCCCGCCGATCGCCTTCTTGTCGCGCTGGAGGGCGGCCCAGGCGCGATCGCGGTCGACCGCGACGGGCTCGGGCGCGAGCACCTCCTCGACGGCACCGAGCTCGTCGTCGAGACCGGACACGCGAAGCGCCGCGGTGAGCCCGAGTGCGACCGCGCGTCCATGCGACACGGTGTAGTCCGACGCAGCCTCGAGCGCGTGCGCGAACGTGTGCCCGAGGTTCAGGTGCGCGCGCTCGCCGCGCTCGTACGGGTCGCGAAGACAAATCGCGGCCTTGAACGCGGCGCACCGGCGAACCTGCTCCTCCGTGACGAGCTCCCAGAACGGCTCACCGGCGAGCAGGCCTGTCTTGACGACCTCGGCGAGACCGTTCCGGCGCTCCTCCTCCGGCAGTGTGGCCAGGAGCGCTGTGTCGATCACCGTCGCCACGGGCCAGTGGAACGCGCCGACGAGGTTCTTGCCCTGCCCGATGTCGATGCCGACCTTGCCGCCGATCGAGGCGTCCACCTGCCCGACGAGGGTCGACGGGACGGCGACCCAGTCGACGCCGCGCATGTACGTGGCCGCCACGAACCCGACGAGATCGGTCGTCGTGCCGCCGCCGAGCGCGACCAGCGTCGAGAAGCGGTCGATCCGGAGTGCTTCCCACAGACGCTCCGCCTCGGCAAGCGTCTTGCGTTCGACCGTGTGGGCAGTGTCGATCCCATGAGCCTCGGCCGCGCGCACGTCGGCGACGACGGCCTCGCCCCGAGCATCGGCGTGAGGCCCGAACCGGATGCCTGCCGCGGCGAGCAGCGCGCCCCCGAGATCGTGTGCCATTCCGTCGGCAGTGCCCCCGTACAGGGGGGCACGCGCGGCGTACAAGGCGTCGAACTCCTCTCGGTCGCGGGCAAGCGGACGCCCGCTGTGAGAGACGCGCGCCCACGCCTCCTCCGAGGTCACGTCCAGATGCAGCGTGAACGCGTGCTCGGCGAGCGCCACGCACGTGTGACCAGAGCCGAGCGCCCCGCCGCCGAGCTCGACGACCACGGGCGGGCGCCTCGAGAGCACGTCAAGGGCGGCTTCCTCCTCGAGCTCGCGGAACGCGGCCTCACCGTGTGACTCGAAGATCTCCGCGACCGACCTGCCGACACGCTCCTCGACGACGGAGTCCACCGAGACGAACGTCCGGCCGAGTCGATCGGCGAGGGGCGGGCCGAGCGTGGACTTGCCCGCGCCCATGAACCCGACGAGCGCGAGGTGTCGTTCTAGGGCGTTCGAGGCCACGCGATCCGCTCGAGGTACGCCGCATGCGCTCCCACGAAGTCCGAGAGCGCGTCGCCGCCGAACTTCTCGCGCGCGGCGCGTGCGAGCTCCCAGGCGACTGCCGCCTCGGCGACGACCGCGAGCGCCTCGACAGCCTGGACGTCGCTCCGCTCGACCAGCGCGGTCCCGGGCTCACCCGTCGCGAGATCGACGGAGCGGAGCGGTCGCATAAGCGTCGGCAACGGCTTCATCGCCGCACGGACGACGACCGGAGCGCCGTTCGTCATGCCCCCTTCCAATCCCCCCGCATGGTTGGTCGAGCGGCGGCGGTCGGACTCGATCTCGTCATGTGCCTCCGAGCCGCGCAGACGCGCGAGGGCGAAGCCCTCTCCGACCTCGGCGCCCTTCACGGCTTGAATGCCCATGAGCGCGGCTGCGAGCCGCGCGTCGAGACGCTCCGCCTTCTCCGCGTACGAGCCGAGCCCTGGCGGAGCGCCGTCGGCGACCACCTCGACCACGCCGCCGAGCGTGTCGCGGTCGGCGCGGGCGGCGTCGGTTGCGTCCTTCCACCCCTCTTCCGTGTCAGCGCCGCCGATCTCGGCGACGCTGCCCGCCACCGTGATGCCGATCTCGGCGAGGAGCGCCTTCGCGACCGCTCCGGCGGCGACGTGCACCGCCGTCTGCCGCGCGCTCGCGCGCTCGAGCGCGTTTCGCACGTCGTCGTGCCCGAACTTGAGGACCCCCGCGAGGTCGGCGTGCCCGGGTCGAGGGAGGGTCACGGGCTTCGCCCCCTTGCCCTCCGGCTCGCCCTCGGGCGGCCAGGGACTCATCCCCCACTCCCAGTTCGCGTGGTCGCGGTTGCGGACGACGAGCGCCAGCGGCGTTCCGAGCGTCGAGCCGTGGCGCAGGCCCGCGAGGACGTCGACCTCGTCCGCCTCGAAGGACTGCCGCGGACTGCGGCCGTAGCCCTGGCGCCGGCGCTCGAGGTCGCGGGCGATCGCATCCCGATCGAGCCGGAGCCCGGCCGGCAGACCGGTGAGGATCGCGACCAGCGCAGGGCCGTGCGACTCGCCGGCGGTCGTGAGCCCGAGCGTCATTCCGGCAACCCTACGGCCTTCCTCATGACGTCGACCGGCGCCTCGACACCAGTCCAGAGCTCGAACGAGTCGACCCCCTGCGCGAGGAGGACCTCGAGCCCGGTGAGGACGCGTGCACCGGCGGCCCGCGCAGCTGCGGCCGTCGCCGTCTCCGGATACGGGAGGTCGACGAGCGTCTGGCCCGCGGCGACCTCGACGACGACCGCATCTCGCTCGGAGGTCGCGTTCACCACGAGATCCGCATCGACGACCTCCGGCGGCCAGGCGCCTCGACGCGAGAACTGCCGAGCTCCCGGGAGCGCCTGCACGAACGCGGCCGCCGTCCCACCGTCGCCGACGATCACCGGAGCATCCGCTGTGAGCTCGCGAAGCACGGCCGCATCCGTGGTCCGGCCCTCGACGCGCCCCTCACGGATCACGAGCGTGTTGACGGAGGGCGCAGCAGTGTCGCAGAAGTCTCGTACGGCGAACTTGTGCGGCGTCGTGACGTTGGCCCCGGCGAACCCGAGGGCCACGAGACCGCGGACCGCCCCCTCCAGCCGCTCGGGCGGCGTCGGGAGCGCGACGTACGCCCAGTCCAGACCGAGCGCCTCGAACGCGGCGTTGTGCATTCGCGGCGACAGCGAGTGCTCCACCGGCCAGCCGATGATCCCGACGAGCCGTGTCGTACCCGAGATCTGCGGCACGTCAGCAGCCGCCGAACCCGTACTCGAGCGACTTCTGGCAGAACTCCGACTGGCTCGCGGTGAAGAAGTGATGGACGCCGTCCGGCTTCCGCACGAAGTAGAGGTAGTCGACGGCCGCGGGGCGCGCCGCCGCACGCATCGACGCGAGCCCCGGGTTCGAGATGGGCGTCGGAGGAAGCCCGAGGCGGTTCCGGGTGTTGTACGGGTCGTTGCTCTGCAGGTCGGACTGCTTCAGCGGCTCCGTGCCCGGCACGTCGCGCCCGTACCGGATCGTCGCGTCGATCCCGAGCGGCATGCGATTGTGGAGGCGGTTGTAGATCACCGCCGCGACGAGCTTGCGTTCCTCGGGCGCGACCGCCTCCTTCTCGATCATCGACGCGATGATGAGGACGTCGTACGGCGTCAGGTTCTTCGAACGCGCATAGCGCAGGTCGACCTTGCGCCAGTTTTTCCTGAACGCGCGCAGCTGGTCCGAGACGAGTCGCGCCGACGAGGTGAGCTTCGTGAACTCGTACGTCGCCGGGAAGAGGAAACCCTCGATCGAGCTCAGCTTCCAGTCCTTCCGGAACTCGGGCGGGGGCAGGGCGGCTCCGCTCGCCAGCAGGTAGCCCGACCTCGTCAGCCGCGGCGTTACGCCGCGCTTCTCGATCGCGATCTGACGCACCGCGGCCACGCGATCGGCCATGTCGCGCCGCGTGAACCCCTCCGGAAAGATGATTCGTAGCCGCGCGAGCGGCGGCGGCGTCTCGGCTGCAGGAGACGCCTCGTCGCGCATGCAGCCGGCCGTGACGATCGCGAGTGCCGCGACGGCGGCGAGCGCGAGTGCGTACTTCATCTCCGACCCGCGCGCTGGAGGTAGCTCTCGAGAAGATGGGCCGCCGCCCGCGCATCCTCGCCGGCTCCGCCTCCGTGCCGCGCCGCGAGGGCCGTCGTGAACCGCTCGTCGTACGTCTCCACCGGCACGGCGACGATCCCGCGTAGCGCCTCCACGAATGCATCCGTCTCCAGGGCCTGCCTCCCGCGCTCGCCGCGGAGCGTCAGGGGCATACCGACGACGATGCGTTCCGCCTCCTGCTCGCGGACGATCGTCCCGAGCTCCTGGAGCCCGTCCTCGGATGCCGCGCGTGAGACGACGCCGAGCGGACGGACGATCGTCCCGGTCGCATCTGAGACGGCCACGCCGGTCCTCGCGGCTCCGTAATCGAGCGCGATCACCTTCACAGGGCCGTGAGGATGAGCTCCTCGGCGCGCGCCAGCGCATCCGGGAGCTTCTCGGGATCCTTGCCCCCCGCGCGCGCCATCGTCGGCCGACCGCCGCCTCCGCCGCCGACGATGGCGGCGGCCTCCCGGAGGACGTCCGACGCACTCACGCGCTCGGCCACGGAAGCGTCGAAGTTGGCGACCAGGTGCACCCTGCCGTCCTCCTTCGACCCGAGGACGACAGCGGCCGGTGCGTGCTTCTGCTTGTAGCGATCCGAGAGCTCGAGGAGCGCATCGGCGTCGAGGCCGTCGATCGGCTGGACGATGACGTTGACGCCGGCCTCGGCTCGGACGTCCGGCTCGGGCACCTCGACGCGCTCCTGCCGTGCCGCCGCCCTCGGAGCCTTCCGCAGCTTCTCGACCTCTCCGCGGAGCGACTCCAGCTCGCGCGCGCGCTCGTCGAGGATCGCCCACGCCGCTCCAGAGGTGACCGCCTCGACGCGGCGGACTCCGGCGCCGACAGAGCTTTCCGAGAGCAGGACGAACGGACCGATCTCGGCACTCGACGACACGTGCGTGCCGCCGCAGAGCTCCACCGAGTAGCCCGGCACCTCGACGACGCGGACGATGTCGCCGTACTTCTCACCGAACAGCATCGTCGCTCCGAGCTTGCGGGCCTCGCCGATCGGCGTCTCGAACACGTGCACGGGCCTGTTCTCGAAGACGACCTCGTTGACGCGGCGCTCGACCTCCTCACGCTGCTCGCTCGTGAGCGCTTGGTCGTGCGTGAAGTCGAAGCGAAGCTTGTCCGGCCTGACCGCTGATCCTGCCTGATGCACGTGGTCGCCGAGCACGTCCCGCAGCGCCTGCTGCAGGAGATGCGTCCCCGTGTGGTTGGTCATCGTCGGGAAGCGCACGTTCCACGGCACGCGCGCGCGAACGCGATCTCCCGTGGTGAACCCAGCCCCGCGGAACAGGAGCACCTGGTCCGCATCCAGCCTGTACGCCTCGACGAGCTCGGCGACCGTCCCCGAGTCGCCGTCGAGCTCGATCGTCCCCGTATCGGTGACCTGGCCGCCGCCGGCCGGATAGAACGGCGACTCGCGGAGCTTGACGAGGAAGTGCCCGCTGTCGACCTCCTCGAGAGCACCGATCTGCGTGAGGACGTCGGTCTTCGCGAACCCGACGAACTCGGTCGCGAAATCGGTCGTCCGGGCGAAGTCGATCGCGCGCTGCTGCTCGCTCGAGCCTGCCGCGCGCGACACCTCCCGGTGGTGCTCCATCTCTGTCCGGTAGCCGTCGACATCGACCACCTGGCCCCGCTCCTCTGCGAGCTCGACGGTGAGCTCCAGCGGGAAGCCGTACGTGGCCGCGAGCGTGAAGGCCTGCTCGCCGGAGATCGCCTCCTGCGAGCCGAGCTCCTCGAAGAGCTTGAGCCCACGCTCGAGCGTCTCGAGGAACCGCTCCTCCTCGAGGCGGAGCACGCGCTCGATTTCGACGGCGCGCTCGCCAAGCTCGGGATAGGCGTCGCTCATCTGCTCTGCTACGACACCGGACAGGCGGTGAGCGTCGTGGAGTCCGATTCGCTGCCCCTGCTGGATCGCACGACGGACGATTCGGCGCAGCACGTAGCCCCGCCCCTCGTTCGACGGCGTCACGCCGTCCCCGACGAGGAACGTCATGCCGCGGCCGTGGTCCGCAAGGATGCGATGTGCCTTCGTGGCCGCCGGCGAGTCCCCGTATGCAACACCCGACTCGGCTGCGATCCAGCCCATGATCCGCTGGTAGCCGTCGGTGTCGTAGACGGACCTGACGTCCTGGAGGATGGCGGCTCCTCGCTCGAGACCGAGACCGGTGTCGATGTTCTGCTTCGGCAGCGGCGTCAGCGTCCCGTCCGCGTGCTGCTCGTACTCCATGAACACGAGGTTCCAGAACTCGAGGAAGCGGTCGCAGCGCGTGCACGCGGGAGCGCAGTCGGGCTCGCCGCAGCCGTGCTCTTCGCCCCAGTCCCAGTAGATCTCGGAGTCGGGCCCGCACGGTCCGGGGCCGCCCACCGACCAGAAGTTCTCGGAGGTCGGGAGCGGGACGATCCGCTCGGGCGGCATGCCGACCTTCTGCCAGAGATCGATGGCCACCTCGTCGGGCCCGAGCTTCATGAGCGGGTCGCCTGCGTGGACCGTGACCCAGATCCGGTCCCAGTCGAGCTTCATGTGGTCCAGCACGAACTCGCGGGCGAACTCGATCGCGCCCTCCTTGAAGTACTGGCCGAACGAGAAGTTCCCGAGCATCTCGAAGAACGTGAGGTGGTGGCCGTCCGTGCCGACCACGTCGATATCGACCGTACGGAAGACCTTCTGCGACGTCGCGG
>Ga0207683_10004001_pt1 | contig 12769 bp, 11 predicted proteins | sample KBSM73metaG_FD_184333 | JGI IMG/M metagenome (GOLD analysis project Ga0207683, IMG submission 184333) | Miscanthus rhizosphere microbial communities from Kellogg Biological Station, Michigan, USA - KBS M7-3 metaG (SPAdes) (version 2) | ecosystem: Host-associated > Plants > Roots > Rhizosphere >...
CGGCCGACATGATCGATATAGGCGACCACGCGCTCGCCCGCCTTGCCACTCACCGGACCGATGACCGCCATGCCGCCGGGCGACATGTCGAGCACCTGACAGGGGAATTCGCGCCGGTCGGCCAGCATGTAGCGGCCGAGCAGATTCACGCGGACGCGCTGGAAGCGCCGCTTCTCCTCGTTGAGAGGAAGGATCTCGAGAACGTTATGCAGCACGGCCATGCCGCTGGAGCCTTCTTGCGCTGCCTCCGCTGGCGGCCGTTCGATCGTAGAGGGGCATAGTTAAGGGATTGTTTAGTCCGCGCGTCCCGCATCGCCCGGACCCGATCGGATCAGATCAAGACAGACTTACTGCCTCCCGCCCTCGTAGACCGTGAATGTGGCACGCCGCGCCGCCGTCAGGTTGCCGGCGACGAGCCGCGCCGCGGTCGGCGCTTCGCGCGCCGGATCGAGATAGCGGATATTCCCGAGTGCCAACGCGCCAAGCGTCGCGCTCCCGAGCCAGGGCGGCACGGAGAGCGGCGCGAGCGCACCGATCATGCGCTGATGGGTATCACCGCGGTGGGCGAGCGGGAGCAGCACCAGTTCCAGGTCCTGCGTCCAGCCTTCGGCGGTGCGCCCGCTCGCGGACGCGACCACGCCGGTCGCCTCGTCGGCGATCCGGTCGACGAGGTCGGCAAGCGCCGCGCGGCTGCCGGCTTCCCACAGGTCGATGAAGCGCTCGTTCTTGAGCTCGCGTCCGAACAGTGCGCAGACACGCGTGCCGCCGAGCCGGAACGGATGGCCCGCAGCGCGGTCGAACTCCAGAATGAAGACATCGCCGAGCGCCTTGCGGATGGCGCTCGGTTCGATCTCGCCGCGCTCGGGCGCTACCCGTGTTCCGCGCCGTGCGACCCAATAGCCGAACAGCTCGCGGCTTGATGCCTGTTTCATTTTCACCCTCCACAACCGCAGAGTCCCGGTCTGCGCCGCCTCGCCGTCCCGGTTCAGGACAGCGGAAGCGGCCGGGCGATACGGCGTGGACACATGAGCAGGACGCGTGCCGCGAGGTCGTGCCGGTGCGGCGCTGTGCGCGCGCCGCGGTTAGGGTTATCGGCGCAATCGCGTTGGCGCGGCGGAAGGACGCCGCTATTGGTGGAGCATGATCTTTTCCGAAAACCGGGGTCCACTTTTCGGGATCATGCTCTAGTGTCGGTGGCGATCCCCAGCGGCGCGCCGTACGGCTGCTGACGCGGCGCGAAGAACTCAGGGAGGCGTGCGGACGTGACGGGTTAAACCGGCAGCCGGACGCTGAGGGGAGGGCGCAAGCCCTCCCCTTTTTCTTTGTGTTCGGCTCGGCTTGCCGCGGCGCCCGGCGCGGCCTATGTCAGCCCGGCACAGGTTTGACCTCTCTTGCGCCAGCCCTCCGAACCGATCTTCAACGTGCCGGCCGTCGTAACTGCGACGATCGCGGTACTCTGTATTGTGCACATCGCGTTCGAATATCTGCTGCCGCCCGATCTCGCGCGGCGGCTCTTCTATACGCTCGCGTTCGTGCCGGCGCGGTACGACTCCACACCGTTGCCATATGGCGGCTACTACGGCGGTCTCGGCGCGGCGATCTGGACCTTCGTCACCTACGCGTTCCTGCACGGAAGCTGGACGCATCTCGGATTCAACGCGGTGTGGCTGCTCGCCTTCGGGACACCGATTGCGCGCCGCTTCGGCATAGTGCGCTTCCTGATGTTTTTCGCCGTCACGGCGGCGGGCGGCGCGCTCGCGCATCTCGTGGTCTATTCCGGAGAGAACGTGCCGATGGTCGGGGCCTCGGCGGCGATCTCGGGCTTCATGGCGGCCGCGATCCGCTTCGCGTTCCAGCGCGGCGGTCCGCTGCGCCTGATCGGCAACAATCAGGACGATGCCTACCGCGTGCCCGCACTGCCCTTGCTCGCGGTGCTGCGCGACATGCGCGTGCTGATTTTCCTCGGCGTCTGGTTCGGGCTGAACCTTTTGTTCGGGATCGGTTCGATCGGCCTCGACGGGGCCGAGCAGCCGATCGCCTGGCAGGCGCATATCGGCGGGTTTCTCGCCGGTCTGATCGGTTTCGCGGCGTTCGATCCGATCAAGTCGCCGCAGCTCGGTGATAGCGGCGGGCCGGACCAGAAGGCGACGATTCACTGACTGTTTGTCGCGGATGCATTTTGTGCAGCGCACTAGTCTTGTGGCGGTCACGATTCAGGGCCAAGTTCTCGTTCAACGGCGCCACGGCACGTTATTTCGTGCGGCGCCCAGAAGGGCGACGAACGACTTGGCGTGACCGCTGGCGCTCCCAACAGGGAGAAAGCCGATGACGGTCAAGGCAATACTGTCGCGCAAGGGAAGCGACGTCGTCACCATTGCGCCAACCGCAAACCTGTCCGAAGCCGTCAAGCTTCTCGCGGAACGTCGCATCGGAGCCGTGATCGTGACCGGCGCGGACAATCGCGTTGCCGGCATTCTGTCCGAACGCGATATCGTGCGTGCGCTCGGTGAGCGCGGCGCCGACGCGCTCGGCGACAATATCGCGGCGGTGATGACGCGCAAGGTTACGACCTGCGTCGAGGCCGACACGGTCTCGGACATCATGGAGCGGATGACGACGGGCAAATTCCGCCATGTGCCGGTGGTGGAGCAGGGCCGTCTCGCCGGGGTGATCTCGATCGGCGACGTGGTGAAATTCCGCGTCGAGGAGATCGAGCGCGAGTCCGACGCACTGCGCGAGTACATCGCCACGGCGTAGTGCGAAGCGTGGGTCTCTCCGCCTGTCCTTCGCCCCGCGAAGCGGGGAGAAGGAAACAACGAAGCTAAGCCAGCGCCGTGATCACCTCGTCGAGGCCTTCGAGCGCGCGCTCGGCCGCCTCGGCGCCGAGGTTGATCGCCTCCTGCGCGCGGTGGAAATCGAACAGCCCGATGCGTCCGACGCGCGGGCTGATCAAAATGTCGGGCGGATCGCCGGCGAGGCGCGCACGCGTGATGCGATCCTGCATGATGTTGAACGCCTCAACCATCACGGTCGACAGGCCGGGCCGGCTCGCGGTCCCGAACAGGCGGCGCTTGGCCGACTTCTCGCCGCCGAATAATCCGAACAGGCCGCGGCTTGCGACCTCTTCCTCGATCGGAGGCTCAGGTTCCTGCACCGGCACCACGCCCTGATCCGGAATGGTCGTGCCGCGGCCGAACATGTCGGTGTTGACGTTCACCGCGATCACGAGGCGCGCGCCGAGCGCGCGCGCGACCGACACCGGCACCGGATTGACCAGCGCGCCGTCGACCAGCCAGCGTTCGCCCAGACGAATGGGCGGAAAGATCCCCGGCAGCGCGTAGGACGCGCGCATCGCTTCCTGCAGCGCGCCGCGCGTGATCCAGATCTCGTGTCCGGTGCCGATCTCGGTGGCGATCGCGGCGTAGCGCACCGGGAGCTTGTCGATGGTGATGTCGCCGATCGCTTCGGCGATCTTGTCGGCGAGCTTGCCGCCGCTGAGCAGCCCGGAGCCGCTGAAGCTGACGTCGAGATAGCCGAGCAGGCTGCGGCGCGTGAGACTGCGGCCCCAGGCCTCGATCTCGTCGAGCTTGCCGGCCGCATGGCAGCCGCCGACGACCGCGCCGATAGAGGTGCCGGTGATGATGTCGGGGACGAGCCCCTTCGCGATCAGGGTGCGGATCACGCCGATATGCGCGAAGCCGCGCGCCGCGCCGCCGCCCAGCACGAGCCCGATGCTCGGCCGCTCCGGCGCAGCATCCGTCGATGCGTGCGCTTCCGCGTCCACAGTCTGGTCGTCGTTCTTTTCGTTACGCTGGAGAAATTGAAACACGGGTTCGTCCTCGATCCCGCCAGATCCGCCCCGCGCGTCGCAGGCAACGAGAACGCGCCGTTATGGTGAAAAGGCGGCCCTGCCGGTAGTTGCGAGCAAATGTTAACATCGGCGTGGAACCAAAGTTCCGTGTCTAGCCGGCCTTGTTGTCCGCCAGGGCCGGCGCACGCGTGTCCGCCACGCTTTCGGGGCGGCGCATGGTGAAGCTCTCGGTCAGCACCGAATAGTCGTGATAGCCGCCGCGCGCGATCGGCTTCATGGCGGCGGTATCGAGCAGGCCGTTCTTGATGAAGCGCTCGTCGATGTGCACCCCGACCACGCGGCCGATCACCATCCAGCCGTCGAACGGCGTGCCGTCGACGTCCTTGAGCTGGACGGTCTGGACCCATTTGCATTCGAGCGCGGCCGGTGCTTCGGCGACGCGCGGCGGCTTGACCAGGCGCGAAGGGGCAGCGGTGAGGCCGGCCTCGGTGATCTCATTGACGCCGCGGGGATATGGCGCGGAGGTCTGGTTCATCTGGTGGCGCAGATCCCAGGTCGCGAGATTGCAGACGAACTCCCTGGTCTCCTCGACGAACTCGAGCGAGTCCTTGCGGCCCTCGCTCGAGAACATCACCATCGGCGGGCGGCTGCGCACGCCGTTGAAATAGGAGTAGGGCGCGAGGTTGATCTCGCCTTTCGCACTCATCGCGGTGATCCAGCCGATCGGGCGCGGCGCGATGATCGCCTTGAACGGATCGTGCGGCAGGCCGTGGTCCGGTTTTGCGGTCGCGTAGAACATGAGCGAGACCCCCTAAGATATTACACTGTCGCGATGTCGGACGGAAAACCGGTTTCCACTTTTCCTGACATCGCTCCCTAAAGCGAGATGACTTTTCTTCGAATCGTCATCTCGCTTTAGGTTATTGATGGAGCATGATCTTTTCCGAAAACCGGTGTCCACTTTTCGGGATCATGCTCTAGAATCGCGAAACGATTTCAGACAGCGGCGGACGCGGGCGATCCTCCGGCGGCCTTGCGGCACGCCCGATATGCACGAAGCCCGCGATCTTCTCGTTCGCCGCAAGTCCGAGCCCGTCGAGCACGCGGCGATCATAGGCGTACCATTCGGTGATCCAGTTCGCCGCGAAGCCGAGCGCATGGGCGGCGGTCACCAGATTCATCGCGGCGGCGCCGGAGGAGAGCACCTGCTCCCATTCGGGGATCTTCACATGCGGCGCGGCACGGCTCACCACCGCGACGACGAGCGGCGCGCGGGCCAGGCGGTTGCGCTCGAACGCGACCTGCTCATCCGTTGCCTGCGGGTTGGCAGCCTTGAAGACCGCCGCGATGGTCTCGCCGGCTTTCGCCCGCGCGTCGCCCTCGAACACGATGAAGCGCCAGGGGGTGAGCTTGCCGTGATCGGGCACGCGTGACGCAACGGTCAGCAGCGTGTCGAGTTCGGCCGGCGCCGGGCCCGGGCCGATCAGCTCGATCGGCTTCACCGAGCGCCGTGTTTTCAGCAAATCGAGGGCTTCGGGCATGCGTTACTCCGTCCGCTGCGCGTAGCACGGCACCAGATCGCAGACAAAGCCGTCAAGGCTTGAATTTGCCTGATTTCGGGCGGTAAACCGGGTGCATGACAGCTCTGCGAACCGGACCGCATGGGCGCCGCCTGCTTTGGGCGGCCGCTTTTGCGTTTGCGGTGACGGCATCGCAGGCAGTCGCGCAGCAGACGACGATCCCGCCCGGCTTCGACTCCGTGCCGCGTCCGCCGGGGCAGGTTGGCGGCGGCCAGAGCTTCATGCCGCCGGGCGGCCAGTCCGGCGTGCTCGCGCCAACCCCCAGTCCGCTCGAGCTCGCCCCGCCGAGCCGGCCGGTTTCGCTGCCGCCGCCGCAAGGCCCGACACTGCAAGCGGCGCCGCCCGCAGCCGCAGCCGTCGTGCCGGCAATCCCGATGGTGCCGGCGGGACAAGTGGCCCTGATGGTGAGCGCGCGCTTCGGGCGCGAGCCGCCGAACATCTCCGGCGCGCTGCACTGGCGCATCTATCCCGACAAGCCCGACGCCAACGGCGTCTTCCGCATGCTGCGCGAGGAGCGCGCCGCCGCGCCGATCTTCGTGCTGCCGCCAGGCAGCTACGTGGTGCATGTCGCGTTCGGACTCGCGACTGCGGCCAAGAAGGTGCAGCTTCGCTCCGAGACGGTGCGCGAGACGTTCGAGATCACGGCCGGCGGCGCGCGCTTCGAGGGACGGGTCGGCGACAGCCGCATCCCGCCCGGACAGGTGACGTTCGACGTCTTCCGCGGCAGCCAGTTCGAAAGCGGCGCGATCGACCGGCGCGCCTTCGCGTCGAACGTCGCGGCCGCGGACGTCGTGCTGCTGCCCGAGGGCAGCTATTACGTCGTCTCGAACTACGGCAACAGCAACGCGACCGTGCGCTCGGACATCCGCGTGCAGTCCGGCAAGCTGACCGACGTGGTGGTCAATCACCGCGCCGCCGTCATCACGCTCAAGCTGGTCGCCGCGAGCGGCGGCGAAGCGCTGGCGAACACCCAGTGGTCGGTGCTGACGCCGGGCGGCGACGTCGTGAAGGAGGCGATCGGCGCGTTTCCCAAGGTGGTTCTGGCCGAGGGCGAGTATTCGGTCGTCGCGAAGAACGACGACAAGACGTTTAACGGCAAATTCAAAGTGGAACCCGGCGTCGACCGGGAGATTGAAGTATTGGCCCGCTAGCGCCGGAACGCGTTTGCGGGCCCAATCGCCAACGAAACGTGCTATAGGTCAATAAGTTAGCGCGCGATCTGACGGCGAATCATGAGCTATCCGCACAGCGCAGGGCCGGGGCCCGGGCGTTGTCGTGACGCGTTTGATCCATCACGTCGAATCGGGAGCGCGAATTGTACATCGATGCCGCCACCCTTCCGTCGAGCGCCGTGCTGCTCGATGTCGATGGGACAATTCTCGATCTCGCTCCGACACCGCTGGAAGTCGTCGTCCCGCCGGAGCTGACCATCGCGCTCGAACGGCTGTCGAAGCGCACCGGCGGCGCGCTCGCCTTCGTGAGCGGACGGCCGCTCGCCGAGCTCGACCTGTTCTTTCAACCGCTCAAGCTGCCGTCGATCGCCGGGCATGGTGCGGAGCTGCGTCTCAACGACGGCACGGTCGCCCGCGCGAATACCTTTCTCGATCCGCAGCTCAAGGCCGACCTCGCCAGCATCGCGGACGACAAGCCCGGCGTCGTGGTCGAGGACAAGAACTATTCGGTCGCGATCCATTACCGCCAGGCGCCGCATCTCGGCCACGCGGTGCGCGACGAGGTGAGCGCGATCTGCGCGCGCTTTCCCTCGACCGCCATCGAGATCCTGCCCGGCAAGTCGGTGGTGGAGGTGAAGCAGCCCTCGTTCAACAAGGGCACCGCGGTGCGCGAGCTGATGCAGCACGCGCCGTTCAAGGGACGCCGCCCGATCTTCATCGGCGACGACGTGACCGACGAGGCGGCATTCGCGGTGTTGCCGGAATTCAACGGCGTCGGTTTCTCGGTCGGGCGCGAAGTGCAGGGCATCGCCGGAATGTTCGAACAGCCGAGCGATGTGCGGCGCTGGATCGCCGAAATGGTCCTCACCAAGAAGGATGCGAAATGAATGTCCACCAGAAGACCCTCGACGTCGCGAGCGCCCAGCAAAGCCTCGACCTCGCCGTCATCGGCAACGGCCGCACCGCCGCGCTGGTCAACCCGATGGCGCGGATCGTGTGGTGGTGCTTTCCGCGCTTCGACGGTGATCCGGTGTTCTGCCGCCTGGTGAGCGGCGACGAGGAGAAGGGTTTCACCGACGTGGTGCTCGACGGCTTCGTGTCGGCGCATTCGGAGTATGTGCGCAACACCGCGATCGTGACGACGGTCCTGACCGACAAGGACGGCGGGGCGATCCGCATCACGGATTTCGCGCCGCGTTTCCAGAACTACGAGCGCACCTTCCGTCCGCCGCAGCTCATGCGCATCATCGAACCGATCGCGGGGCTGCCGCGCATCACGATCCGCTTCCGCCCCTCCGCCCAGCACGGGCAGATGCCGATGCAGCGCGCGTTCGGCAGCAACCACATCCGCTATACCGGCGGCGACTTCGCCATCCGCCTGACCACCGACGCGCCGCTCTCCTATGTGGATCGGGAGGCGCCGTTCGTCCTGTCGCGGCCGCTGAGCCTGGTGTTCGGCGCCGATACGCCGCTCGAAGGCGACATCGCGATCACCTGCCGCGAATTCAACGATCGCACGCGCGACTACTGGCAGGAATGGATACGCCGGCTCGCGATCTCCTACGAGTGGCAGGACGCGGTGATCCGCGCCGCGATCACGCTGAAGCTGTCGAGCTTCGAGGAGACCGGCGCGATCATCGCGGCGCACACGACCTCGGTGCCCGAAGCGCCCGGATCGGGGCGCACCTGGGATTACCGCTTCTGCTGGCTGCGCGACGCCTATTTCGTGGTGCGCTCGCTCAACCGCATCGGCGCGACGCGCACGATGGAAGACTACATCTCCTACATCCTCACCATCGTCAGCGGCCACACCGGCGAACTGCAGCCGGTCTACAACATCATCTCCACCGATCCGCTGGAAGAGCGCATCGTGCCCGATCTGAAGGGCTATCGCGGAGACGGGCCGGTGCGCATCGGCAACGCGGCGGTGGCGCAGAACCAGCACGACACCTACGGCAGCGCGATCCTCGCGGCGACGCCGATGTTCTTCGACCGGCGCCTGCCGCGCATGGCCGACGAGAATCTGTTCCGCCGGCTGGAGCCGCTCGGCGAATGGTGCGTGAAGCTCGCCTTCGAGCCGGACGCAGGCATCTGGGAATATCGCGGGCGCAAGCGGATCCATACCCATTCGGTGTCGATGTGCTGGGCCGGCTGCCAGCGGCTGGAGGCGATCGCGGCGCACCTAGGCCTTGACGATCGCGCAGCCTATTGGGGCGGGCATGCCGAGAAGATCCTGTCCGAGATGCTGGAGAAGGCGTGGAATCCGAAGCGCGGCGCCTTCACGGCGGCGTTCGGCTCGGACGACCTCGACGCCAGTGTGCTGCTGCTGCCCGAGCTTGGCGCGATCGAGGCGACGGATCCGCGTTTCGTCTCCACCGTCAACGCGATGGAGAAAGACCTCAAGCGCGACCTTCACGTGATGCGCTACAGCGGCGCTGACGATTTCGGCCTGCCCGAGACGGCGTTCCTGATCTGCCGGTTCTGGCTGGTCGATGCGCTGTGGGCGATCGGCCGCAAGGAGGATGCCCGCGACATGTTCGTCGACGCGCTGAAGCTGCGCAACAGCTACGGCCTGATGTCCGAGGACGTTCATCCGGCGACGAAGGAGCTCTGGGGCAATTTTCCGCAAACCTATTCGATGGCCGGCCTGATCCTGAGCGCGCTCCGGCTGTCGAAAAGCTGGGAGGACCGGTATTGGCGCGGCTAGTCGTCGTATCCAATCGCGTTGCCATTCCCGACGGGAAGGGCGGTGGGCGCGCCGGCGGTCTCGAAGTGGCCGTCAAGGCGGCGCTGCGCCATCGGGAGGGCGTGTGGTTCGGCTGGAGCGGCAAGATCGCGCGCAGGGGCGAGGCGTCCGAGACCTCGACGGTGAGGCACGAGAACATCGACTACGTGACGACCAGCCTCGGCGCGGAAGACTACCGGGAATATTACAACGGCTTCGCCAACCGGGTGCTGTGGCCGGTCCTGCATTACCGCTTCGATCAGGCCGAGTTCTCGCGCCGCGATCTCTCCGGATACATGCGGGTCAACGAGCACTTCGCGACCGAGCTCGACAAGATCCTGCGGCCCGACGACCTCGTCTGGGTGCACGACTATCACCTGATCCCGCTCGCCAAGATGTTGCGCGCACACGGCCATCGCAATCGCATCGGCTATTTCCTGCACATTCCCTGTCCGCCGCCGGAAGTGCTCACCGCGCTGCCGAACCACGAGCGGCTGATGCCGACGCTCGGCGACTACGATCTGGTCGGCTTCCAGACCGGCGACGACGCCTTCAACTTCTCGCGCTACCTGACACGCGAATGCGGCCTGCACAGCCGCGATTTCAACTTCGCGGTGGGCGATCGCGAGGCGCGGGTGGATGCGTTTCCGGTCGGGATCGAGACCGAGCACTTCGCCAGGACCGCGCGGCGCGCGGTGAAATCCGCATTCGTGCAGAACGTCGTCGGCAGCCTGAACGGGCGCCCGCAGATCATCGGCGTCGACCGGCTGGATTACTCCAAGGGGCTCAACCTGCGGCTCGACGCCTACGAGCAGTTCCTCGCGACTTATGCGGACTGGCGCGGCAAGGTAACGTACCTGCAGATTACGCCGAAGAGCCGCAGCGAGATTCCGGAATATGAGCAGATGGAGCACCAGGTCAGCCAGGGCGCGGGCCGCATCAACGGCACATACGGCGAAGCGGACTGGACGCCGATCCGCTACGTCAACCGCGCGCACAGCCGCACCGCGCTCGCCGGGCTCTATCGCTCGTCCCGCGTCGGACTGGTGACGCCGTTGCGCGACGGGATGAACCTGGTGGCGAAGGAGTACATCGCCGCGCAGGACGCCGACGATCCGGGCGTGCTGGTGCTGTCACGCTTTGCCGGCGCGGCGCACGAGTGCAAGGAGGCGCTGCTGGTCAACCCCTACGACACCGAGGCGGTGGCCGCCGCGATCAACCGCGCGCTCGCGATGCCGCTGGAGGAGCGCCGCGAACGGCACAAGGCGATGTACGCAACGCTGCTGCACAACGACATCGACCGCTGGGCCGAGCGTTTCATCTCGACCCTGACGCGTCCGCCGCGCGCCAGCACCTGGCCGTTCCCGACGGATGCGGTGTCGCGGGCGGCTGAATAGCGTCAGGCGGCTTCGCGCATGCGCCGCACGTCCGGCGGCACCGCTTCGTCCGTCAGCGCGGCGAGCGCTTCGCCGAGCGGCATCACGGTCTGCTTCTCCGAGCCGAGCCGGCGGATCGAGACAGACTTCGTCTCGGCTTCCTTGCGGCCGACCACCAGCAGCACCGGGACCTTCGCCAGCGAGTGCTCGCGGACCTTGTAGTTGATCTTCTCGTTGCGCAGGTCGAGAACGGCGCGCAGCCCGGCGCGGCGGCACGCGGCCATCACCTCACGCGCGTAGTCGTCGCCATCCTGCGTGATGGTCGCGATCACGATCTGCTTCGGCGAGAGCCAGAGCGGGAAGTGGCCGGCGAAGTTCTCGATCAGAATGCCGGTGAAGCGTTCGAGCGAACCGCAGATCGCGCGGTGCACCATCACGGGCTGCTTCTTCTCGCCGTCCGCATCGATGTAGAAGGCGCCGAACCGCTCCGGCAGGTTGAAGTCCACCTGCGTGGTGCCGCACTGCCAGTCGCGGCCGATCGCGTCGCGCAGCACGTATTCGAACTTCGGCCCGTAGAAGGTGCCTTCGCCGGGATTGACGCCGGTCTTGATGCGCCCGCCCGACTGCGCCGCGATCCGATCGAGCACCCCGCGCAGCACGCCCTCGGCGTGATCCCACATCGCGTCGGTGCCGACGCGCTTCTCCGGCCGGGTCGCGAGCTTGATCAGGATGTCGCTGGTGAAGCCGAAATCCGCATAGACCGAGAGGATCAGATCGTTGATCTTCAGGCACTCTGCGGCCAGTTGATCCTCGGTGCAGAAGATGTGCGCGTCGTCCTGGGTGAAGCCGCGCACGCGCAACAGACCGTGCAGCGCGCCCGAGGGTTCGTAGCGATGCACCACGCCGAATTCGGCCAGGCGAATGGGCAGGTCGCGATAGCTTTTCAGCCCGTGCTTGAAGATCTGCACATGTCCGGGGCAGTTCATCGGCTTGATGGCGAACCAGCGCTTGTCTTCCGCCTCGTCGCCGGCCGACTGCGCGGCGAACATGTTCTCGCGATACCAGTCCCAGTGGCCCGAGGTCTCCCACAGCGACTTGTCGAGCATCTGCGGCGCGTTGACCTCGTCGTAGTCGCCTTCGAGGCGCCGCCGCATGTAGGCGACGATCGACTGGAACAGCGACCAGCCCTTGGCGTGCCAGAACACGACGCCGGGACCTTCCTCCTGGAAATGAAACAGGTCGAGCTCGCGGCCGAGCTTGCGGTGATCGCGCTTCTCGGCCTCCTCGAGCTGCTTGAGGTATGCGTCGAGCTCGGCCTGCGTGGCGAACGCCGTGCCGTAGATGCGGGTGAGCATCGGGTTGTTGGCGTTGCCGCGCCAGTAAGCGCCCGCGACCTTCATCAGCTTGAACGCGTTGCCGACCTTGGCCGTGGAGGTCATGTGCGGGCCGCGGCACAGGTCGAACCAGTCGCCCTGATGATAGATCTTGATCGGCTCGTTGCCGGGAATCGCGTCGACCAGCTCGACCTTGAAGCTCTCGCCCTTGTCGCGGAACACCTGTTTGGTTTTCTCGCGATCCCAGGTCTGCTTGGTGAACGGTTTGTCGCGCGCGATGATCTCGCGCATCTTCTTCTCGATCGCCGGAAAGTCTTCCGGGGTGAACGGCTGGTTGCGAAAGAAGTCGTAATAGAAGCCGTTCTCGATCACCGGACCGATGGTGACCTGCGTGCCCGGCCACAGCGTCTGCACCGCTTCGGCCAGCACATGCGCAGCATCGTGGCGGATCAGCTCGAGCGCGCGCGGATCCTCGCGCGAGACGAACTCGATCCTGGCGTCTTTCTCGATTGGATCGGTGAGATCGGCGAGCTCGCCGTCGAGCGCCATCGCGACCGTGCGCTTGGCGAGCGAGGGCGAGATGCCCTTCGCGATGTCGAGACCGGTGATGTTGTCGGGGTAGTCGCGGCGCGCGCCGTCGGGAAAGGTCAGGGCGACCATGGTGGGCTCCTTGTGGCTCACTCCCACGAACGAGCGTGGGTAAGCGGGATTCGATGCGGGGTATTTAGCGCGGGAGGGCGGGCAAGGGAATGGGGTTATTGGGCGGGCGGC
>Ga0207683_10004002_pt1 | contig 12767 bp, 10 predicted proteins | sample KBSM73metaG_FD_184333 | JGI IMG/M metagenome (GOLD analysis project Ga0207683, IMG submission 184333) | Miscanthus rhizosphere microbial communities from Kellogg Biological Station, Michigan, USA - KBS M7-3 metaG (SPAdes) (version 2) | ecosystem: Host-associated > Plants > Roots > Rhizosphere >...
GAGACGAGCGGATCACTGTGCTCGTGGCCACCTCCGGCGACACCGGCTCCGCAGCCATCTCGGGCCTCGCCTCGTGCAGCCGTGCCCAGATCATCGTGCTCTACCCCGACGGCCGCGTGAGCGACGTCCAGCGGCGCCAGATGACGACGGTCGACGCACCCAACGTGCACTGCGTGGCGGTCGAGGGCACGTTCGACGACTGCCAGGGCATCGTCAAGGAGTTGTTCGCCGACGCGGCGCTGCGCGAGCGCGCCGGGCTGGCCGCGATGAACTCGATCAACTGGGCCCGCATCGCAGCCCAGGTCGCCTACTACGCATGGGCGACGGCCTCCCTCGGCGATCGCGGCCTGGTCTTCGCGGTGCCCACGGGCAACTTCGGCAACGTGCTCTCCGGCTGGGTCGCGCGCGCCTCCGGCATGCCGCTGGAGCGGCTCGTGATCGGCTCGAACGCCAACGACATCCTGCCGCGCCTGCTGGAGAGCGGCCGGCTGGAGACGCGCGGCGTCGTGCCCACGCTGAGCCCGAGCATGGACATCCAGATCTCCTCGAACCTCGAGCGGCTGCTCTTCGAGCTGTACGGACGCGATCCGGAGCGAACTGCGAGCGAGCTCGCGAGCTTCGCGCAGACAGGCTCGCTGTCACTCGATGCCACCGCCCACGCGGCAGTGCGCGAGCTGTTCGAGGCAGCGACGCTGGACGACGAGGCGACGCTGGAGGCAATGCGCGCCGAGTACCACAGAAGCGGCACGCTGCTCGACCCGCACACGGCAGTCGGCCTGACAGCCGGCCGCCGGCGCAAAGCCGCGCGTGACACGCCACTCGTAGCTCTGGCGACCGCACACCCCGCCAAGTTCCCCGAGGCAGTCGAGCGCGCCACCGGCATCTCCCCCGCGCTCCCACCCGCCCTGTCGGACCTCCACGAACGCCCAGAGCACACCGAACGAGCACCCGCCGAAACAGACGCAGTGCGCCGCCTGGTCGAACGCATCGCCGCAAGCTAGGACCGGGTTCGAACCACCGCGGTCGGTCGAACCACCGGGGTCTGGCGCCGCCTGGCGGGGCCTGACCCCACCTGGCGGGACGTGACCCCCGGCTGGCCGAATGAGCTGCAAAGCGTCTCGCCATGCGGGATCACCCCGCTCGACACCACCTGACACGCAGCCCGTGCAAGCGACTCCCGACCCTGTCGCCATCCCGGCAAACCGTCTATCCAAGCCGATCGCCACCCTGGGGTCAGGCTCCGCCACTTGGGGTCAGACCCCGCCTGGCGGGGTCTGACCCCAAGTGTTGGGATTGACCCCAGGTGTTGGGGATTTACGCCGGCCGGCCGGCTGCTATCTCTGCGGCCGGGGTCTCCACGTACACGCCGACTGTGGGCTCCTGGAGGCGGAGCAGGCCTGGCACCGCGATTACGAGCAGCGTCCCGAAGACGGCGCCGACGGCCCAGTAGCCGAGGGACGAGAGGAGCACGCCGGCCGAGATCGACGCCACCGCCGCGCACATTGCGACGATCAGGTCGTTGCTGGCGGTCAGTACGCCGCGCTCGCGCGCCGAGGTGATGTCGGCGAGGATCGAGGTTCCGGCCACGAAGCAGCCTGCCCAGCCGAGGCCGATCAGGAAGAAGAACGGCGTGATCAGCGGCGAGGCGCCCGTCAGGGCGGTGCCGAAGGCGCCCACGGCGCAGGCGCCGAGGCCGAGGAGGCTCGTGCGGCGGCGGCCGATGCGGTCGGCCAGCAGGCCGACCGGGTAGGCCAGGGCGAACATGCCGACGAAGTGCGCGGCCATCAGCAGCTGCACCTGCCAGTCGCTCCAGCCGTGGTCGCCGAGCTCGACCGAGGTGATGGCCATCACGCCGACCATCGCGGCCTGCCCGAGCGCCGTCGCCGTGATCGCCGCTCGGGCGGGCCCGAGGCGCAGCAGCTCCGCGCGCGACCTCGGCGGGGGCGGCTCGGGGATCGGCGGCAGATTGCGATACCAGCGCCGCAGGTCGGCCGCGACGTCGCGCGGGTCCGGGCGCATGCTCGCGATCAGCCAGACCGCGACCGCGCCCAGCAGCGGCACCGTGAGGAACGGCCCTGCGGAGCGCGCGACGCCGAGCACCGAAGCACTGCCGGTCGCGGCGATTGCGATCAGCGGGCCGACCACGGCTCCGATCGCGCCTGCGGTGGCGACGGTGCCGACCCCCCGGCCGCGCAGCGCCGGCGGATAGAGGTCGGCCGCGGCCGCGCGGCCGAGCGTGGACGGCCCCTGGCCGCTGCCGAAGATCGCGGTACCGACGATGAACAGCGCGAAGCTGCCGACCCAGATTGCGACACCGCAGATCATCGCCCCGAGGGCGAGCAGGCTCAGGCCCGTGACCAGCACCGGCTTGCGCCCGAGGTTCTGCGCGATGCTGCTGACGACGAAGAGCGACAGCACGCTGAACAGGAACGCGATGCCGACGCTCGTGCCCGCCAGCCCCTCGTGGCCCGACAGCCGCTTGGCCGCAACGGCGCCCACCGTCGCGTTCAGGGGGAGCGACGCGCTGACGTAGACCTGGGCCGCTGCGAGCCGCCCGGTGGCACGCACGAGCTCGCGGGGAACGATCAGTTCGACGCCGGGAGCGCTCACCGCGCAAGCATGTCGCACGAAATCGGCTGACGCGCCGAGAGCGCGCGAGGTACCCTACGTGTCACGTGAGTCACGAACTCTGGTTCCTCTGGCTGATCATCGGTCTCAAGCTGCCGCTGATCGGGCTGTTCTACTTCATCTTCCGCGTCATGCGCGCGCAGGACAAAGCCTGGGAGCAGGGCGAGCTCGACGGCGGCTGGAGCGACGACGACAACGGCGGCGGCGGCGAGCCGCGCGTCAAGCCACCGCCTCCTCCGGGCGGCCCGGGCGTGCGCCGTCGCCAACCGCGGCCGCGCGCGCCGCAGCCTGCGGTACGCGGGTTGCCGCTGCGCGGCGCCCCACGCCGGCGCGCCGAGCCGCTGCGCACACACGACCCCCGCCCGTTGCCCCACCGCACGGGCTCCTAAGCTGAGCACATGCGCTTCGTGATCCTGGGATCCGGCCCGGCCGGCTATGCCGCCGCCTCGACCGCCGCTGCCCTGGGCGCCGAGGTGACGATCGTCGATCGCATGGCGCTCGGCGGCAACTGGACGATGACGGACGGCATTCCGTCCAAGACGCTGCTTCAGGTGTCGTCGTCGATGGCCGAGATCGAGCGCGCCGAATCGCGCGGCGTCGTCTTCGAGCACGGGCGCCCGCACGTGGACCTGCTGCGTGCCGAGGCGCATGCGCGCTACATCGGCCAGCACCAGTCGCGCGGCGTGCGCGAGCGCCTCGATCTCATCGAGGCCACCATCATCTACGGCCAGGGCGCCGTCGAGAGCGACGGCGTGCTCGTCGTGACGACCGAGCGCGGGCCGCGCACGCTCGAGTACGACCACCTGCTCGTGTGCACCGGCGCCGCTCCCTGGGAGCCGCCGTTCGCCCAGGTCGACCACCAGCGCGTGCTCAACACGCGCGACGTGCTCGGGCTCGAGGCGTTCCCCGAGCAGCTCCTGGTGGTCGGCGCCGGCGCGACGGGGTGCGAGTTCGCCGAGTTCTTCCAGAGCTGCGGCTCGCGCGTCACGCTGCTCTCCTCGCGCCCGCAGATCCTGCCCTCGGAGGATCGCGACGTGGCCGACGTCGTCCACGAGGCGTTCCTGGAGCGCGGCATGGCGATCGAGGTGGGCGCGCGCGCCTCCGACGTGGAGCGCATCGGCGAGCGCGTGCACGTCAGGTCCGAGGACGGCCGCGAGTTCAACGGCTCCCACGCCATCATCTGCATGGGCATGCGCGCGCACACCGAGGAGCTCGGCCTCGAGACGGTCGGCGTCGAGGTCGGCCCGCGCGGCGAGATCGTGACCAACGGCTGCTGCCGCACGACGAACGAGCACATCTCGGCCGCCGGCGACGTCACCGGGGGCTGGATGCTGGCCTCGACGGCGGCGATGCAGGGCCGCATCTCCGCCCTCTCGGCGCTCGGGCGCCCGGTCGACCCCATGAGCCTCGACGCGATCGCGGGAACCGTCTTCACGCGGCCCGAGGTCGCAGGCGTCGGTCTCACCGAGAGCAAGGCCGAGGAGCAGGGCGTGCGCGTCGCCGTCACGCGCCAGCCGCTGCGCGCCAACCCGCGCGGGCTGATCGCCGGCCAGTCCGACGGCATGATCAAGCTCGTCTGGGATCCCGACACGGGCCGCGTGCTGGGCGGCTCGATCGTCGGCTACCGAGCGTCCGAGGTCATCACCACCGTCGCACTGGCCGTGAAGGCGCAGCTGACGGTCGACACGCTGGCCGAGACGGGGGCCGTCAATCCGTCGGTCTCCGAGTCGCTGCAGCGCTGTGCAGAGCGCGCGGCCAACGCGCGCATGGCGCGGGCCGGCACCACCACGCGCGTCGCGTAGCTAGGCCGACATGGGGCCGACGGGCTCCGGTGCCTCGCTCAGTCGCTCCTCGATGTAGTCGAGCAGCGTGCGCTGGACACCGATGTTGCCCTCGACGAACTCGATAGCGACTTCGTGCACGCGATCGGACAGAGAGCGCACGCGCCCGACCTGCCCGGTGATTTCGATCGGGGAATCGTCACCGGGCAGGGCGAGCACGACGCGGATGCGCTGACCAGCGGGCAGGGGTTGGTGCGCAAGGATGAGAACGCCGCCGGCCGACAGGTTGAGCGTGCGGCCCTGATCGCTCGTGGGCTGGACGTCGAGCGCTTCGTAGCGCACGACCAGCTCCTGGGCGATTCGGGGGAAGCGACGACGCTCCGCCGGATGACGGCGTCCGCTCACACGGAGCTCTCGAGCTGGAGGCGGAGGTGCGGGTTGCGCTGAGCGAGCTCGCGCAGCGCGCGGGCCTCGATCTGGCGCACGCGCTCCCGGGTCACGCCGAGGGCCTCGCCGACGTGCTCGAGCGTGCGAGCGCCCTCGCCGTCCAGGCCGTAGCGGAGCGCGAGCACGCTGCCCATGCGATCGGGGAGCGCATCGAGCGCGCCCTGCAGATCGCCGGCTCCGAGCTCGCCCGCCACCTCGTCGTGGGGCTGGGCCGAGTTCTTGTCCTCGAGCATGTCGGAGAACTGCGAGTCGCCGTCGCCCACGGGCGTCTCGAGCGAGACCGGATCCTCCTGCAGCAGCATCAGCTGCACGATGCGCGCACGCGGCAGCTCCATGGCCTCGGCCAGCTCCTCGACGGTCGCGTCACGGCCGAGCTCCTGCGTCAGCGAGCGATTCGTCCGGTGCAGCCGCTTGACCATGTCGACGACGTGCACGGGGAGGCGAATCGTGCGGCCCTGGTCGGCGATGGCGCGCGACATGGACTGGCGGATCCACCAGGTGGCGTAGGTCGAGAGCTTGAAGCCCTTGGTGTAGTCGAACTTCTCGACCGCGCGGATCAGGCCGAGGTTGCCCTCCTGGATGAGGTCGAGCAGCGGCAGGCCGGACGGTGCATACACCTTCGCGATCGAGATCACGAGGCGGAGGTTGCACTCGATCAGGCGCCGCTTGGCCGCCTCGTCGCCGAGATCCTTGAGACGCGCGAGCTCGCGCTCCTGCTTGGCGTTGAGCAGCGCGCCGTTGCCGATCTGGCGCACGTACGTGCGGAGCACGTCGACGGCGGGACCACCCCGCTCCTCCTCGTCGTACTCGGCCTCGGCGTCGGGCTCGTCGAGCAGCGCCAGCGCGGTCTTCGGCGTCTCGTCGACGAGCTCGTCGTCATCGGCCACGAGCCGCAGGTGCGGGGTGGCGACGACGGGCTCTTCATCGATCAGTGTCTCTGCGGTAACGGCCATGTCTCTGTCTTCTCCTGCCCGGGGATGACGGTGCGCCAGAGGCGCTGCATGCCCCTCTCATCGGACGGAGTCAGCCGAAACTTGAGGATTTCCCCTTGACGGATCGCGGAGATGCGACTAGGAACCGACTAGGAGAGCGATTCGGCGAGCGCGATCACGCCCGATCCGACGACGCATCCATCCCCGTCGTAGAGCGCCGCCGTCTGGCCTGCCGCGACTCCGTAGACCGGCTCGTCGAGCCGCAGGCGCAGGCCTCCCGGGACCCTCTCGACACTTGCCGAGACCGTCGGGGAACGGCCGCGCAGCTTCGCGTGCACGCGTGTCACGCCGTCCTCGCTGCGCGTGTCGCTCAGCAGGACCTCACTGCAGGCGAGGCTGCTCCGCGGGCCGACGACGAGCTCGTTGCGCGCAGCATCGGCGCGCAGCACGTAGAGCTTCGTCGGTGCCGCGACGCCCAGGCCCCTGCGCTGGCCCGGCGTGTAGGCCGCTGTCCCGGCGTGGCGCCCCAGCTCATGCCCGGCCTCGTCGCGGATGCTGCCGGCATGCTGTTGCACGCCCTCGCGCGCGAGGAAGTCGTCGAGCGCCCCGCCGCCGAGGAAGCAGACGTCCTGGCTCTCGCGCGCGGTTGCGGCGGACAGCCCGGCGGCAGCCGCCTCCGCGCGCACCGCGGCCTTCGTCGCATCTCCCAGGGGCAGTCGAAGACGCTCCAGCACGTCCCGCGGCACGCGCGCCAGCATGTACGACTGATCCTTGGCCGCATCGGCGCCGCGCCCGACGAGCGTGCGCCCGTCGCGCTCGACGAGCCGGGCGTAGTGCCCGGTCGCCACGTGCTGCGCCCCGAGTCGCTCTGCGACCGCGACCAGCGCCGCCAGGCGGTAGGAGCCGTTGCAGGTCGTGCACGGATTCGGCGTCTCTCCGCGCGCGTAGCCCGCCACGAACGGCTCGACGACGGCCCGGCGGAAGGCCTCCCGGCCATCCAGCGTGACGTGCGGGAGCCCGAGCGCGTGGCAACTCTCGCGCGCGCGCAGGATGGCCCCGGGCGAGCAGCAGGCGCGCTCGGCGTCCGGCGCCTGCTCGTCGATCCAGAGCCTCAGCGTGAGGCCGACGACGTCGCCACTGCCTGCGCGCTCGCGCAGCAGGGCGACGGCAGAATCCACACCGCCCGACATCGCGACGGCGACCCGGCCGTGCTCGGGCGGGAGCGCGAGCGCACGCTCCGCGGCGTCGCCCAGGGCCGCATGCAGGGCGTCGAGCGCCACGGCGGCGCAGTCACGCGCATTGCCGGTGAGCCCGAGCTCCTCTGCGCAGTCGGCGAGCGAGGCGCGGGCGGCGTCCAGGAAGGCGCGCCCCTGACTGCGTCGGCAGGCCCAGGCCGCCGCGGCAGTGGCGTGCGCGCAGGCTGCAGCACCGAAGCGCGCGGCGGCGATCGTCCCGTCTGCGCCGAGCGCGAGCGTGATGCGCACGCGGTCGCCGCAGGCGCTTCCGCCCGCGAAGCCCTCGCCGTCGGGCTCCGGCACGCGGCCGGCCAGCTCGAAATCGTGGTGCCGCAGCATCAGACGACCGCGCTTGCGCGCCGCAGCAGCTCCGCGCAGCGCACGACGGCGCCGGCGGCGAGCAGCCCGTGCGCGCCCTCGCTGAGCGCGCCGAAGCTCAGGCGCAGCGCCCCCCGTGCCTGGTCAGCGGTGACTCCCATCGCAGTGAGCGCCGGGCTCGCGCTCGACTCGGCGCTCGCGCAGGCCGGCCCGGCCGCGGCGGCCACGCCCTGCTCGTCGAGCAACGACACGAGCGCGTGGCCGTTCAGGCCCTCGATCAGGGCCAGGGAGTGCCCTGGCGTGCGCTCGGCGCGCTCGCCGGCGATCGTCACGCCCGGAACGTCCGCAGACAGCGCCGCCTCGTAGGCGTCGCGCACGGCCCGGTAGCGTCCGTAGCGCCCCTGATCGGCCCGCGCGGCGGCCAGCGCAGCGCCCAGCCCGGCTGCTTGCGCCACGCTCTCGGTGCCGGGTCGCAGAGCGCGCTCCTGACCTCCGCCGAAGAGCACGGGCTGAAGCGTCGCGAGCCCGCGGCCGCAGAGCAGGCCGGCGCCCTTCGGGCCTCCGAGCTTGTGAGCGGCGACGGCCGCCGTGATCTCGCCCGGTAGGGAGCCGATGTCGACTTCGAGCGCCGGACAGGCCTGCACGGCGTCGAGGTGCAGGGGCACGCCACGCTCGGCGCAGATCGCGGCCGCCTCGGCCACCGGCTGGATCACGCCGGTGAGGTTGCTGGCCCAGATCAGGGTGCAGACGAGATCGCCGGGCTGCACGGCAGTCTCCAGCGCGCCCACCGGCACGCGCCCGTCGGCGTCGACCGGCAGCGTCACGACCTCACAGCCCCGGCGCTCCAGCTCCTCGACGGCTCCGCTCACGGCCGGATGCTCGAGCGGCGTCGTGACGATGCGCCCGGGGCCTCGCGTCGCGCGACCGAGGACCGCGATGTTGTCGGCTTCGGAGGCGCCGCCCGTGAACACGACATCGGCGGCGGACACGCCGAGCGCGTCTGCGGCCTGCGCTCGCGCAGCCTCGAGGCCGCGCCGTGCCTCGCGCCCGGCCCAATGGGGCTCCGAGGCGTTGCCGAAGTGCTCGCGCAGGAAGGGCTGCATGGCCGCCCAGGCCTCGTCCGAGACGGGCGTCGTGGCCGCGTGATCGGCGTAGATGCGCACGCCCGGAGCTTACTTACGCACTTGGCTTGCGCACGACCGCCAGCCCGAGCTCGGCCAGCTGCTCCGGCGGCAGAGGCGCCGGCGCGCCCGTGAGCGGATCGCTGCCTCCGCCGAGCTTCGGGAAGGCGACGACCTCGCGCAGGTTGTCCGTGTCGCCGAGCTGCATCGCGATGCGGTCGATGCCGGGTGCGATGCCGCCGTGCGGCGGCGCGCCGAAGCGCAGCGCACGCAGGAGGAAGCCGAAGCGCTCCTCCGCCTCGTCGGGAGCGATCCCGATCACGTCCAGCACGCGCGTCTGCAGCTCGGCGCGGTTGATGCGGATCGACCCCGAGGCCATCTCCAGGCCGTTCAGCACCATGTCGTAGGCCTCCGAGACGACCGCGCCCGGATCGCTCTCGAGCAGATGCTCGTCCTCGCGCTTGGGCGCCGTGAAGGGATGGTGCTCGGCCGTCCAGCCACCGCCCTCGTCGTTCTCCTTGAAGAGCGGGAAGTCGACGACGAACAGGAACCTCCACTGTCCTTCGCCGATCAGCTCGAAGCGGCGGGCGAGATGCGGGCGGAGGGCGCCGAGGACGCGCTCGACGACGGGCTGGGAGTCGGCCGCGATGAAGGCGACGGAGCCGGGCTCGGCGCCCGCGCCTTCGCGGATCGCCGCGATCTCGGCCTCGCTCAGGAACTTCGCGATGGGCGAGCGAACGCTCCCGTCAGCCTCGAAGATCAGGTACGCGAGCCCCTTCCCGCCCCACTCCTTGGCGAACTCGGCCAGCTCGTCGTAGTCCTTGCGCGAGAGCGCCTCGGCGGCACCGGGAACGCTCAGGCAGCGCACCACGCCGCCCGCGCTCACGGCGCGCGAGAACACGCCGAACTCCGACCCCGCGACCTCCCGGCTGACGTCGCCGATCTCGAGGCCGTAGCGCAGGTCGGGCTTGTCGGAGCCGTAGCGCGCGAGCGCCTCGCCGTAGGGCATGCGCGGGAACGGCAGCTCGATCTCGTGACCTGCGTCGCGCCAGACCTCGGCCATCAGCTGCTCCGTCAGCGTCAGCACGTCCTCGCGCTCGACGAAGCTCATCTCGAGGTCGAGTTGCGTGAACTCGAGCGCGCGATCCGCGCGCTGGGCCTCGTCACGCCAGCAGCGCGCGATCTGGTAGTAGCGGTCGAAGCCGCCGCACATCAGCAGCTGCTTGTAGAGCTGCGGGCTCTGCGGCAGCGCGTAGAACGTGCCCGGCTCCAGCCGGAACGGGATCACGAAGTCGCGCGCGCCCTCGGGCGTCGCGCGCGTCATCGTCGGAGTCTCGAGGTCGAGGAAGCCGCGCTCGTCCAGGAAGCGGCGGATGGAGCGCACCGCGCGGGTGCGAATGCCCTGCAATTCCTGCATTCTCGGCCGGCGCAGGTCGAGGTAGCGATGGCGGATGCGCAGCGCCTCGTCGACGCCGTCGTCGTCGAGCTGGAACGGCAGCACCTCGCTGGACGAGAGCAGCTCGAGCTCGGCGACGGCGAGCTCCACATCGCCCGTGGGCAGCTGGTCGTTGCGGGTCGCCTCGCTGCGCGGAACCAGCTCCCCGCGCGCACGCACGACGCACTCGAGCCGCAGCGCGTGCGCCACGGCATGCGCCTCGGGGGAGCGCTCGGGGTCCATCACGAGCTGCACGATTCCCGTCCGGTCGCGCAGGTCGATGAAGATGAGCCCGCCGTGATCGCGCCGCCCGCCGACCCAGCCCGAGAGTGTCAGCTCGCGGCCCGTGTCCCCCGCGCGCGGCTCACCGCACAGCATGTCCCTGTAGGTGCTCACGCGTTCCGCACGCTCCGCTCGACGTAATCGACGACATCGCCGAAGGCGATCTCGGCCCCTCCGTGCCTGACGATGCCACGCGCGCCGTCGCCGGCGCGGCACACGGTGACGACGTGCGCACCGAGCCGCTCGCCGTGACGCAGCTGGCCTTTGAGGCTGCGACCGGCGAGGTCGGCCTGGGCGTACAGCCCCCGGGCCTGGGCCTGCTCGATCAGCGCGTGGACCGCCGGTCGCGCCTCGTCGTCCTCACAGGCGCAGAACCAGTCCACGCGAGGAGGGTCGGGCTCGACGCCGGCGGCCTCGAGGGCGAGCACGACGCGCTCGGTGCCGCAGCCGAAGCCGACGCCGGGCACCCGGTCGCCGCCGATCTGCTGCGCCAGCCCGTCGTAGCGGCCACCGCCCGAGATCGAGCCGGCCTGTGCGCCGCCCTCGGGGAGCACCCACTCCCAGGCGGTGCGCTCGTAGTAGTCGAGGCCCCGCACGAGCTCGGGCGTGACGACGTAGCGCACGCCGCGCGCGTCGAGAAAGGCGCGCACGCTCGCGAAGTGCTCGGCGCAGGCCTCGCAGAGGTGATCCGTGATGCGCGGGGCGCCGCTCACGATCCTCTGATCGCCGTCGTCCTTGGAATCGAAGATGCGCAGCGGGTTGATCTCGAGCCGCGCGAGGGAGTCCTCGGAGAGCTCGCTGCGGAAGCGCTCGAGGTAGGCCACGAGCAGGCTGCGATAGGCCGGGCGGCAGGTGGGGTCGCCGATCGAGTTCAGCTGCAGCTCGAGCCCGCCGAGCAGGCCGAGCTCGCGGAACCAGGCGGCCTGGAGCGCGATGACCTCGGCATCAACGGCGGGGTCGTCGGATCCCAGGGACTCCACGCCGAACTGCCAGTGCTCGCGATAGCGGCCGCGCTGAGCGCGGGCGTAGCGGAACATCGGCGCGACGTACCAGAGCTTCACGGGCTGCGGCTCGCGCGCCAGGCCGTGCTCGAGGTAGGCGCGCACGACCGGCGCCGTCCCCTCGGGGCGCAGCGTCAGCTCGCGGTCGCCCCGGTCGCGGAAGGAGTACATCTCCTTGCTGACGACGTCCGAGGCGTCCCCCGAGGTGCGCTTGAAGAGCGCCGTGTCCTCGAACGTCGGCGTCACGACCTCGCCGAAGCCGGCACGCTCGAAGACGCGCACCGCGGTGTCGATCACGCGCCGCCGCAGGACGATTCGGGGCGGCAGCCAGTCGACGGTCGCAACGGGCGCACGCACGAGCTCGCTCACCGCCGCAGCTCCTCGAGGAAGGGGTTCGTCGCGCGCTCGGCGCCGAGCGTCGTGGGATCGCCGTGGCCGCTCAGGACCGGCGTCTCGGGCGGGAACTCGTCCAGCAGCGAGCCGATGCTCGCCTGGAGCGTCGGCCAGTCCCCCTCGCGCAGATCCGTGCGACCCACGGAGCCGCGGAAGAGCACGTCTCCGGCGTACAGCGCGCCATCTATTCCAAAGGCCAGGCTGCCCGGCGAGTGGCCAGGCACGAAGCGCACGTCGATCGCATAGGGGCCCAGTTGCAGGCGCTCGCCGCCATCCAGCAGCACGTCCGGCTCGTGCGGCTCGGCATCGTCGTAGCCGGGGTATTCGCTCGCGCTGAGCTCTCGCAGCCAGGGCATTTCGCGGCGGCTGCTGTATACTGGCGCTCCTGTGGAACGGGCCACGGCGGCCAGTGCGCCGACGTGGTCGATGTGGCCGTGCGTGACAAGTACTGCGATCGGTTCGAGCTTTTGCTCCTCGATCACGGAGAGGATCAGGGAGGGCTCGGCGCCTGGGTCGATCACCAGGCAGGCAGGCTCGTCCGGGCGACTCACCAGGTAGCAGTTCGCCTGGAATGGGCCGACGGGGAGCTGGAGGGCTCGGGGGGCGATCGTCGGCTCCTTGATGTGAGGGTGGAAAGCGGCCGCAGCGCAGTGGCCGCGAGCGAGCAAGTCTAACGACAGTCGAGGTCGGTCGGCCCTCAGGGGCCGCGGAGGAGGTCGGGGCGCGGGATGATCCTGGAGCAGCAGGAACTCAAAGAGCTGTCCGAGTTGCAGCGCCTGATCGAGGCTGGCCTCGAGCGAGGGTCGCTGTCGACGGGCGAGATCGTCGAAGTGCTGGCAGAGCTCGAGATCGAGGTCGAGCAGATCGAGGAGCTGTACCGCGAGCTCGAGTCGCAGGGGATCGAGATCATCGAGACCCCCGCGGTCGTCGAGGAGAAGGTCGCGGCCCCCCAGCGGCTCGTGATCGAGGGCACGACAGACTCGCTCCAGCTGTTCCTGCAGGAGGTCGGGCGCTATCCGCTGCTGACCAAGGTCGAGGAGATCCAGCTGGCCAAGCGCGTCGAGGCCGGCGATCCGCGCGCCAAGCGCCGGATGATCGAGTCGAACCTGCGCCTGGTCGTGTCCATCGCGAAGAACTACCGCGGTCAGGGCCTGGGCTTCCTGGATCTGATCCAGGAGGGCATCCTCGGGCTGA
>Ga0207683_10004004_pt1 | contig 12753 bp, 13 predicted proteins | sample KBSM73metaG_FD_184333 | JGI IMG/M metagenome (GOLD analysis project Ga0207683, IMG submission 184333) | Miscanthus rhizosphere microbial communities from Kellogg Biological Station, Michigan, USA - KBS M7-3 metaG (SPAdes) (version 2) | ecosystem: Host-associated > Plants > Roots > Rhizosphere >...
CATCGCAGCCATCACGCTTTTCCCTGGCCCAGATAGACTCGCTTCACTTCCTCGTTGGCGCGGATATCGCCGGGCGCGCCTTGCGCGAGCAATTCGCCGTGATGCAGCACAACGAGCTGCTGGCAGATACCCATCACCAGCTTCATCTTGTGTTCCACGAGTATCACCGTCCGCTCGGCGGCGAGGCGCACGATAAGATCCATCATCTTTATCGTCTCCTCGGGTGACATGCCGGCGGTCGGCTCATCGAGCAGCAGCAGACGCGGTTTACACGCGAGCGCCATGGCGATTTCGAGGCAGCGCTGTTCTCCATGCGCCATGTCCCTGGCTACGGCATTGCGCTTCGCCGCGATGCCGACGCGCTCGAGCAGCGCGTCCGCCTGCTCGATCAGTTCGCGAATGCGCGCGCGCGGCGTCCACATGTTGTAGCGCGTCTTCTGCATTTGCGCTGCGACGCGAACATTTTCATGCGCGGACAGGTGCGGAAACACGTTTGTGATCTGAAACGACTTGGCGATGCCGCGGCGGGCATATTCATGCTTGGGCAGAGCCGTGATGTCGCGGCCCTCAAAATGGACACGGCCGCTCGACGCTGGAAAAGCGCCCGATATGATGTTGAAGAAAGTGCTCTTGCCGGCGCCGTTTGGGCCGATGATCGCCGACAGTTTGTCCTTGGCGAAACTGACGGTGACGTCTTTCAGCGCCACGAAGCCGCCGAACTTCTTGCCGACGCCTTCAGCCACCAGTATGTCGTTCGAGCTCACCAATGGCTTCTTGTCCATAGAGTGGAAGACAACACAGAGATCTCAGTGCTCTCTGCGAGGATTGCTACTTCACATTTAACCAATGCAGTACGGAACCCCAGATTCCGCGCGGGAAGAACAGGACGAATACGATGAAGGTCGCCCCGAGATATAGCTGCCAATGAGTGGTCCACAGTGTGAGCACGTCGCCGAACAACTGGAATACCCCGGCGCCAATGAACGGACCAAAGAACGTTCCGAAGCCGCCGAGCAGCGCCATCATCACAACATCACCGGATGTAGAAATCTGCAACACTTCAACCGGGACGGTGGATAGGTGCAATGCGCGCAGTGCGCCTGCAACGCCGCAGAATGCGCCCGACAGCACGAATGCAGCGAGCTTGGTGTTGGCCACGTTGTAGCCGCACGCCGCGGCACGCGCGTCGTTCTCGCGTATTGTCTCGAGCACGGCGCCGAATGGCGACGCGAGTATGCGCGAGAAAAGCCACAATGCAATGGCAACGACACCGAGCATCACATAGTACTTGTTAACCGGATCCACGAAGTCGACTTGGAAGCCGAACAGGTTGATGGTTGAAACGTTGATGCCGCGCAGCCCGTTTTCACCGCCGGTCACGCTTTCCCATTTATAGAATATGTAGTAGACACATTCTGCGAGCGCAAGCGTCACCATCGAAAAATAAATGCCCCGCGTGCGTATGGCCAGAAACCCGATTACGCAGGCGACTGCCGAGGCGAATGCGATGCCGCACAGGATTGCGACGTACCACGGCCAGCCAAGATGGACGATCGCAATGCCGCATCCGTAACTGCCCACGCCCAGAAGCGCCGCGTGCCCAAACGATAAGAGACCTGCGTAACCGTAAAGAAGGTTGAACCCGAGCGCGAAGAGCCCCCAGATAAGGATGTTGATCGCGAGCGCGTGATAGGGCACGAGCCACGGGAATACGAGCAGGAAGAGAAGCGTCGCAGCGACTCGATGGCGCGTAATCGCCTCGATCATATTCCGCGATAAGCTTCGCGGCTTGGTTACGGGCATCGTCGCCTGGGTCACGGTTATCCTAATGCGCCGGTGCGGCCGAACAATCCCTGTGGCCGCACGAGCAGCACGACGGCCATCAAAACAAAGATCGAGACGCGGCCAGCTTCGGGCGATACCAGCGACGTCAGGCTCACCACTACCCCAACGAGCACACCGGCGACTACCGCTCCGGTAAGCGAACCCATTCCGCCGACAACCGTGACGACGAAAGCATCGGCGAGCAGCGATACGCCCATCTCGGGTGTAACCGATTGCAGCGGCGCCGATAGTATTCCCGACAGTCCCGCGATACCGGTGCCGATACCAAAAACGACGAGCCAGATTTTTGAGACGTCGATGCCAAGTACGCGCACGATCTCGGGGTCGCGTGCACCGGCACGGATAATGAGCCCGTACGACGTCTTCTCGATGAACAGATATAGCGCGATGACGATTACCGCCGTCGCGCCAATCAGAAAAAGACGATAAAGCGGAAAGTGGCCGATGCCGAGATTCACCGCGCCGGTCAGGCCCTGCGGCGTGGAAAACGGAATCCCGTTGAGGCCGAAGATCATGCGCACCACTTCGACAAAGATGTACGACAGGCCGAACGTGAGTAGCAGCGGATAATCGATGCCGCGTCCGTAGAGCGGGCGCACCAGTACACGCTCGGTAAGAAGTCCGATGGCGCCCACGCCGAGCGGCACTAGTACCAGGCAGACCCAGAAATTGCCGGTGTGGGTAAAGAGCCAGACGCCCATGTATGCGCCGACCATGAAGAACGCACCGTGCGCGAAGTTCACCACCGCAAGCATGCCGAATATCAGCGACAGACCAAGCGCGACCAGCACGTAAACGGCGCCGAGTGCGACGCCGGTCACGATCTGGAGCAACAGCAGGTCGAGGGTTATGTGGCCCATTAAGCTAACCCTCGCCGCTGGCGCGAACGGAGGGATCGACTTATATGCTAACGATCACGCCTTGTGTCCGAGTTCCTGGCAGCTGCGCAGCATTTTTTCGCTGCCATTGTCGATGCCGATGACGTCGAAGACATCATTTTTATCGCGCACCTGATTTGCGGCCTTTGACTGCAGCATGATCAGCGACTGCACCGATTGGTGGTCGCACTTGCGATAGGATTGCGGCCCTTTGTAGAAATCATATTTAAGATTTTCGAGCGCGGTAATCACTTTGTCGGCATCTGTGCTCTTCGCGTTGCGCGCGGCGGTCAACACAGATCGTACGCCCGCGTACCCGAGCGCGCCGTAATCAGTCGGCACCGTTCCGGGGTGTGCTTTGCGATAGCGATCATTGAACGCTTTGGCGCTGGGCAGCGAGTCTTCGATTTTCCAATAGTACGATGTGGCGCCGACGACCCCTTCGAACGGCTCCGGACCGGCCGCCATGCGCGCGCTGATCAGCAGCACCGGCGTGATGATCTTGACCTGCTTCGTGATGCCGAAATCGTAGGCCTGCTTGGCGGCGTTAACGAGGTCGCGGCCGAAATTGATCATGCACAAAATGTCGGGCTTCAAAGATTGCACGCGCGGAAAGAACGAGGTGTAGTCGCTGGTGCCGAGCGGATAGCGCAGATCGGCAAGCGTCTCCATACCGAATTCTTTGCCGGCACGCTGAAAGCCGCGCAACATCTCATGCCCGTAAGCGTAATCAGGCGTAAAGAAGACGACACGCTTGCCGAATTTCGGAATGGCGAACCGCGCGACCGCACCAGACGTCATGTGCGGATTCATCGCCTCGTGGAAGGTAAATTTGCTGAAGTCTTTGACTTCGCTGATGGCATCGGACTGGCTGATCGAGTTATAGATAACGCCGCGCTCTTTGCAGACGTTGTTCACCGACAGTTGCACAGCGGCGGACAGCGCGCCGACGATGAAGCTGACCTTTTCTTTCTCGATGAGCTCGAGCGTGCGCGTCGCGGCCTCGCCCGGATTTAATTTGTCATCGCGCACCAGCAATTCCGCCATGCGGCCATTGAGCCCGCCGGACTCGTTAAATTCCTTGACTGCAATTTCAGCACAGCGCACCTGGTCCTGCGCCTCTGTTCCGAAGGCACCCGTAAGCGGCGTCGGGAAGCCAACCTTGATCGGCGACTTGTCCTGCGCGTGAACGATGTTGACCGAAAAGGGCGAAGTAGCCGCCGTGACCGCCGCGCCGCCCGCCGCGAGTATCAGCTTGCGTCGCGTTCCATTGGCTGCAGGTTTCTTGCTGCACTCACTCATCTTGCCTCCTTGGGTGAACTTATAACCGGCGCCCGAGCGGCGGTTTTGTAATGGCGAGCTATGTTACTTGAAGCCGACCCAGCGCGACAGATCGCTCGGCCCAATCGGGAACGGCGATCTCGCGCATGACGACCTCCGGCCGCCGCAGATAGTTAATGAGCTCCGCTTGGGGACCTGCGACGAGCGGCGCGCCGATCGCGAGACCGAGCGCCCGCGCATGCGCGACGATCGATCGTCCGAAGTGCAGTCGCTGGCTTTCGTACTTCTGCAAGGCAACGGCAAGATCATCGGCGTGCGCCAGCAGCGCATCGACCAAAGTCACCGCGTCGCCTGCTGCTTTGGTAACGCCCAAGCCGACATGCGGACGAGCGACAAACGCCGCGTCCCCCATCAGTACCGCGCGGCCGAATACAAGCTGCGGCGATTCGAGGTCGTAAATCGGTTGGAACAGCGGATCGCTGGTTGCCCGTATCACGTCCACAAACGCCGGCGCGAGCAGACGCGCCGCCGTCGCGTGCATGTCCATCACGACTTCCTTGCGAATGCGATCGGGCGGAATATTCTGCTCATGCCGCCGGCCGTCCGCGTCGGTAAACAGAACGGGTAAATCCTTCTGCTCGTCCGCAGGCCGATACCATACGAAATTGAAGCGGCGCTCGCCCTCAGTAGTGCTGTTGTTGCGGCCGGCCACCAGGTACGTGAGCATCTGCTCGCCCGGCGGCAGTCCGAAGACCATACGATCGCGCAACGCTTCGCGCGTAGCGTCGCTGACGGCGCTTTCATCGGCGAGCCCGCGCCAAGCGAGATAACCGACGTATCTTGGCGCCGCTGCCGGGAGAAGCTGCGCACGCACGGTTGACCGTATACCGTCCGCGCCGATCAACAAGTCACCGGTTTCGTACGAGCCATCGGCGAAATGAGCGGTGATTTCCCGAGTAGTTTGTTCCACCCTCACCAGCGACTTGTTGAAGTGATAACGATCCGCCGGCAGCACATCCTTCAAGAGTCGATACAACCTGCCCCACGCAGTGAGCGTCTGCTGCAGCGGGATTTCGGCAATGATGCGACCGTCGGCACCGAGTGTTACGCGCGAATGGGTTTCGCACCCGATGCTCACGTCGAGCGTGGCGCCGGCACGTCGCAGCACGTCGAAGAGCTCGTCATGAGTGACGATGCCCGCACCGCGTCCGGCAAGTGCTTCGCCGATGCGCTCGAAAACCTGGACATCCCAACCGGCGCGAGTAAGCAGCGTGGCCGCGAAAAGACCGCCCATCGAGCCGCCAATCACGAGCGCTTTGCGAACTGCGCTCACCAGCGACGCCATCCGGCGTTCATGCAACGATCACCGACAGTTAACAGATCAGGCGGCCACTTTTTCGTCCGCTGGATAGTTGAGCTCGATGACAACGCCGCTCGGATCATCGAGAAAAATCTGATGCAGGTTCAGATCGGGCACCGTGCGCTCGCGAAACGGCACGGAGGCTTTTTTAAGATGAGCGACCATCCCGCTTACATCGGTTGCTGAAAAAGCAATGTGATCGAAGGTGCCCGTGCCCCCTTTGAGGCTCGCAACGTCCCGATCACCAAGATAGTCTTTGAGACCTTGCGGATCATTCGGATCGATGCCGATGATATGCACAATCGCGTTGTCATAAGAATCATGGTTGCCGTTGTACAGCCAGAGACCGGGGAAATTGAACTTTGGTCGTGGACCAACGGTGAATCCCATGACTTCCGTGTAAAACTTGCGGGTTGCTTCGAGATCGAGAGTACGGATCGAATAGTGGGCGATTTTGTTCAGCGGCATGATGTCTCCTGCGGTTCGCGAATGTAAGCAAGCGCATGGACCTGCGGCGGCTTGCCCGGGAAAGGAATAAGGTCGTCTATTTGCCTGCATGCTGTCAAGGCTCGCCATACAATTCGCCGATGCGATCATGAACCGGTAAACTGCATACGACAAAATCGTTGCGCCCGGCGCGAGACTCTAACGCCAATAGGGATTTACCGCGGACATGGGGCTGCTTAAATCGTTCATCGCACAGCATCTCGGCGCCCGTTCTCCCGGCGAGGAAGGCAGCGCTGCGCCTTTGAGAGTATCCGCGGACTCTCGCGCTAATGCGGTCATCGCCGAATGGATCAATCAGGGCTTGCCGGTGCCGGCGCCGCACATTGTGAAGCAGGCGGTCGTTCGCTCGTATGCGCGACGCTATGGGAGCCGCGTATTTGTCGAAACCGGCACGTATTTTGGCGACATGGTCGATGCGATGAAGAGCGATTTCGACCGCGTGTACTCGATCGAATTGAGCGAAAAACTGCACGCCCGAGCATGTGAACGTTTCGACGGTGATCCGTGTGTCGAACTCATTCAAGGCGATAGCGGCAGCGTGATGAAATCCGTCATGATGAAGCTTAATGCGCCTGCACTATTCTGGTTGGATGGACATTGGTCAGCGGGCGTCACCGCGCGCGGTGAGCGCGACACGCCGGTCCGCGAAGAACTCGATGCGATACTGTCGACAGCAAAGTCGCGGCATGTGATTCTCATCGACGATGCGCGCTGCTTCGGGCACGATGCGGGTTATCCGACCGTGGACGCACTGCGCGCGCAAATACACGCGCTTGCGCCGCACATGACCATCACGGTGGATATAGACATCATTCGCATCACGCCTGACGTTCAGCGCTCGAACTGATGTGCATTCGAATACAACCGTAGGGTGGAGGGATTATGAGCCGTTCGAAGTCATTAATCGTTGTGAGCGCAATGATCGCAACGCTGGTTTCTCTACTGCCATTTGCGGCGAGCGCGCAAGGCGAATCGCTTCGACTCGGCTTCCTGACAGTGCGGTCCGGCGCTCTCGCTGCCGGCGGGAAGCAGATGGAAGAAGGCATCACGCTATTCCTCAAACAGCGCAATTACATGCTTGCCGGCCGCAAAGTAGAGCTTTTCATCGCGGACACGGGCGGGCAGCCGGCCCTCGCGAAGAGCAAGACGCAAGAGCTTGTCGAACGCGATAAAGTGCATGTCATTATCGGACCGCTCGCAACGTTTGAAGCGCTTGCGATCGACGATTACATCCGCGATGCGCGGGTGCCTCTGATCACGCCGACGTCGGCGGCGCAAAACGATCTCGCACAGCAGAAGAAAAGCGATTACGTGCTGCACGCAGTCGGCACTGCAGCTCAGCCAATGCATGTGCTGGGCGAATATGCAGCGAAGAAACTTGCTCTAAAGCGCGTAGCAACTATCGCGGATGACTTTACCTACGGACACGAAGGCGAAGCCGGATTCCAATATGCCTACGAGGAGAATGGCGGCAAAGTCGTGCAGAAGCTTTGGTCGCCGCTCAACGTTGCCGATTACGGCTCGTATGTGACGCAGATCAAATCAAACGTGGATGGCGTTTACGCCGGTTTCGCCGGCATCAATGGCCTGCGCTTTCTGCGTCCGCTCAATGAGTACGGTTTGAAAGCGAAGGTGGCTGTGCTCGGCAATCCCACATGCGTGGATGAAGGCGTGCTGAAAAACATGGGTGACGAAGCGCTCGGCGTTTATTCGGCGAGCTGGTATACCGCAACCATCGATTCACCGGACAACAAACGCTTCGTGCAGGCGGTCATGGACGAATACAAAACAGTGCCGGGCTTTTATACGGCTGGCACTTACACGGCCGGACTATTCCTCGAAGAGGCGATGAAGGCGATCAACGGCAAATTCGAAGATAAGGCGGGATTTGTCCGCGCGCTGCATAACGTGCGCGTCTCGAGCGGTCCGATGGGCCCGATTCGCCTCGACGAATACGGCAAGCCCATACTCAACATCTATATCCGCAAGGTCGAGCGCAAAAACGGCCAGTTGGTCAATACGATCGTCGACACGGTGCCGAACGTGGGACAGTTCTGGAAGTACGACGCGAAACAGTTTCTCGCGAACCCGCCCTACTCGCGCGACTATCCGCCGTCGAAAAACCTCGAATAACTTTTACATCACACGACCGCAGATAAACGCTGGATCACAAGGCCGACAAATCAATATCGCAAGCGTCCCATGCTGCGAAATGCTCATCCCTCAGCCTTTGACTTATATCGGGTTCAACGGTGGTTAACCAAAGGTCTTAAATGCCTATCGTTAAAGTGAACGGCGCGGACGTCGATTACATTCAGACCGGGTCGGGACGCGATCTCGTGCTGCTGCATTCACTGCTTGCCGACCGCACGGCGTTTGATCACGTCGTACCGGCGCTTGCAAAGAAACGCCGGCTGACCCTCGTCAATCTGCCCGGTTATGGTGGCTCCGCACCGCATGGTGACAGTGTGGAAGCTTATGCCGATCACGTTGCCGCACTGCTGCGCGGGCTCGAGCTTCCACATGCAACCGATGTCCTCGGCAATGGCCTCGGCGGCTTTATCGCGGTGGCGCTCGCGTGCCGGCATGGCACGGCTTTCGACCGGCTCGTCATCGCCGACTCGCTGGCGACGTTTCCACCGGCAGGCAAGGAACCGCTGCGCTTAATGGGGGAGCGCGTTCGGGCACACGGCATGAGCGCAGTGCTCGATGCGGCAATCAACCGCATGTTTGCACCGGCGTTCATTGCAGCGAATCCCGCTATCGTCGAGGAGCGCAAAGCAGTGCTCGCTAAAGCAGATCCTGTTTGCTTCAGCATCGCCTGCGCAGCGCTTGCCCGAGTCGACCTCACGCCGTTGCTCAATACCATTGCGAACCGCACATTCGTCATGGTGGGCGCGCTCGACGGAGCGACACCGGCGCCGTTGGCACGTGAACTCGCCAACGGTATTCCAGGCGCCAAATTCCTGAAGATTCCCGAGTGCGGACACTGCCCGCAAATCGAGAAGCCCGAAACCTTCGTCAGCGAGATCGAGCGATTTTTGGATTAAGCCGATGCCGCCAGGTATCGCTTCAGCCAGCCTATCGCTTGATCTTCAACAGCCGCGCCGCATTCGCCCCCATGATGAGTTCTTTATCGCCGCGCGCAAGCCGGGGAACGCTCTCAATCAGCGTGACGGGGTTTTCCTCACCCATGTCGTATGGATAATCCGTCCCCAGCAGCACATGGTCCGGGCCGTATTTGTCGATCAACTGCCGGAGCATTTGCGTATCGAAGGTGATGGTGTCGAAATAAAATTTCTTGAGGTAGCTTGACGGCGCTTTTTTGATGACTGTGCGGCAATCCGGCCGCGCGCGATGCGCATGGTCCATGCGTGCCCAGTAGTGCGCGAGATAACCGCCGGCATGCGGCAGCACAACCTTCAACCTCGGATTGCGGTCGATTACGCCGTCGAATATTAGATGGCTTACCGCGACCGTCGTTTCGAGCGGATTGCCGATAACGTTGTTGAAGTAGTGATCCATGAGCCGGTCGCCCTGCGTGTAGCCGAGCGGGTGCATGAAGATCACGATGTCGAGCTCCTGCGCCTTGGCAAAGAATTTCTCGAGACCCAGACTCGGGTCGGTGAGATCCTTGCCGTTGACGTTGGGGAGAATCTCGACGCCGCGCATGCCGAGATTTTTCACGCAGTTCTCGAGCTCGGCGACGGCAAGGTCTGCATTTTGCAGCGGCACCGTTCCCATTGCGACGAAGCGATCCGGCCACGTTGCCGCGATTTCCGCAAGCCGCTCGTTCGCCATGCGCGCGAGCTCACGGCCGAGATCCGGCTCACTCCAGTATATGCACTGATTGGGCGCCGGGCACACCGCTTGCACGTCGACGCCCATGCGGTCCATGTCCTTTAGCCTCACTTCAATGGTCGTGAGCTTCGGCCCGCGATCCTTTATCTGCTTCACGTTCACTTCGCGCGTCAGCGCGTTAGCGAACTGTCCGGACGGTTCGTACTGGCTCGCGTTCAGCGGCGCGACTTTTTCCGCTATCGCCGGATTCTGGTAATGGCAATGAATGTCAACCCGCAGGCTGCGGCCTTTACGATCGCGCACCGTTTTGGTCGAGGCGGCAGCACGCGGCCTAGCCGCCGTTTTCATCGAGGCCTGACGCGCGAACAGCGCAGGCCGATGGACATGGGTGGAATCAGTGCAACCGGGCGTGCAAGTGAACATCATGTCGGCATTTCCTTTATGAAAGTAGTAATTAGCTTGTTACCGTTTGCGATCCCTCTGTCCTCCGTCTCTGCTATGTGGCTGTTTCTTGCGAACGGCTCCGTTCATCGCACGCTACGTACGAGCCTTGTTTGCTAATGCACGCCCAGATGTTGAGTAATGAGCGCTTGATTGTCCCGCACTTCGATCGCGCGTCCCGCAAAAACGACACGACCGGTGTTCAGCATCACGACATCATCGGCGAGATCGAATGCGAGCTTGACGTTCTGCTCTACCAGCACGATCGACTGCCCTTCTGCTTTCAGGCGCGCAATCGTCCGCCCCACTTCGGCGACGATCAATGGCGCGAGTCCTTCAGACGGCTCATCCATCAGCAGCAGCCGCGGATTACCCATTAACGCGCGGCCGATCGCGAGCATCTGCTGCTCGCCGCCGGATAACGAACCCGCCGCCTGCTCGAGCCGCTCTTTGAGCCGCGGGAAAAGTTCAGTCACGCGGTCGAACGTCCAGGCATTTCCACCCATACCGCGCGATTGACGTGCGACGAGCAGATTCTCGCGCACGCTGAGCGTTGGAAAAATGCGCCGGCCCTGGGGCACAAAGCCGACGCCTTTGCGCGAGATCAATTCGGGTGTCAGCCGTGTGACCGGCTCGCCGAACACACGAATGTCGCCGTCCCGTGGCGGGACGAATCCTATGATCGAGCTCATGCAAGTCGTCTTGCCCGCGCCGTTGCGTCCCAGGAGGGCGAGCACGCGCCCGGCCTCAAACGAAAACGACACATCATGCAGTACATGACTGTCGCCATAAAGCGTGTTGATGCCATTCAGAGCGAGGGCTTCAGTCACCGAGGTAGACCTCGCGCGTCTTTGGATTGGCAACGACTTCGCTGCGCGTCCCTTCGACAATCACGCTGCCGTAGTGCAGCACAGTGATGTGTTCAGCGAGATCGAGCGCAGTGTCCATGTCGTGCTCGATCATGACCACCGTAGTTTCGCGCGGGATGTCGGCAATCAGTTGTTTAATGGAACCGCGCTCCTCGCGCGACAAGCCTGCGAGCGGCTCGTCGAGCAGCAACAGCTTCGGTTTTTGCGCGAGTGCTAGGGCGATCTCGACGCGCCGCTTTTCTCCGTACGAGACCACGCCGAGTGGTTTCGCCGCGAGATGCGCGAGACCGACGCGCTCCAGTACTGCGCGCGCTTCAACATAGAGGTGCGAAAGCGCAGATAGCGGCGTGAACATGTTCCAGCGCGCCTTTGTCAGCCCGAGCAATGACAGTGCAACGTTATGTTCGAGGGTATCCTGACCGAAGAGCGTGATTATCTGATAAGTGCGAGCGAGTCCGCGATGCGCGCGCTCATGCGGTGTCAGGCGCTGCACCTCTTCGCCAAACATGCAGATGGTGCCGCTGTCGCGCCGCAGATCGCCCGTGATGAGATTGAAGAGTGTGGTCTTGCCAGCGCCGTTGGGGCCGATGATGAGCCTGCGCTCGCCTGTTTTTACTTCGAGCGAGATACCATTCGTGGCAGGCAGGCCGCCGAACGCTTTCTTGAGCGCAGTGATCTTGAGGGCAGGTATCACCGCGTGCTCCAGCGCGCCCATAAGCGCTTCACGCCAGGCACGAGCCCGTCGGGCATGAAGATCACGATGACGACAAACACGAAGCCGAGCAGCATGTTCCAGCGCTCGATGTAAGACGACACATAGTTCTTGAGTATCATCACTATCGCTGCGCCGATCACCGGGCCCGCGAGCGTGCCGGATCCGCCAGCAATCACGCCGATCAATCCCTCCGCCGAACTTGTCAGCGAGAGCGACGCCGGATGTATGTACTTATGGTAGTAAACGAACAGGAGGCCCGATGCCGCGCCCCAAAATCCGGCGTAAACGAATGTAATCCAGCGCACGAGCCACACGTGATGTCCGAGTGCACTCATGCGCCGCGGCTGATCGCGCGTGCCTTTGAGGACCGCACCGAATGGCGATCCGACGAAGCGTGCGATGAGCCATAACGCTACAACGGTGATGGCGAGCGCAAAAAAATAAAATGCAGTCGGATCATCAAGACTCACGCCGAACGGCGCAGGCCTGGTCAATCCGCGCAAGCCATTGTCGCCCTCGGTGACCGACACCCAGCGATACGCGGTGCCCCATAGCACCTGCGACAACGCGAGCGTGAGCATGAGAAATCCGAGTCCTGTCGCGCGCAATGCGATGAGTCCGAACAGCGCCGCCATCAGCGTCGTCGCAGCAAGCGCAATCGGCGCGGCCATCCAGTGTGCGATGCCCAGTTTCAGATACAGCCATGCGGATAGATAGGCGGCGACGCCGAGATAAGCGGCGTGGCCCAGCGAGGGCAGGCCCGCATAGCCAACAAGAAGATTGAGGCTGGCGGCAAAAATCACCGCAATCAAAATCTGGCTCGTGAAATTGATGTAATAGTCGCCGGCGATGAAGGGCAGCGCGATCAATGCAATCAAGAGTCCGAGCCACAGCAAATTTTTCGCCAGCCGATCGCTGCCATTCAACGCGGTGCCTGCTGCGGTGCTCAAGAGGTGGCCTTTCCGAAGATTCCCCTTGGCCGGAAAGCGATAACGAAGATCATGGGTAAAAAGAGGATCACATAAGCGAGATCAGGTAGCAGCGCCGAACCAAATG